>Ga0074195_1004978_pt1 | contig 10409 bp, 8 predicted proteins | sample EPASupsiteHSE623_FD_64525 | JGI IMG/M metagenome (GOLD analysis project Ga0074195, IMG submission 64525) | Bioremediated contaminated groundwater from EPA Superfund site, New Mexico - Sample HSE6-23 | ecosystem: Environmental > Aquatic > Deep subsurface > Groundwater > Contaminated ... | reverse complement strand
CTTGAATCGGATCGAGCTTGGACCTGTCCGATCCCTGAATCATGTCGAGCAAGGACACCATCTTTCCAGACCGAGCAGATACGCAACTCCGGCAACAGTGCTTCCATAAAATACGACCCTGCAATGGTGGCTCCCGGCCATTTCCATCAGTTCATCGATGGTGCCGTTGGCCAGAGTCGATCCGGTTATCAAGATAATCTGACACTGCTCGAACATCTCCTCTGCCTTCAAGCCATCCAGAATCTTTACTTTGCAGCGCATAGAGCCGGCTTCAGCCAGATCCGAGACCATCACATTTTCCGGGCCGAGGGCGCTAACCAGGGCTTCCAGAAGCGCAGGCTGCAAGCCCACCAGCCCCACTTTCTTTGCGCTTTGTTCTTTGTTCAGATTTTTTCCCTGATCCTTAATCCAATCGGCCAATGCGGCTGCACATTTCTTCGGTCCGGCATCCTTGCAGTGAACTGTTCCTTCGGTCTTGCCGAGGTATCTGAGAACGGCATTCATCGTGGCGACCAGCACGGCTCGCTCGAATGCATCGGCCAGCGGCAGATCCAGCACTTCGCCCAAAGTTCCGCGAAAGCCGCCTTTGGCAGCGGTGAACGCCTGTCCGGCAGAGCCCTTAACGACGGCCTGCATGAGAACTTCCTTCCCTCTGAGAAGGGGAAAATCGTCCCGGCCTGTATCTCCGATAGCCTCGGCGGCACCCAAGGGACGGCTGACGACCACTTCATCCATCAGATTAACCGGACAGCGGCTGCTTTGCCCTTCCAGCTCGACAATGAAACGGCTCTTCGCTTCCTGGAGCAAGTCTTTTTTCGCCATTCTTGACCTCACATTTTCATATTTCATATTTCATTTGCTTCGACCATTCTCGCTTGATCCAGCGGCGCAATGCTGCTCGGTCGCAGCGGCAATGGCTCCCCAGCCCATGACCTCGTCCGGTCCGCCCGTCATGGCGATCTTTCCCTTCTCCAGGAGGCAGGCCCGATCGCCGATGCAAGCTACATCTCTCAGATCATGGGTGACGATGATACTGGGAACGTGGCAGGCATGAATCTTTTCTCGCAGATCTCTTCTCATGGCGGCCTGCTTTCGCACATCCAGGGCAGAGAGCGGCTCGTCCAATAAAAGAAGATCCGGCTCGATGATTAAGGCTCGTGCTAGTGCCACGCGCTGCTTTTGTCCTCCGGAAATATCAATGGCTTTGGCTTTCCTGATATCCCAAAGTCCCGCTTCATCAAGATGGTCTTTGACCAATAGGTCGATCTCGCCGCGTGATAGCCCGCGAGTGCGAAGCCCAAAGGCCACATTGTCATAGACGCTCATGTGAGGAAAGAGAGCATAGCTCTGAAAAACATATCCGATGTTCCTCTCCTCGGGTATCACGTTTGCCTTACCACCCGAATCGAACAGGGTCCTGTCGTCCAGTGCTATTTTTCCGGCATCAGGACTTTGCAGCCCGGCAATGAGATTGAGAAGCGTGGTCTTACCGCATCCGTTGTCACCCACAAGCATGAGAATCTCTCCATCGGCCACGCACAGCCGCACCTGTAGATCGAAATCTCTCAGCTTCTTATTGATATCAATTTCTAGCATTTTCATACATCCGACGGGTAAGGCTCTTCACCAGGACGATAACCAGGAAGGATATGACAACAAGTATCAGTGACAGGCATAATGCCACATCCAGGTTCCCTTGCATGGCCGTGTAAATGGCGAGCGGCATGGTCTGCGTTCGTCCCTGAAAATTTCCGGCGAACATTATGGTGGCTCCAAACTCGCCCAGGGAGCGAGCGAAGGCCATGATAGCGCCGGAGACCAGGCCGTTGAAAGCAATTGGAAGGATTACATGATAGAATGTATAGACTCTCGATGCACCAAGTGTGCGAGCTGCGTTCTCCAAAGATAGATCTACATCTTCAAAGCTTGTCCTGGCCTGGCGGATGTAGAAGGGCGAGGAGACGAAGATCTGGGCGAAGATCACGGCTAAGGTGGTGAAAGCTATGCTTATCCCAAGACCGTTCAGATAATGCCCTGCAATGCCCATTCTGCCGAAAGCCATGAGCAAGGCAATGCCTGCCACGGCAGGGGGCATGATCACCGGCAGATCGATGAGCGAGTCGGCCAGTTCCTTTCCTGGATAGCGGAATCTGGCATTGACGTAGGCGAGCGGCGTTCCTAAGAGAACCACTGTTATGGTAGTAATAGTGGAGGTGAAAAGGCTGAGCTTCAAAGCATCCACCACCATTGCGTCATCCAGTGACTGCAACACGATATCCAGAGGGCTTTTGAGGAAGAGAGATGCCACAGGCAGGGCAATAAATCCCATGGTCAAGAGCATGAGAAGAGCAAGCCCTGCTTTCAACGCTTTGTTCTTCCAGGCTTGATCCGATCTCGTGCACCGGGCGGTTCTGCTGCACGATTTGATTGAATCAATCTTGAATCGATCCGAAATCATTTTCCTGGCTCTTCCCTTTTGATCCTCAACGTCGCAATTCCTATTCGTCCATCCTCTTCTTCAACCGCTTTTGGGACCGCTTGCCTACCTTTAGCGTTCTGTTTTATGCCGCATTGTTTCAAGCTGGGATGAATCCGTATTTATCCAGTATGGCCTGACCTTCATCCGACACTATCATATCGATAAAGGCTTGCGAGTCTTTTGGATATTTGGATTGCGATAGCACGCCTACCGGAAAATCCCCTTCTACGTTGTATTTGTCGGGAATAAATATCCTTGTGACCTTACCAACCATCTGAGGGCTGACATCGGATATGAAAGCAAATCCTGCATCTGCTTCACCTAGTGCAATCTTGGCCACGACACGATTTACAGTGGTCTCCTGAGATACGACATTGGATAGGACGGACTCCTTGTATGCCGGGCCGTATTCCGGGTCTGCGGCGAGTTTGTCCAGAACCTGGAGTGCGTAATCTCCTGCCGGAAGATCTTTGGTTCCCATTAAGATCTTGACGCCCGGAACTGCCAGATCCCTCAAACCGGTGATGTTGGCGGGGTTGTCATTGGGTACGATTATTGCCACTTTGTTCTTGGCAAAGATCTTAACCGTGCTATTGTCGATAAAGCCTTCCGACTTTAAGGCATTCATGTGCTTTAGGTTTGCCGATACCAACACGTCTGCATAAGCCCCTTGCTCAATCTGGGCACGCAGAGCGGGCACGCCATCGAAGTTGAATTTGATACTCACATTGCTGCTGTTCTCATAAACTCCGGCAATCTCGCTCAGGGCACCGGTAAGACCGGCACCGCAAAAGACAGTGAGATCTTTTTCTTCCTCGGCAAAGGCCGGGGAAACGGTGGCAAATAGAATAAGTACTATCAGAATTTTGCTTTTTTCCATCATGGATGATGACCTCCGTAAAGCGTTTTTATCAAATATTTAAAATGTAAATTGGATACCGGAGGGCGAAAGGGTGGTGGATCTTTGACCGGCCCTTGCTCCTTCCGTTCCAATACATGTATTTCAGGCGGCGGCTGCCTTTGCTCCGGCTGAGCTGGACGATGCCGACAGCTTGCTGGAAACCAATGGCGAGAAGCCGTATTTCTCCAGGACGGCGCTACCGTTATCCGATTTCACCAGATCGATGAACTCTTGGGCCTGAATGGGATATTTGCATTCACTCAGCATCCCTATGGGGTATTCGGCGATGACGTTGTATTTATCCGGAATTTCGATCTTGTCGACCTTGGACGCCAGATCCTCAGTCACATCGGACACATAGGCAAAGCCTACATCCGCTTCTCCCAGAGCTACCTTTGTCACTACGTAATTGACGGTTGTCTCCTGAGACATGACGTTCGCCATGACGTTCTTCTTAAAGTCCGGGCCATAGGCGGAATCATTAGCCAGCTTGTCTATAATCTGCAGAGCATAATCACCCACAGGAACTTCTTTGGTGCCGATGACAATTTTAACCCCTGGTTTTGCCAGATCGCTGAGATTGGATATCTTGGCTGGATTTTCCTTGGGAATTATCAAGGATATCTTGTTCTTTGTGAAGATGGAAACGCTGCTATTGTTCATTAATCCCATTTTCTTCAAAGCATTCATATGCTTATTGTTTGCCGAGGCAAAGACATCGGCATACGCTCCGTTCTCTATCTGGGTTCGCAGGGCCTGTGAGCCGTCGAAGTTGAAGGCCACATGAACACCCGTCTCATCCTCGTACATCTGTCCGATCTCGCCAAAAGCACCCGTCAAAGACGCGGCAGTGAAGACTGTAAGCTCTTTTGGCTCTTCAGCCGAGCCCACAGACGCGACGAATATCAGAGCTACGAGCAATGCAATAGTTCCTCGATTTTTGATCGTATTAATCCCTCCAACCATTTTCTCTATGTAAACGCATATGTTCACTATTTGAAATTAAGTTGACGATTATGTTAAACGTATTAATCTTTGCGCTTGCTTTTATGGCCAAAAGTCATTCATATCTTAATGGCGAAGACCGCCCAATCAAGCTGCTTGATGGCTCCCCACAGGTCGAAGGACATCTTCATCAGGCCATATTTGCGATAGAGACGCTTGGATGATCTCGATCTCAGTGTCGCCGCCAGCGCGTTTCGCCATTCCTTCGATGGTCACGCCATGAGGCTTTCCCAGGGCATCGGAGGGTGTGACGCGCACGTGAGGATTGTTTTTCATGCGCTTGACGGTGCCGCTGTTGGCGCAGGAGCGAGCGTAGAGCGTATCGTCATCTATCGTCCTCCACCACGAACCAGACCGGCGTCGGGACGGCCTGGCCGTTCTTCCTGGCCGTCTCAAGCCGGATGTACTCTAAACTAGCGAAATTGCTCAAGCTTTGTATCCTCACTCATGCCGGTCTGCTCTCCTTGGATTCGATGAGTGCATTGGCCAGACGGTCCACCAGATGCATGGTACCTTCGTACCCCAGCATCAACTGGTGTGATGCTCCGAAGCGGTCGTGGTTTGGCAATCCCACTCGCAGGAGCGGTACTTTCTCCTTCCTGGCGGTCTGCCTGCCCGTGAATGGTCCCACCATCAGCTCGATGTCCCTGGTCGATACCTCCTCGGCAATCTCGGAGTAGTCCGCGCCGGTCATGATTCTGCTGCCGGGCGCAAGCCCTGCCGCCGCCTCGGCGAATGCGGGATTGATGGCACCGGTGGCGATGATCTGCGGCCTCATGCCAAGCTCCGTCATGAGCCGGACCAGTCCCAGGACCGTCTCCGTATCTCCGAAGACCGCCGTCCTGGCGTCGGCCACGATCTTGTGGGCATCGACCATCGTGTCCAGCAGCCTTCCCCGCTCCCGCTCGTAGCTTTCGGGCATGGCCTCGCCGGTCAGCTCCTCCAAACAGGCAACCAGGCGGTCGCAATATTCGAGGCCGATGGGCAGGGGAAGCGGCTTGTGGGGAAGATCGAACTCCTTCCTCAGGAAGTCGCCTGCTCCGGGCTCCTGCAACAGGCCGCCGACCGTTACGGTGGCCAGGGAGTTGGCCGAGTCGCGGATATCGTTCAGCGGCGTCCCGCCCAGGGGGATGCGGGGCAGATCCTCGGAGAGCGGCGCATCAAATGTCTCAGATATGTCCGGCAGCAGGATGTACCTGTGACCCCAGTCGTCCAGCAGCCTTTTCAGATAGCGAACGTCCGCCGGGGAGACGATGGAGCCCACCAGGATGTTGATTTTGCCGCTGCTCTGTTTTCCGGGCATAGACCTTTTGGCCAAAGTCTGCACAAGATTCTTCAAAGCCACCCGGTAGCCCACCTCGTGCGAGGCGGCGTAGGAGGGCGTCGAGACGGAGATGAAGGTCACGTCCTTTGCCAGCGGCTCCTCCGCCTGAAACTCGCGAACTATCTGGGGAACGTCGTCTCCGATGGTCTCGGCAAGACATGTCGTGGCGATGCCGATGGCCTTGGGATTGTAGCCCTTGATCACATTGCGCAGGCCCTGCTTGAGGTTGGCGGCTCCGCCGTAAACGGCTCCCTTCTCGCTCAGCGCAGACGAGGCGATGTCCACCGGCTCGCGGAAATGGTGGGCGAGGTAGAGGCGCATGTAGGTGCTGCAACCCTGCGAGCCGTGAAAGAGGGTCATGCAGTTCTCGATTCCCCGGAAGACCAGCACGCTGCCCATGGGCATGCACATGGAACAGGGATTAACTGTGGCAAGGCTCTTGGATAGCATCTTCTACTCCTGCGCTAATTGTCAAATCCGATCCACTGCAAATTGGGCTTTCCCTTTTAACCGGAAGCTGCCAGACCGGGCTGTTGATGGTTATGTCCACCTCGCGGGCGAAATTCACCATTCCTTCGAATCCTTCAAAGTTGATGGTTCGGTCATGATTGAAGTCACAGAACGCGATTCCCAGTTTGTAGGCCAGGAAACGCTCTTTGACTCCAGCCACCAGCAGGTTTGCGCCCTGTTTGATGAGAAGCTCCTTCAGCTCCAGGGGATTGGCGTCGTCGATGATCACCGTGCCGTCTTTTACGATGTAGGCGATCTTCTGGTAGTCGTCCCGGTCTCCCGTCTGCGTGCCGATGATGACCACGTCCATTCCCAGCTCCTGAAAGGCCCGGACCAGAGATACGGCTTTGGCAGCGCCGCCCATGTAGATGGCCGCTTTCCTGCCGCTGACGCGGGCGCGGTGCTTCTCGATTTGGGGCATGACGCGGGCCGTCTCCCGTGCTATGATCTCTTCCGCTTTTTCTTTCATCTCCGGCGAGTCGAAGAACTCCGCCGCTGTGCGCAGAGCCGAGGACATGTCTTGCAAGCCGAAGAAGCTGATGCGCTTGTAGGGAATGGCGTATTTTGCCTCCATCTTCTTGGCAAGATAGGTCATGGAGCCGCTGCACTGCACTAAATTGAGCCGGGCCGCATGAGATCTCTGAATCTCGGCAACTCTGGCATCGCCCGTGAGCGTGGCTACGACCTCGATTCCCATCTCCTCAAAGAAGGGCTTGACCGACCAGACATCGCCGGCCACATTGTACTCGCCGAGCAGGTTGATGGAGTAGCGGCTCTTGGGCGCGTATTCCCGGGTTCCGATCAATTCAAGGAGCGCGTTGCAGGCCGCTTTGTAGCCCTCGTTCTTGTTGCCCCGAAATCCTTCCGACTTGACGGGCAGGACCGGGATTCCCAGCTCTATCGATGCCTTCTTGCAGACGGTCTCCAGGTCGTCTCCGATGATGCCCACGATGCATGTCGAGTAGACGAAGACGGCAGGCGGATGGAACCTGTCCGCCAGCTCCCGCAAGGCTAGAGCCAGCTTCTTCTCGCCTCCGAATACCACGTCCAGCTCCGTCATGTCCGTGGAGAAGCTGTTGCGGTAGAGGTCGGGGCCGGAGGAGGCAGCGCCCCGGATGTCCCAGGTGTAGGCAGCACAGCCGATGGGGCCGTGCACCAGATGCAGGGCATCGGTGAGCGGATTTAACACCACCCGTGCCCCGGAATAAACGCAGGCCCTCTGGCTCACGGCTCCGGCCAGACTGTCGTTGTTGCAGGAGAGGGGAAGGCAATCGTCGCCTTTCTGTTGAATGTGCCCCTCTCTGCCTTCAAAGATCTTTACGATCATTTTTCCTCGGCGATATTGTCTATTTATCCATTCAGTCAGTCGATCTATTCTGCCAGTGGATTCTGTTTTTTCAATCCAAATGTCTGTTCAATCCCAAATTTCCTAGAGCACCATCTCAAAGTGCGTGTCGTCCGAGTCCCGGTCCCGTCTCTCCAGGAAGGTGTTGCCGATCATCTCCACCAGCCTTGCCGCTCCCGCGTAGCCGATGATGGGGAAGTAGTGCAGATTGGCCCGGTCGGTGATGGGGAAGCCCACTCGCACCAGCGGGATGTCCTCGGCGCGGGCGATGAGTTTGCCGAAGCTGTTGCCGATGAGCATGTCCACAGGCTGGTTCTTGATCTTCTGGTGCAGGAGGAAGGTGTCGCCCTGCAAAGCTTCGCAGTCCGGGGCAACGCTATGCACTTCCTCGGCGAACTTCTTGTCCGGCGTGCCGGTCAGGGCAAAGACCGGGTTCATGCCCATCTCCACAGCCAGGCTGAGCATACCGATGACCGTGTCCGGGTCTCCGAAGATGGCCAGGCTCTTGCCGTGGAAGTGCAGATGAGCGTCCGTCATCATGTCCACCAGGCGGCCACGCTCATACTCGATCTCTGCGGGAATAGGAACGCCCATGAGGCTGGAGATGTTCATGATCAGGGTGTCCGTGTTGCGGATACCGATGGGCATGGGGCCGATGACGGCAGGGATCTGGAACTTGCCCATCAGCACGACGGCTCCGGCGGCTCCGGCAGTTCTTCCGAGGGCGATCGTCGCTCTGGAGTTTGCGGCATCCACCAGATCGGGAATCGGGGTTCCGCCGGGCGGATACAGTCCGCCGGATTCGGGCGTCAGGGGCGCGTCGAAGACATCGGTAGTGTCGGGGAATACGATATGCTGGACGCCCATCATGCCCAGAATCCTCTTGATCTCGCGGATGTCTCCCGGATCGACGAAGCCGGGGATTATGTTCAATTTGCCGTTGGGCTTGCCCTTGCGTGGGAAGGACTGGGCGATGGCTTTTACGGCGTTGTCGTAGCCGGTGATGTGCGACCCGACGTAGCTCGGAGTATTGGCGATGACGACGCGCACCTTGGGATCAAAGAACTCCTCTTCCTTGATCTCCTCCATGAAGTTGTGCACATCGTCGCCTATCGTCTCCGAGGAGCAGGTGGTGTTGATGGCCAGGACGTCCGGATGATAGATGTTGATGACGTTGTCCACAGCTTCTTTCAGATTGTTCCTGCCTCCGAAGACCACGGAGTCCTCGGTGAAGGACGAGGTGGTCGCCAGCGTCGGCTCACGGTAGTGGCGGGCCAGCATCATGCGCAGGTACGAGCTGCACCCCTGAGAGCCGTGCGTGATGGGCATGCAGTTGTGGATGCCTTTGTAGGCCAGGATGGCTCCGATGGGCTGGCAGATCTTGGCCGGGTTTATGACCAGTGTTTCTCTCTTGGCCAATTCTTTGGGTGTGTAATCAAGCATTGGATTCCTGCCTCCAGGGCGGGGTTATGAACTTCCAGGTGGGGCTGTTCACGGACATGTCGATGTCTTTGGCGAACTGTACAAATCCCTCAAATCCGGTGTACGGGCCGCTGTAGTCGTAGGAGTGCATCTGCCGGGACGGGATGTGCATCTTCTGGAAGACGTACTTGTCCTTGATTCCCGAACAGAAGAGATCGATTCCCAGATCCTTCACCAGCCGTTCACATTCATGGTGGCTGTAGTCGTCGATCATGACCTGTCCGTCTTTCATGTGCGGCAGCAGGCCCTCGTAGTCCATGAGTCGCGGGATTTTTTCTTTCTTCCTGGCAATGGCCTCATCATCGTAGGGCGAGACGACGCCCGGATCGCGCTCGAAGTGGATATCCTCCAGTATCTTCGACCTGCCGGTGTGAACGATTGATGAGAGCACTTTGCGGCCCTCGTAGTCGTCTCTGTGGGCGAACTCGTAGCCTGCGACGACGACGTCCATGCCAAGGGTTTCGAACATGTTTCTGACGTGATGAGCGCGGGAGCCTCCCACCAGGATCATGACCCTCTTTCCGGCCAGCCTCTTTTTGTACATGTCAATGACCGGCTGGATCTTGGCCATCTCCTCGGCGATCACTGCCTCCGTCTTTCTGGTAAGTTCCGGATTGTCGAAGAACGCGGCCATATCACGCAGCGTCTTGACCGTGTCCTCCACGCCCAGGTAGTTGACTTTGAGCCAGGGGATGCCGTATTTCTCCTCCATCATGCGGTTGGTGTAGTTGATGGACCGGTGGCAGAGCAGGATGTTCAGCTTGGCCTTGTGGGCCTTGGCGATGTCGTGGAAGGAGGCGTCGCCGGTGAACGGGCTGACGATTCTGTAGCCGACTTTCTCCAGCAGGTCCTTGACCACCCAGTAGTCGCCGCCGATGTTGTACTCGCCGAAGACGTTCACGTCGAAGGGTCCCGGATCGGGCAGGTCCTCGGTTCCCACCAGGTGCTCCATCAGGGCGTTGGAGGCGATGTGGTGACCGGCTGATTGGGAGACGCCGCGGTAGCCCTCACAGCGCACGGGGATGACCTTGATCTTCAGGTCTTCCTCGGCTTTGCGGCAGACGGATTCGATATCGTCGCCGATGAGGCCGATGGGGCAGGTGCAGAAGACCGAGATGCACTCCGGCTTGAATATGGAGTAGGCTTCCCGGATGGCTGCAGCGAGCTTCTTTTCCGAGCCGAAGACGATGTCCGTCTCTTTGACGTCGGTGCTCAGGCAGTAGCCGCTGAAGCAGTCTTTGCCCTCTTCCGCTCTCATGAGGTTGCGGCGCATTCCCCAGGTGAAGTAGGCGCAGCCGATGGGGCCGTGCGTGATGTGCAGGATGTCTTTGACCGGGCCGAAGACCACTCCTTTGGAACCGGC
>Ga0074195_1004976_pt1 | contig 10410 bp, 8 predicted proteins | sample EPASupsiteHSE623_FD_64525 | JGI IMG/M metagenome (GOLD analysis project Ga0074195, IMG submission 64525) | Bioremediated contaminated groundwater from EPA Superfund site, New Mexico - Sample HSE6-23 | ecosystem: Environmental > Aquatic > Deep subsurface > Groundwater > Contaminated ... | reverse complement strand
GGAAGAAAAAGCAGAGCTTAAGGTTACAGACTTTGGCACAGGAATGGATGAAACGCGCAAAAACAAGATATTTGATCTGGGAGCCAATGTGCATATGCCTGGTACTGAATACGAAGAAGGTTCTGGTTTTGGTTTAAAGCTGGTTATGGAGCTGGTTAGAAAAAATAGAGGCTCCATTGTGGTTGAAAGCAAACCAGGCAAAGGGTCTTGTTTCATTATTTCCCTTCCTTCTGTAATAGAATAGTTGAATTGCGTTCAAAACCTCCTGTGTCAATAAGCCACTTTACCGGAGAACACGATAGAATTTTATATTTTAGCGGAGTACTACAACGAATGGAAGAAAATTATTCAATTCTTTTACATTTGTGTTATCCAGAGGATAATATGGCAGATTTTGAACATAAAATCATAGTTAATTTAAGGAAAGGAGACGAAAACAGTCTTCGCAAATTATTTGATTTATATTATAAACCCCAATGTGTGTTTGCCCTAAAATTTGTAAATAGCACACTTCCGGGGTAAATGCATTGTCGGGACTGCGACTCCCAAATTGGTGTTAGAAAATCTGGAAAATTTTCCTGTTTTTGAGTTTATGAATTATTCAGGTTTAAAACGGCTGGACTAATTCTTTTAAAGCGGAAACAGGAATGGTACTTTTAACCACCATCTGAACGGGTTTACCTTCCAGCCCTTCATGGACCAGTGTTCTTGTTGCATATACGGTGCCGGTAACATTTCCATACCGGTCGAGAACAGCCGCACCGCTCGATCCGGTTGCAAACCCAGCCGACACGGCCATGAAGTTCCGTTCCATATAACCATTCCCGTTAGGTGCAGGTACCTTATCTCTGAATTTCAGAGTCACCATTCCTTCTGAGAATGTATAAAACATCTTTTGGGGATGACTAACGATAAATACATTATCTCCAACGTTAGCTTCGGTTGCCAGAGCAAGTGACGGCACTTTCTCTCCGTGGGTATCGATAAGAAGTACTGCCAGGTCGTTTTGACCTGAAGAGGTCAGTACTTTTTTTACCGGGAAAGTGCGTCCGTCTCTTAACCTCACCACAAAAGCCAGCGGCTTCATGTTATCTCCGGGATGACAGTAGGATTCCACGACATGGTAATTGGTCACACAGACACCATCCTGACTAATAAAATACCCGGTTGCCGGGTTGATATGGGTGTGGCTGCACTTACTGCACAAGCAGGCTCCGCTGATAATAACTGTTGCCGCTGATGCTCTTTCATAGATCTGGTTTGCATGCAGTTTCTTTTTGTTCTTGCGCGTTAAAGATACAGAAACCGGTGCCTGGTTATTGGTTAACTGGCTCGTAGCGTCTGTCGCGCTGATGGATGCGCCTTGTTTGATTATAGAATCGGCAGCCACAATAAACGGCTGCTCAAAATCTTCAAAGCCTTGTTGATACGCTTGTGAAAATGCCGGTAATTGCATTAACGCAAAAACCGGAATAAACAGATGTTTCAGTAAATAGTTCATTTTTATTGTTTTAACTTAAAGCGTCTTTCCGCCGTTGAAGCAGAACGTTGTTGCTCCAAAAATACATTTTCTTTGGAGCAACACGTGTTTCTTATAAAATAATTACCCGCTTTTACTCGCCAAACAGTTCTTCAAGCTTTGGACGGATGGTATTCAACGTTATTGCCCGGAATTGTGACAACCACACCAACACGCTAAATCCCAAGTTTTAGGGATTGTTTAGACCCATTCGAAATGATAGTTTAGCACCGGGTTTAAACTGGTTGTTACACGCAAAAAATAATTATGAAGCGAGCATGGAAACCACAGTTTATGACCATCTGAATGTTTATTGGCGAATTGGAGCGAAGCGGAAATCCCCGCAGGGAATCGAGCCTGCGAGATCCACGAAGTGAATTCCATACGTCGATGCACTTTAAAAGAGCGATGAAGTTTAATACGCAAATTATACACAATTAATTTTAAATAGAAAAACATATGAAACGAGCCATTAAAGCATTAGATCTCACCCAAGTGAATGATTATTTCGGTGAGTTCCATACCGTTGGTAAGCGTCTCAAAGTAACGACGCTCAATACGCAAATTGTAGTTGAATAAATTGAAAAAATAAAAGTATGAAATTTACGTTTAGTTTTATCTTGCTTATCTTCCAAATAAGCGTTGCTATAGCCCAAACCGGAATCATTTCAGGAACCATAAAAACAATAGACGGACAGCCTGCAGAGTCTGTTAATGTGGGGCTGAAAGGCACTTCCCTGGGTACAACCGCTAATAAAACAGGAAATTACGAAATTGGAAAGGTCCCGGAAGGGAAATATATTCTGAAAATATCATTTATCGGGCTGGAGTCGAAGGAACTTGCTGTTGATGTAATTGCAGGGCAGACGACTGTTGTTCCTGAAATCGTGTTGAATGAAACCAGTCAGAAACTCGACGAAGTAATTATTTCTGCATCTAAAACCTACAAAGACAACTCACTGTCTTCCTCCATACGTTTAATGAGTTCGATACTGGAAACGCCGCAAAATATACAGGTAGTAACCGGAAAAACGCTGGAAGATCAACAAATAATTAGTATGAGCGATGGGGTTTTAAGGAATGTGAGTGGGGCAACCCGCATAGAACACTGGGGCGATATGTACACGAACATCACCATGCGTGGGTCTCAGATCCAGGCTTTTCGCAACGGGTTTAATGTGGTCAATTCATACTGGGGGCCGCTTACGGAGGACATGAGTTTTGTAGACCATATCGAATTTGTAAAAGGACCGGCTGCTTTTATGCTGGCCAACGGCGACCCCAGCGGTTTATACAATGTCGTGACCAAAAAACCGACAGGAATAAAGAAAGGTGAATTTACACTGACTACGGGAAGCTATGATCTCTATCGCGCTACCCTTGACCTTGACGGGAAATTAAGCCGTGACGGGCATCTGCTTTACCGCTTAAATGTAGCCGGACAAAATAAAAACTCTCACCGCGCCAACGAATTCAATAACCGGTACAGCATTGCTCCGGTGGTCTCCTTCCAGCTTGACGACCGCACCAAATTAACCCTGGAATATACTTTGCAACATTCAAGTATGTCGGATGTTGGCTCGTTTTATGTGTTCTCTACCGAAGGATACGCTACTTTACCTGTTGACTTTACCACCTTACCTCCCGGCTTGGCTCCAACTATAACGAACGACCACAGTTTGTTCGTAAATTTCCAGCACGAAATCAATAAAAACTGGAAATTAACCGCACAAGCCGGCTATTTCAATTTCCAGCAGGAAGGAAGTGATTTGTGGCCTGCCGCTGTAAATGCAGACGGGACGATGATTCGTGCAGTTTCCTTCTGGGATGCAAAAAGTGAAATGACCTTGGGGCAGGTTTTCATAAACGGGAAAGTGAAAACGGGTTCGGTAAGTCACGCTATTCTAAGCGGATTAGATGTCGGAACAAAAAAATATATGGCCGACTGGAGTCAGAATCACCTGTTAGATTCAATCGGCGCAGAATTTAATACGGCCTCCCCAAGCTATTCGCCACCCGTCAACGGCTATCCCATCCCCGACCGTAGCCTGAACCTGGAGGCCCGGGCAGTTTACAGCGGGGGATTGATCGATCAGCGGTACACGGGGCTGTATCTTCAGGATGAATTGGGTTTTATAGAAAACAAGATCAGGCTGACACTTGCCGGAAGATATACCTTTGTCAGCCAATCGGCCTGGGGAGGTTCGCCTGATGAAGCCAAACACTTTTCTCCGCGCGTCGGATTAAGCGCGTCAATAGACAAACAGACATCGGTTTATGCACTTTACGATCAGGCCTTCACGCCGCAGTCGGGCATCCTGTCGAATGGGAAAGATGTTCAGCCAATTACCGGGAACAACACTGAATTCGGGATAAAGAAAGACTGGGGACAAGGACGGTGGAATACCACCCTGGCCCTATACCGAATCATAAAAAACAATGAATTGACCAGCGATCCCAACAGCGATCCCAATTCGGGGCTGAGTATTGAACTGGGGCAAAAAGAAGCAAAGGGGATTGAATTCGATTTGCGCGGAGCGATCATTCCAGGGCTTAACCTTGTTGCAAACTACGCCTATACCGATTCGAAAGTAACCAAAGTAGCTGAGGGTGTAACTGCGATCCAGGTTGGTGACGTGATCCCCGGATTTGCCAAACACACGGCAAACAGTTGGCTTAGCTACAAAACACAAAACGGAATCCTGAAAGGCACAGGAGTTTCGCTCGGCTTTACATACCTGGTTGACCGTGCTACTGCAACATGGAGCAAAACTGATGAAATAAAGAATCTGCCCGATTATTTTAAACTTGACGGCGGCATTTTCTGGGAAAAAGATAAGGTTAAGATTATTGCGAATGTGTTCAATATTTTAGACGAATACCTTTACAGTGGCGGATATTACGAATACCTGCCCGCCTATTACTGGCAAACCGAAGCCCCGCGAAATTTTAGGTTAAGTCTCGCCTACCGCTTTTAACCGGATTTCCGGATTGATCGCCTGATTGAAATTCTGTCCAGTTTGATGGATGGAATTTCAATTTAATGTTTACATAATGTAAAAACTGACAACGCATGACTTTTAAAAAGATTGTAGGAAAACTTCATCTCTGGTTGGGATTTGTTTCCGGAATTATTGTCGCTTTTCTGGGTATAACAGGTTGTATGCTGGCTTTTCAGCACGAGATTGAACAGATAACTAATCCGTATCAGTTTGTTGACGTTCAGGAAAGACCCGTTCTTCCACCGTCCAAACTTCAGAAAATAGCGGTGCAGGCTTTACCCGAAAAGCATATTCACGGGATAGCCTACCGGGAACCGGGTAAAGCAGTTGTTGCCACTTTTTACAGCGAGGAGTATTATTACCTGATTTATTTAAACCCTTATTCGGGCGAAGTGCTTAAAGTGAAAGACATGAGCAGGGATTTCTTCCGGATCATCGTCAACGGGCATTTTTACCTTTGGCTTCCGCCTGCCATCGGGCAGCCTATTGTAGCTACAGCTACTCTGATTTTCGTTTTTATGCTTATAAGCGGCATCATTTTGTGGTGGCCCCGAAAAAGCCGGTTCACCAGGCAAACATTCTCGGTTAAATGGGGCAACTCAGAACGCTCAACTCTTGATTTGCACCGGGTGCTTGGTTTTTATGCCTCGTGGATTTTAATTTTCATCACTTTCACCGGGTTGGTCTGGGGATTTCAGTGGTTTGCCCGGTCAACTTACTGGTTGGCTTCCGGAGGCAAACAAGCGACTGAATTTTACATGCCGACAGTGGATTCCATTCCGGCGCAAAGATCAGAAAATCAGGCTGTTGATGTTTTGTGGCAACGCATGTCCAAAGAATACCCGTCAGTAAAAATGCTCGAAGTTCATATTCCTGAAAACGACAGTTCGGCCATTGAGGTGGCCGCCAATCCCGACGACCAAACCTACTGGAAAGCGGATTACCGGTATTTCGATCAATACACACTGGAGGAAATTGAGGTGACCCACCTGTATGGCAAATTAAGTAACACAACGGTGGCCGACAAAATTGCCCGCATGAATTACGACATCCATGTAGGCGCTATTGCCGGGTTCGCCGGTAAAATCCTGGCATTCTGCGCCAGTTTAATGGCCGCTTCCCTGCCGGTTACCGGCTTTCTGATCTGGCGAAGCCGGCAAAAAAAGCGGCAAAGACCGCTTTTTCAGTAACGGGAAATTATAAATCTGTTGAAATACAAGACCATGTTTGGAACTGCAATCAAAAAAATATTCAGAAAACCAACCGATCAGCAAACCGACGAAGTTGTTATTTTATACGGGAGTCATTCCGGCAATTCGGAGTTCATTGCAAAAGAAGCGCAAAAGTACCTGAAAAAGAACGGGCTTTCGGCAACTGCCTGCAATATGGCAAAATATGAGTTCCGGAAGTTGACGAATGAAAAATCGGTTTTGATCATTGTCAGCACACAGGGTGAAGGCGATCCGCCCGATTCGGCCCAAAAGTTTTATAACAACCTGTTTGCTGAAAATGCGCCATTGCTGACCCACCTGCAATTTGCCGTTTGCGCGCTGGGCGACAGCAGTTACGAGCAGTTTTGCAAAACGGGCAAAGATATCGACCGACGGCTGGAAGAACTGGGCGCTGTTCGCTTTCATCAGCGGGTCGATTGCGATGCGGAATTTCATCAGGCCGCTTCGAAATGGGTTTCGGAAGTTTTCCTGAAATGCAAAGTCAGCGAAACAGAAGCTACACCAATACAGATTAGTACCGAAAGCCTGCGTCAGGTTCATCAGGCCATTGTCAGTGAAAAAGTGAGGTTGAATGCAGGATCGCTGTGTGAAACCTATCATATTGTACTGGCAACCGGGCCGGAATTTCATTACCATCCTGGCGACTCGGTTGGCATTGTACCGCAAAATCAGGAAAAGCTGGTTGATCAGATTTTGAAAAGGCTTGACTTTTCCGCCGAAATTACTGTTGCTTACAACAACGAAACTGTTTCATTGAAGGAATTACTGACCAGTCAGTTTGAACTGACCACTATCAGTAAAAAATTATTGGAAAACTATCAACGACTTACGCAAAACAAGGAACTGGGGAAACTGCTGAATGATGAAGAAAAGTTGCCGGATTATATTCATCATCACGATTTACTGGATTTAATTACCGATTTCCCGTTTTCGGCAAATCCCAGAGATCTTGTTTCTGTTCTTCGAAAACTCCAGCCCCGGTACTATTCCATTTCTTCCAGTCAGCATAAACATCCAGGCGAAGTTCACCTGATTGTAAAATTGGTAAAATCGGAGAAAAACGGACGTGTTCGTTCCGGAGCCTGTTCTTCGTACCTGAACCAATGGATCGAAGTTGGTCAGAAAACCAATTTGCAATTAATACCCAATGAGCAATTTTATCTGCAAACAAATGGAGCGCCAATGATCATGATCGGCGCCGGAACCGGAATCGCTCCGTTCCGTGCTTTTTTGGAAGAAAAAGAAAGTTTGAAGATCGCTGGAAGAAGCTGGTTGTTTTTTGGGGAAAAGTATCAGAAATATGATTTTTTTTACCAGGAAGAATGGGAACACTGGTTAGGAAACAAGCGGTTGGAACGCATTGATCTTGCTTTTTCCCGCGATCAGACTGAAAAAGTTTATGTGCAGCATAAAATTGAAGAACAAACATCTGCCTTCTACAACTGGTTGATCCAGGGTGCTCATATTTATGTTTGTGGCTCGGTGGCAATGGGACACGATGTCCGGCAGGCCATTTGCCGGGTTATACAATCGGCCGGAGGAAAAACAGAATCGGAAGCTTTGCTGTTCTGGGAAAAAATGATTGATGAAAACCGGATTCATCAGGATATATATTAGAAATGTTCATTTATGTGCAGGCACACTTGCCATGATTTTCTATTAAGTTGACGGGGCTCTTCAAAACCACAGGTCAATTTTTAAAATTTATTTGCTCTTCCTGCAAGCGATGGTTCGACACGGGAAACTTTCTGTAAAGACACGATTCTTAACGTACAGGGGGAGGATCAGCGTAACCTGTAAACGGTAAATGAATTCTTTTCCCGGCTAACCGGCAGATTTGATTTCTGCTTTCTATCTTTGTAAATTTCCGTGATCGTTACGCGGCGATGAAGAAGCATTGGTTCCGTATGTTGATCAATTGTTTTTTTGTAATGTGAGAAGAATTTAAATAACAGACGATTATGTGCTTTTAAACTACTTGGTTTTATGAACTGAAGTTTAACCTTATGGGGAAAGAAATCAACAGCGATTATCTTCTTTGGAAAGAGATTAAAGCAGGTAATACTCAGGCGTTTCATGATCTGTACGTGCTTTATGCAGATATACTTTTTTCATTTGGCAGGATTTTTACCAAAGATCAGGAGCTTGTAAAAGACTGTATTCATGATCTTATTGTTGATTTGTTCAAATACCGGAAGGGACTTTCGGACAATGACAACATTCGGAATTACCTTTTCAAATCTTTAAAAAGAAAAATACAGGCAAACCGCCAGAAGAAAATAAATCTGGTTTACACGGAGAATCTTCATGGAGAAACAAGTTTTTTGACCATTTTATCTGAGGAAGAGGAGATGGAAGACCGAAACGAAAGGCTAAAGAATATAATGATCCTGATAGACCGTCTTCCGGAGAAGCAAAGAGAGATCCTTCATCTTCGCTTTCAGCTTGATTTAGCTTACGAAGAGATTGCCCATGTTATGGATATCTCGGTCGAATCGGTGCGTACGTCGATTTATCGTTCAATTAAATCATTGCGGGTGGATCTTCAGATCAGGGATCTGCCTCTTATGGTTATTGTGATGAAAATCAGAGAAGAAATGAATGTTTAAAATAAAAGCGGGACGTCTTCATGTTTTTAAGAACAAAATTTAAAGAAACTCTTTTATTTATAATTGATTATATATATTCGTAATTTAATTTTTTTTTGAGTCAGGCCAATGAAATCCGAAATAATGCATTTTATTGATCATGGAAAATAAGAGCCCGGATATAAAGACCGAAGATATTTTAACGGATGAATCACTGCTGAAGACCCTTGAGCAGGAGGACTTTTATGTGGATGGAAAATCGGATAAAGAATTTGAATTGGCGCGGGATATTAAAGATGCGCTGAAGTCCTCAGGATCTAATCTTTCTGAAGGTGACAGGTTAATGATCGGGAACCGGATTATTTCCAGTATAGGTAAGGAAAAAAGGAGGATATCGTTGTGGTGGGTCTCTTCGGCTGCCGTTTTGCTTGTACTTGTTGGAATTGCTGTTTTGATTAATATGAACAGGGAATCGGGGCTCCGTCAGTTTGCAAATTCTTTATCTCCTTTGTTCAATACGGAATATACCCGCCTCATTTTGCCGGATGAAAATGAAATTCAAATAACCTCAGGGGAGTCAAAAATTGATTATTCGGCCAATGGAACGGAAATTAATATTGAGGCCCAAGGTACAACATCCCAGCGCCTGCAGGATAACGAGATGACTTACAACACGCTGGTTGTCCCTTATGGGAAAAGGAGTCGTGTTAAGCTGCCCGACAATACCATTGTTTGGCTTAACTCAGGATCAACTTTAATTTATCCGGCCAGGTTTGATTCGGACAAGCGGGAAGTGTTTCTTGAGGGGGAAGCTGTCTTTGACGTAAGTCATCAGAAAAATTCGTCTTTTTATGTCATGACCAAGAACCTGGATATACGGGTATTGGGTACCTTTTTTAATCTGAGTGCATACAGTGATGACAAAACAGTCAGCGCTGTTCTGGAAAGCGGGTCGGTCGAGTTGCTGTTCAAGGGAACGTTTTTGGGAATACAATCAAAGGAACAGATGGCGCCGGGAAGTATGGCTGTTTATGACCCTTCTGCGAAGACAATTGTCCAGACAAAGGTAAATACCAGGATGTTTATCTCGTGGAAAGACGGTTATTTTATTTGTGAAAAGAGCAGCCTGGAAAGCATAATAAAAAAGCTCTCCAGGTATTATAATGTGCAGATTGAATTTGAAAAACCGGAGCTGGCTCTGGAGACCTTCTCCGGCCAGTTGAATTTGCGTGAATCGGCAACGGATGTATTGGAAGTCATCTCGGAAATAACGGATACAGAAATTGAACAAAAGGGGAACCGTATAACCATTAAAGAGCGCAGTCATTCCTGATGGGAAAGCCTGAGATGGTAGCCTTGTATCAGGAACAGGTTCAGAAAAAGAATCATTGGCAATTCATATGTTTTTGAACGATGTAAAAATGAAGGCATTCAGTTTGCTGTTGTTTTTTTGGGTTGCTTCATCCAGAACAGAGGCTCAGGAGAACCTGTTTACCGTTCATCTGGAACAGGTAAGCCTGGAGCAGGTATTTGAATTAATCCAAAAGCAAGGCCAATTCTTTATTTTCTACAATGATACGCAGGTAGACCTGGCAAAAAAAGTATCCGTCCGGGCTGATAATTTTACGGTGAACCAGTTACTGGATGATGCGTTGGAGGGGATGGGACTTCATTATAAGATCATTGACAGGCAAATCATCATTGTCAGGGACAAAAAGAATATCGATTCCGCCCGTACCCTGTTTCAGCAAAATTTATCCCGCGAAAGTAAACCGGTTGACGGCAACGTGACTGATGAAAACAATGCGCCGCTGGCTGGCGTATCGGTGTATATAAAAGGAACAAATATCGGCGTAACAACTGACCGGGAAGGTTACTATAAGCTTGATGTCCCGGTTGACGGAGCGCTTCTGGTGTTTTCTTTTGTTGGAATGAAACCCCGCGAAGTTGATATGACAGGAAAAGATCAGCTTGATGTGGTTCTTTTTCCTGATGATTTTGGTGTTGAAGAGGTTGTTGTTTCTTCATTTGGCATTCCCCCTCAGGAAAAATCGCTTCCCCATACCACC
>Ga0074195_1004975_pt1 | contig 10414 bp, 7 predicted proteins | sample EPASupsiteHSE623_FD_64525 | JGI IMG/M metagenome (GOLD analysis project Ga0074195, IMG submission 64525) | Bioremediated contaminated groundwater from EPA Superfund site, New Mexico - Sample HSE6-23 | ecosystem: Environmental > Aquatic > Deep subsurface > Groundwater > Contaminated ... | reverse complement strand
GGGTGTTGAACTGCGAGAGAAGCTGCTTATCGATGAGCTTGGGCTGCTGGGTTATGGCGCACAGGCCAACGCCGAACTTGCGGCCCTCGCGGGCGATGGTCTCGAAGCGAGATGTGTTGCTGCCTGAACCCAAAACGCGTTGAGCCTCCTCGATGGTGATGAGGCAGTTCTTTCTTTCCTCTTTTGCCTCTTTTGTCTCTTTCTTGTACTCCTCCAGGATGTGCCTGGAGAGAACAGAGAGCAAAAATAGCTCCGAGCGGTCGCTCATGCGCGGAATATCCACTAAGACCACTCTTCCCTTTTGAAGGTTGTCGAGAATATTGGGAAGGCTGGATCTCTTCTGGATGTATTTGTTCCTCTCGAGAACGTTCTTAATCCTGCGCACCAGGACTTGGATCGTGCCTTCTTTAAACCCCTCGCGGACCATTCTCGCCAGGCCATCTCCTTCCTGTATCTCGTCCAGCCAGTTATTGGAATCGAATGTCCTGGAGATGGCGTCTATTGCGTCCATCTGCGGCGGCGACCAGGCGTAGAGAAGGGCTATGTCTTCGGGTTTAATATCGGCCACGGAGACTGCCAGCTCCTCTACCTGGGGAATCTGACAGTTCTGTCTGTCTGTAGAGAAACAGGCCAGGCTGGACGAGTATCTCTTGAGATGCATCAGGCCTTTGACGCCTTTCTTGCTGTCGCCAAGCAGATATTCTCCATGGGGATCGACTATGAGGAGGCCGAACTTAGATTCGCCCTTTGAGGCGAGCCTCATGCACGAGGCGGCGAAGACCTTCATGAAGTTGGACTTGCCCATGCCTGTAGTGGCAAAGACCCCCATGTGGTGGTCCATGGCCGAGCTATGCAGGGCGACTGGAATCTCCTTTACCTCTCTTGATCCGTTTCTCAGGTAGCCAATCTCAATATCGCCCATGACCTTCTTGAGGAACTTGAACTCTTCCCGCTCTGCCCGCTCTACCTTTGAGAACTTGGTGGGAATTGTCCTCGATTTCCTGAACCCCCCGTTCTGCACGCAGCCCAGGGGCTCGGCGATGACGCGGTTGAAGATCTGGTCCATGTCGAAGAACTGAGTGCCCTTTAGCGTCGTATCCCAGTTGCCCTCGTAGTTGGAGGCATGCTGTATGTCGAGAACGCGCGCAAGGAACGTCAGGCCCTTGTCCTTGACAGAAAATATCTGCCCTACCTCCACTCTCTCCTCTTCCGGCAGGTTGAAGGGCACAATGAAATGATACTCTCTAACGCTCTTGGAGATGATCCTGTAGGTCGTATCTCCCTTCGTTACCACCTTTTTGCTCAAAAGACCTGTCTCATCAGCGGCCGGATATCCATCCCTCTCCATGTCTCCCCCTCCTGCACCCTTAAACCTCTAAATCCCCTGTCTCATCTCCATGACGTCATGGTAATCCTGCATCAGGCCCCTGACCTTCGACTCGCCAAGGCCCATATCGCAAAGCATATCCATCAGCTTCAGCCTCAAAAAGGCCCCTTCCTGGTCGGTTATCCTGATCTCCCTGTGTGCCCTGAAGAGAGCATGGGGATAGCCCAAGCACTCTGCAGAGCAGGAGCAATTGATAAGCTTTCCCAGGGCAAAACCAGCGCGGTCCACCAGATAAGACGGCACATCCACCCTGAAGGCGCGTTCAGAGCGGCCGTCGAATTTGGTAACAAATGTCTCTCCTCCATCCCAGTCGGGTTGAGGCTTTACCCTCTTGCCCTTTATGGAGATATACCAGGCCACTCCTGGAGCAAACATACTGCCCGCAGCGCCCGTATGATAAACAAAAGGCCTGGAGATCCCACTACCCCAGTAAATGGCGCTCGATTTGCTTACTCCCAGGAGGTCGACGCCCTTCTCCTCTGCATCCCTGATGATGCCCTTAAGTATGCCTCTTAAGGGTTCAAAGACATCGAATCCCCCATCGTAGAGGATGAGATCCCCCGGCCGGGCTTCGACAATGGCCTCTTTTAGCGCGATATACTCTTGCAGTTCCCGGAAGTATGTGGAGAGCCTGTCAAGGTCTGATTCCTTCAGCGCAAAGCTTTCCCTCATGAAGATGCCTTTCAAAAAGGGCTCGAACTGCTCCATATAGCCCTCCGGATCGGCCAGGAAGACATCGTCGTAAGTGATCACAGTCCTCTGCCAGTCGGTCCCTCTGTAGACTGCGTAGCCCGCACATATCTTGTTTAACCTGGCCACAGACCAATCGCAGACAACCACGTTGGAGCCGTCTATGGCGAAGACCTCGCCCTGAAAGCTGCGGGGCTCCATGACTATGAAATCCTCTTTGCAAACCCCAGTCTCCATGCAGTACTGATCGACGTTGCTAATTGTAACGTGGTTTTTAATCCGCTCTGCAGCAGCCGAGAGTCGCCCCTTCTCCAACATCCCTCTTAGGAAGAGACGGCAAAGTATATACCGATTTTGCGAGAGTGGCTTAGCAAAATATATCTTCTCTAATATTCAATGGCCTGCCTGTTTTTTCGATAGGATACAAAAAAGCTAAAGAACGGCCTATACTAAAGGCAATTTAATTCGTGCCGAACAGATTATCCAGCGAAATTTCTAATGGAATTTATTTTACGTGTAGATATAGAAAATTCAGAATAAAATTGTACAGTCCTTCTATCTGTTCTTTTGAGAAAAGGAGGTTGGCAAAAGTCGAGGGTGTAGGAGGGAGAAAAGAGATTTGACTTTTGCCGAACTATACTTCGACATTAATCGAATAAATAGTTTACGGTTCAACGACGATTGACGTAAATCACCTTGGCGCAAAATATGCTAAACGAGTAGAGGCCGATGCTCTAAACCGGCCGAAAGCCGGGTTGGACTTGTTACAGAACGCTAACAAGAGAGCACTTCACTTCTGACAATGAGCGAATTCCTTGGCGAAGGATCATCTTCAGGAGTGGCTGAACCTGCTGGCACATTCGTTGCTACCATTCTTGCTTGGCCTTATCTCGTTGCGACCCATTTTCACATGTGGAATATCGTAGGATACTTCAAATTTTATTTAAGATTAACCATGTATGTTATGGTATCATTGGTCTTTAAAAGGATGATAATACTATTATCACTATAATAGCTATCTTCCAGGGCGAAGGGATAGAGGAATAATGAACCAGTGATCCCTTCGCCCTAATCAAATAATCAACGCAATTTTGCAGGCCTGTAACCATATTTGCCATAAGATCGTCTTTTGCGGATGACGCCCCTATGGGGTCGGAACATTTAAAAATATATTGCATACAAATCTATTTATAATTTTTGGACGATTAATCTTCGACGGATAGCTAACTAAGCGTCAGTAGCCCAATCAATCATCGGATTTCGAAATGGGCCCAGACCCTATTCGACTCCCTCCGTAGGTCGATCGAAGCGAATCTCACCCACAGGGCAGCCAGTCAACGCTGACAGTGCCTGTTGTGTTGTTGCCCCAGAGCTGGATGAAGTTCTGGACGGAGAATGCCCCGACTGTGTCCTCAACGCTTCTGGTGACGACCGCATGCCGGCCTGTGGCGTTGGGGGTGACGTTACGCGACTCCCAGCCAAGATGTATGCGGCCCACTACATTGGAGTTGATGCTGGCCTCTAAAACGGGATTTCCCTGGCTCCTATCGCTGTATGTGCGGCTCACGACCTGCGTCTCCTTCTCCAGGCTCTCGAAGTCTGTGTAGGATTCAGTGATTGTGGCTCCTGCCTGGTAGTTCTTGACGCAGAGCGTCTCCTCGTTCCTTATGTTCCTAAAGGCCTGGTGGTAAGTAGAATACATATCTGCAGCTGCAAGGCTGACCAGGATGATAGCAATTGTCAGGCATACCAACACCTTTACCAAATCCCACGCCTCGCCTGCCTTGGCCGTCATAATAGTAATTATATGTGATGGGCGAAAAGAAAAAAATTAGAGAAGATGAAAACCTAATTTCGAATACTAATTATGATTTAGCATCTATTTTATATTTGCGGATACATGATTAAACGTTAAGGGCTTTTGGGTAGCCCTTTGAGATGCAGTTTATTTCGTCGATACGATCTTTATCACATCGCCGTCCTTCAGCTCGTGCTTCTCTCCGAGGCGCATCTTGGTCTTGGCGTCGATGGCAAACAGGAAGCTCTCGCCGATATCAGAGTGGACGCGAAACGCCAGGTCTCGTGCCGTGCTGCCGCGCTTCATGAGGAAAGCATCAGGCAGCACCACGCCCTTCCTGTCCGTGAACTTGTTCTCGTCCTCAACTGGATAGAGCACTATGTAGTCCAGGAGGTCGAGGACAGCGCGGTTGATGCACTGCTGCACTCCCGTGCCGCCGTACTGCTTCATTAGAACGCGGATCTTCTCAAGCCCAGCTGTCTGTGCCTTGTTAAGCTGGCCTGTGATCTGGAAATCAGGATCGCCGGGCTTGTATTTTATCAGGCCTGCCTTGTCAGCCATTCGAAGGGCAATCTCGGCTGCACCGCTCACTGGGAGCACTATCTCGTCTTTTAGTGTCAGGAGCTTCTTCACGTTCTCGGGAGATGCGATATCAGTTTTGTTGGCGGCAATGATCATGGGCTTGCTGTACTTCCTAAGAAGGCCTGCGAACTTCTTGAGCTGCTCGTCGTTCCAGCTGCCGGGGTCCGTCTTCATGTCCGCCAGGGCCCGGCGGATATGTGTGTCCAGGACCCCTGCGCCGCCCATCTGATCCATGATGATCTGCTCAGGCTTGCCTCCAAGTGCCTTGTAGTTCCTCATCAGCTTCTCCCAGTTCCTCTTGAGGATGCCGTAGAGCCACATGCCTATCTCGTGCTCCAGGAACTTGACGTCGTTCACGGGATCGTAGTTGCCAAGGCCAATGGGGTTGCCCTCAGCATCCGTAGAACCCGAGGCGTCAAGGACGTGAATGACTGCCTCGGCGACGCGCAGGGCGTCCAGGAACTCGTTTCCCAGGCCCTTCCCCAGATGGGCGTCCGGGACGAGGCCCGCGACATCTATCAGCTCAATTGGAATGAAACGCACGCCATCCTTGCACTTCCCGCAGCCGTGAGTGATGCCCAGCTCCTTGCAGGGGCACGGCACGCGCGCATAGGAGACTCCGTGATTGGCGTCGATGGTGGTGAAAGGGTAGTTCGCGATGTCCACTTCTACCAGGGTTGCAGCCTTGAAAAAGGTGGATTTGCCAGAGTTAGGCTTTCCAGCCAGCCCGACTGATAACATGATAGTCAGCTACCGCGTAATCCCGCTAACGCCAAGCTCCTGGGACTTCTCTTCAAAGCGCTTGCCTTTGCCTGTGGCCAGGCGTTTCGCAAGTGCCAGGCCCTTCTCTGAGACGGCCTTCTCCTGCACTGCACCCGACGTCAGCGCAGAGGCATAGAGCTTCTCTCCAATATCCGTCCTGGTCAGGACAGTAGACCAGCTGCCAGGAGATCCAACGCTTCCAACAGAGACGTCTGCCAGCTCATTTGCGAAGTCAAAGCATGGCCCGCATCCCTTGAATGCGTAGGGTTCCGTTTCCTCAATCTTCACCTCGTGGACTCCGCCGCTCTTGTCGATTACTCGGAACATTCCCTTCTGAATCTCAAATCTGGCTACATCTTTGGGCTGAAGGCCGAACTTCCCCTTCACGAGGCCCTCCATGAGAGTATCATAGTCGAAGTTCTCCATGCAGAAGAGGCCGACTAAGAGGGCGATCTTCTCCTGGCCGAACTCATAGGGCTCCTCCAGGAACTGGACTTTCCTCAAGGCCTGGATCTGGCAGGGCGTGCCTACAAATCCTATCTTCTCACAGCCCTTCTCAAGAGCATCCTTGAGGGCGAAGACGCTGTTAGAGACGGTATACTTGGTTCCGGCAGCCGCGATGATCTCCTCTGGTGTTGTGACGACGCGGGCAACTGTCCTCCACTCCTCGTCTCTATCGGTTACCACAGCGCAGTCTATCATCCCAGTCTTTAAGGCATGAACTAGAAGGGCAGTGGCTACCCCGCCATCTTGTTTTTTGCCCGGGGCGGAAGTTGCCTTGGCGGAGGCAGCCTTTCTGTAGATTCCGAGGGCCTCGTCCTCGGATCTGGTCCTGCCGAAGATCTTCTTCTCAAGATCCGGCATGTTCAGGAATGTCCTGGGGCAGTAGGCAAAGCAAAGGCCGCAGAGCGGGTCATACTCTGTAAGCTCCGGCCTGCCCTCTTTATGTTCAATTCTGGGGCAGAAGGCCTCGCAGGTGCCGCACCTGCAGCATATCTCCGGGGTTATGACCTTATGCTCCAGCTCTCCGAATCCACATTCGAGATACGTGGGTTCTGCATACTTCTCCTTGGCAGCCATGATCCTGATCTCCGAAAAGTTGGTCCCTTAAAGTTACCTCCAGACCTAAAGCTTTTATGGTTCGTTTGAGCTTTGAATCCAGCATGATTCTGGGCCTGGATATAGGGGGAGCGAATACTAAAGTGGCCAGCTCCGATGGATCTTTCGCTGATATGGTCTATCTGCCCCTCTGGAGGAACGCGCCCCTGGGCATGGTTTTGAGCCGATTTGCAAGTCTCTCGCCAGAGGCTGTGGCGGTGGTCATGACGGGCGAGCTTGCAGACTGCTTCCCTAATAAGCTATCAGGCATCCAGTGCATCAAGGCCGCCGTCGAAGATGCTTTTCGCTGTCCTACCTACTTCTGGGGGATCAATGGCTTCCAGTGGAAGGAACTTCTTGAGCTGGCAGCAGCAAACTGGTCAGCCTCAGCTGCCCTTCTGAGCCGCGAGGTCGGAGACTGCCTTTTCGTGGACATGGGCAGCACCACAACCGACCTGATACCCATAAAAGGAGAACCTCTGGCGGCAAAGACTGACTACCAGCGTCTTTGCAGGGGTGAGCTGGTCTACATGGGCCTTCTAAGGACAAGCTTAGGCTCACTGCTTCCAACTGCTCGCATCCGCGGTGACATTGTGCCTCTCTCGCCCGAGTTCTTCGCCATAACCGCAGATGCCTATCTCGCTTTAGACGATCTCTCTCCCGAAAATTATGCGTGCGATACTCCTGACGGCGCGGGCAAAGACAGGACATCAGCCATGCGCCGTCTCGCCCGTGCGGTCTGTGCTGACTTAGAGGAGATCGGCGGGAGAGGGGCGTTGGCTGTAGCCGAGCAGGTTCGGGATCGGCAGCTCAGAATTCTGATCGATGCGATTGAGCGACAGGCAGGAGAGCATGGCCTGGATCGAGTTGTGGCGGCGGGCATCGGCGAGAATCTGATTGCTAAAGCGGCAAGCTTCCTGGGGCTGGAGTGCATGCTCCTGTCTGTGAGATATGGCCGTCAGATATCCGATATCTTTCCAGCATACGCGGTGGCCAGGCTTTTGGAGACGGACCCGGTTTTCGTGGAGTAATGCTCAATCTAATAGTAATTACAAAATAAAAATTGAAAGTAGCAGAAAAGGCTCCACTACCTTGATAACAAATGAGCATAATTACTACTCCAGAGGTCTGCTACCTTGCCCGGAAGCCTAAACTCCATATTCGAATTTTCCGTAGCGTCCAGGCACATCAGCTACAGGAAAGGGCGTACAGCCCTGGCTGTGGGTGCTGTGGCGATGGCTGTGGCCATATCCATCATCTTCGTCTCAATTCAAAACGGCTTTCAGGAGTTCATCTTCGATATAGTCTTCAAGAATCTCCCTCATGCGACTGTAAGCCCTCTGGAGGGCGAGGACTACCTCCACCTCTACAGGACAATCATGGATCGAGCCTGGGCCATACCGGGAGTGATCGCAGTCTCTCCTAGCCTGGCGGCCACAGCCACCCTTGCCTACAAGGACAACGCTGAGAATGTGGCAATGATCGGTGTTGAGCCAGTGGAGGCCGAGGAGATCACAAGGCTCAGCGAGAGCATGATCCAGGGAGACCTGAACTCTGTTCTTGGGGGCAAGAGGATCGTCATGGGCCAGGCCCTGGCAGATAAGCTGAAGGTGAAGTACGGAGATACGGTACAGGCAAGCTTCCCCGATGCCACTACCACAAACCTGGTGATCTCGGGCATCTTCGATACGGGATTTGATCCTGTGGATGAAGGCGTAACTTACGTCTCCCTGGATACTGCGCGAAGCTTCCTGGACGAGGGGGATGTGATATCTGGAATAGACATCAAGCTGGATGATCCGTTCCAGGCGGATGCCACTGCCCTGCAGCTGCAGTCATACGGCTACAACGCCAAGAGCTGGCAGCAGCTCTATCCCGAGATCGTCCGCACACTGGCCTTTGAGAGAACGCAGAACCTCATAACCGAGCTTTTGATCATGATCATAGCCACCTTCGGCATCGCGAGCATCATGAACATGCTCGTTTCGGAGAAGACCCGTGAGATAGGAATGCTAATGGCCATGGGCGCCAGGCCCTCACAGATCAGGAGGCTCTTCCTGCTTGAGAGCGGGCTGCTGGGCTTCATGGGAGCAGTGCTTGGCTGCATACTGGGCCTGATAGTCGCTTTGCAGCTGCGGGGCATACAGATACAATCAACCATGGGCGAGATGATGGACCTTCCCATCCTCATCAACCCTCAGGATTTCGTCTTCTTTACCATTCTCGCCACAATCCTCAGTATAGCTGCAGGCTCCTACCCTGCGTATAAAGCATCAAAGCTCGACCCGGTAGAGGCTCTGAGAGGTTGAAGGCGTGTTCGAGCTGACCATTGCCAGGAAGCACATTACCTCCGACCCCAGGATGGTGCTCTTTGCAGTTCTCTCCGTATCCCTGGCCATAGCAGTAATAGTAGTTATGATGGGGCTCATGGAGGGCTACAGGGACCAGATTGTGAGCAGCACTGTGGAGAACAACCCACATCTAATCATTGGTCCGAAAGAGAGGGAGGATTACATCAGCCTCTACAAAACCCTCTCTACAATAGTTAGCGGTTATCCCCCTGTAACAGCTGTCTCCCCTCGGCTTCTTGGCCAGGCCGGGGCGAAGTATAGGGACAAGGTGCGGGGAGTGAGCTTCATAGGCGCAGATCCTCTCCTGGAAGACCCACTAATGAGGGTTGAAGAGGATATGGTCCAGGGAGACTACTACGACCTGGTCTATAAGAAACGAGCTGCGGTTCTGGGAACAAGGCTAGCTGAGGAGCTGGAGCTGAGTTCAGGTGACAGGTTCACTCTGGTCAGGCAGAACAGGTCCCTCAGGCTGGAGGTGGTAGGCCTCATCCAGACTGGAACGGGCTCTGATCAAACCATTATCTACCTTCCCCTGGAGACTGCGCAGGAATTGATGGGCCAGGGGGACGTGGTCTCAGAGATAGGCGTTCGGCTCTCTGACATATATGAGGCTCCGGCCATAGCTTCGGATCTGAACTCAAAATACAGCTATGAAGCTACGAGCTGGCAGGACCAGAGCAGGGATATCCTGCAGGTGCTGGATACTCAGAGGGTCATCCTGTATCTCTTTTATGGGCTCATATTCGTCATCTCCGGCTTTGGTGTGGCCAATACGATGATCATGACCGTAACTCGCAGGACAAAGGAGATAGGAATACTGATGGCAATGGGCGCCAGGCGCAGATCTGTGGTGAAGGTCTTCCTGGCGGAGAGCCTTATTCTTGGTCCGCCAGCAGCTCTTTTGGGTTGTCTCCTGGCTTATGGCACGGCCAAGCTGATAGAGGCCTACCCCATTGAAGTTCCAAGTGAGGTCTACATGGTTTCAAGGATGAATGTGCTGCTGACTCCGCCTATGTTCGTTTATGCCGTAATTTTTGCACTGGCCATTAACTTCATGGCCGGGATTTATCCCGCATGGAAGGCATCCCGGCTGGACCCTGTGGAGGCGATCGGAAGTGAGTGACGATATCATAGTGCTCAAAGACTTAAGCAAGGTCTACGGAAATGGTGTTGAGGTGAAGGCCTTAGACAAAGTCAGCCTCAACATAGAGGCGGGAGAGTTCGTGGCAATCGTGGGTCCTAGCGGCAGCGGCAAGAGCACTCTTTTAAACATGGTCGGCCTTCTGGACATGCCCAGCAGCGGCCAGATCTTCCTAAAGGGCATAGATGTAAGCCAGGCGAACTCAGATGAGCGCGCACATCTTCGTAACAGAGAGCTGGGCTTCGTCTTCCAGTACCATCATCTCATCCCTGAGTTTTCTGCTCTTGAAAACGTCATGATGCCCCTCTTAATAGCCGGAAAGAGCAAGGCAGAGGCCAGAGAGAGGGCCCGGGAGCTTCTAGTCTCTGTAGGCCTTGAAGATAGGCTTAACAACAGGCCCACACAGCTTTCCGGCGGCCAGAACCAGCGCGTGGCCGTGGCTCGTGCTCTTGTCAACGGGCCCTCCATCGTCATCGGCGACGAGCTGACCGGAAACCTGGATACTAAGAGCTCCAAGCTGATCTACGACCTTCTGCGCGACCTGAATAAGAAAAACAACCAGACGGTCATTCTTGTCACCCACCACATGGACCTTGCAGAGAAGA
>Ga0074195_1004974_pt1 | contig 10416 bp, 8 predicted proteins | sample EPASupsiteHSE623_FD_64525 | JGI IMG/M metagenome (GOLD analysis project Ga0074195, IMG submission 64525) | Bioremediated contaminated groundwater from EPA Superfund site, New Mexico - Sample HSE6-23 | ecosystem: Environmental > Aquatic > Deep subsurface > Groundwater > Contaminated ... | reverse complement strand
CATGAACACGACCCGGAGTCCCCACCACAATGTTTGTGCCTTTTTTCAAGGCTCGAATTTGAATCTCGATTGAAGCGCCACCAAAAACTGGTGTCACTGAGACATTTTTTGTATTTTGTAAAAATGCTTCAACATCTTTGGTGATTTGCAAACAAAGCTCACGAGTTGGACACAAGACAATCGCTTGTAATTCACGAGAATCGGATTCGATTTGCTGAATAATCGGCAAAGCAAAACCCGCCGTTTTACCGGTTCCGGTTTGTGCCAAGGCGATTAAATCTTGGCGTGATTTTAAAATAAATGGGATAGTTTTTGCTTGAATTGGCGAAGGTTTCAAAAAACCTAACGCATCAAGACTGGCTTGGATTTCCTCAGAAAGCCCAAAGTCTTTAAATGTTTTCATTTGTTGTGTATTAAATGTAATTAATAATATAGTATGAAAAATTCGATATTATTAATATTACCCGATTTAATAACACCCAAAAGAATAGCCCAATATTACCTATTCTTTAACATTTTTATATACTAATAGTTAATACTATCACAAAATCAAGCCTTTGTCAACATTTTTAGGTAAAATTTAAAAAAACGACCAAGTCATTACAACCTGATCATTTATTATGATTCTTGCCTGCCCGCCTTGGGCGGGATTCTTCATTCCTAATTCTTAATTTGTAATTCTTAATTACTCAATCACTTCCCCACCCGCCGAATCAACACATAAGTCGCATCTTGAAAAGTCCGATTCCGGACAAAACGTTCCAAGATTACCTTAGCGCTCGCCAGCTTGGGATTATTAAAAATCCGGACCAAATCATCCCGCTTGCCTTCCATAAATTTATAAAAACCGTCCGAGACCAAAAGGATCGAATTCTTTTTATTTTTCAAAACTGCTTCGCGGAAATCTCCCTTTGTCAATTTCATCCCCAATAGTTTTTCCATATCGGCTTCTTTTTTAGTCAAATCAACAATACTCTGATTTGAAACCAAACAGACACCAACACCACCCAACCAAGTGGCTTTGGCTTCTTGCTCAATATCATCGGGAACAAACGCAGCTGCAAAAGCGGTATGCGGATTAGGCAAAGCACTCGCCACAATGTCGGCATTGATATCCCGCATTAGATAAGCTAAACGAAAAGATTGCCCGTTTTCATATTTTTTAAAATTGGCACGCGCAAATTTCAAGGCCATCGCAATAGCCCGACTGGTATTGGGCAAAGTAAAAACCCCATCAAACAAAAAATATAATGAATAATTTTCCGCTCTGATAGTTTCAATTTTGTCTTTTTTCTCTCGGCTGGATTTTCCTTGAAAAATCTCCCCAACCGCTCGCGCTGTATGCATAAGATAAACGATTATTTTGACTATTTTGATTATACCCTAAATTAAATAAAATGCAAAAGTTAATGGCTCTATAGAAATTAGTGTAGTGAAAAACTAATAAGTAATGATAATATGAGCTTAAATAAGAAGTTTCTCACCTTAAATTATTTTTGTCATTTCGTAAGGAGCGATAGCGACTGAAGAAAACCCTTAAACAACGTAATTGCAAAAAAATATTATTAGTGAAGTTTTCATCTTTAAGGGACCAGCCTACCGGCAGGCAGGTTTCTACGCTCCGCATTCGCTGCGCTACGAAATGACAGCTAAAATAAGAAAAACAAAAAGAAACCGGACTAGCTATAGCAAGTCCGGCTTCTATTATCGTAAAACTAAAAAGTCAAATGTCAATTGTTAATTGTCAATTGTCAAAAGTCAACTGTTTGTCAATTGTCAAGAATAATGTTAAAATATAATCGTAAAAAACAAACTATGAAAAAAGCACTTTTGCTTTTATTTTTAATATTATTGACTGGCTGCGGTAAAAAAACGATCCAAAATAACCAGCAAACGCAAGCAAATCCAAATACTAAACCTTACGAAGATGTAAAAATCATCCGACCAACTTATAATACAATTGACTTAAAAACTGCCAAAGAAATGTTAGACAGTGACCAAAAAATGATCATCATTGACATTTCCCCCCAATATGGCCAAGGTCACCTACCGCGCGCAGTTAATTACTACATGGGCAATGGCACGCTTGAAAAAGCGATGGCCAATCTTGATAAAGACGGTACTTACTTGGTTTATGGAAGAAAAAAAAGTTTTTCTGTAGCCGGCGCGCAAAAGCTGGCAAATGCCGGATTTAAAAATGTCTTCTGCCTTGATGGTGATTATGATAAATGGGTCGAAGCCGGTTATGAAACGATCAAATAAATAAATTATATAATTAAAAAACACCCGAAAGGGTGTTTTTATAATCCAAATTCTTTTTTGTAACGGATATAATTTTTCTTGATTTTATCAGTTGATTTTTTCAAGTCATCCAAACTATTATCAAGCAAACCGATTTGATAGCGATAGCATATTTTTGCCAGCTTAAGAAGATAATGCAAATTTTTCTCTTGATAAGTCCGTCGGCGCAAAACATCTAAGTCACGTCCAGAAATTTTTGCATAATACTCCAATAATTTTTCTTCTCTCTCCCGCCCCAAAATCCCATGAGCGATAATATGGACCATTCCGGGACCGTAAGTTAAACGTGCATATTCCCAGTCGATTATGGATATTTTACCTTGATTGATTACCAAGTTATCAGCCGGATCACCATGATTCAGATAAATCTTTTCATAATCAATCTCGATATTAAAAAAATCTTCTTTTATCCGATCCTTTACCCACAGGCTTAATTCTCGCAAGGGATTTAATTCTTCAATCAAGTCTATTTTCCGCAAAATCCGACCGCGCAATCGCTCAATCTCACTCTTTGGTTCTTTATATAACAAATTATTATCCTGACAAAATTTGATGTATTCCGCTGCTAATAGATTTATTTTTTGTAATTTATCCAGCGCTTGTTTCATGCCAGACAATGAGATATTGCGAAAACGAACTTTGCGGCCATCAATATAGCTTAAAATGTGAACATTTTTTTCGGAATCAAAGTATTTGGTGCGCGGCACAAAATCAAAATCGTATTGCTCAAAAAACTTCAAGACATTGTGTTCACCGGATAGACAATGGGTCGAATTACTGGGTTTAATTTTGTTGCAACGAAAAACAAACTTTCCTTCTGGAGAGTTGATAAAATAATTGGTATTGGATAAGCCTGATTTTTTCCCGATAATTTCAAAACTGGAAAAAAGCTTTTTATTATTTAAATAATCACGAACGGCACCTTGTGAAGCGATCATATTTATAAAAAATAACGCCTGAAAGCCTTGACTTCCGGCGTTTCATTCTAATGTTGAAACTATTATAAGCAAAAATCGGTCAACTGTAAATAGGGGTCAATTTAAAATGCCCGACTATCATAAGCCCAGTGCAAAAGAGCTTGTCTTTGTCGGCGACGGCAATCCCAATCCCCTTTATGGCAATGAATTTTTACCGCCGCAGCATGACGGCGAAAAGCCCGCCAACGTTTGATTTGTCGGACATCATCTTCGTGTCTTCGTCCTAGATAATAGCGGCAATACCATTGAAACCAGCCGCGTGGGTCATCGGGATGTATCCAGCCCTTTTGACGCCAAACCTGCAAAGGCTGACTGGCATTGATTTGAAAAAAATTAAAAGAAGCCTCGTGCCTTTCCGGACAAAGCTTGGCGCGTTTAAACCAAGAAGTGGGGAATTCTTTTTGACAATCAGTCATATACTTCCCGCCAAAAACACCCAAGGTCAACATTTCCGCGGGTGTAAGCTCCGGTTTGAAATCAGACGCAAAATTTTTAGCGACCGGCTCGGTCAAAAAATATCGATAATTTTTTTGCATCTTGTCATTAACAACAATAAGTTTTTTCATATTATGGAAAAGCAAATTTATAAGTAAGGCAATGGAATTGCGAAAGCTGGAACAAAGTAAACAATAAGACCAAAAAAGCAATCAATAAATAAAGGATAGTTTGTTTAATCGTTTGCAGGGTATTGGTTTCCGGCTGCTTTAGTATCATCGGCGCCCGCACCAAAAATAAAGGCAAGATTAAAATTTGCACGACAGAAAAAGTACACCATATCGAAGGTAAAGCGGTACAAACATTTTCCGCATAACGCCAATAACCGTAAATAGAATAAATAATACTTAGTATTAAAGAAAAATCAATCGTCGCCAGCAAATAAATCAATAAGTTTTTGCGTGAAGCATCAGCTCGCAAATATTTCCATGAAGAAAACGCGCAAATATGAAAATAAGCAAACAATAATATCCAAAATACTGACCAGATGAAAGCGTTTTTGTGAATCACAAAAGCCCCGTATTGACTAAAAGACAATTCCCGAAATAAGATGCCTAAAGCCACCGCGCCCACTGCGCCCAAGGCCAGACGACTTTTGAGATCACGTTTTGTCAGATGTTCCAAAGAACGTAACAAAAAATACATGGCGCTTATTGAAACAATCAAACCGATTTTATAAATCCATTGATTATTGAACCACAGAGCTAATGCTTCCAAAACCTGATGCGCACCAATCAAGGCGAAAGAAATTATCAGGTTATTTAAAAAAGGCTTTAACCAAGTTTGACGTTTGGCAGCGAAATAAATCGAAAAATAAAAATAATAGAAAAGACAAAAAGATAAAACAATCGTCCCCGTACTCAATTGAACTTCTTTGCTGTAACACATATATTATTGAATTAATGTTTCCCCTGCACCGTGCGATAAAATATCAATTTAACGATTTCACTACAGACGAAATAAGCTACGACTAAACTTAGTATCAGGACCAAATGTTCTGAAGTGGGCGCGACAAAACGGAAGAGTTCTCGACCTATTTGAGTATAAGGAATCAAAATAGTTGCCAATCCAGCTGCTAAGGAGAAAAACACCAATCCTTTTGCCGGAGCCACGGCTTTGTAAAATGGCTGTTTGGTGCGTATTGAAAACAAGAAAGCCAATTCTGTTAAAATCGAACCAATAAACCAATTGGTCTGTAATACTTCCGGAGAAATTCGATAAAAGAAACCAAAGAACATAAAGTCAAAAATGGTACTGATCACGCCAAGAATTACGGCCACCAAAACAACATCCTTGATATTATATTTGCGCGGTGAAACCGTCTCATCCGAATCAACCGAATCGGCAGAAATAGAAATTGACGGAAAATCTGAAAGCAAATTTACCAAAAGAATTTGAACCGGCAACATTGGTAAATAATCGATAAACAAAGAAGAGATCGCCACCGCATAAAAATTTCCAAAATTGGATGCCAAAGTCGCCTTTAAATATTTAACCGTATTGGAAAAAATCTTGCGCCCTTCGGCAATACCTTCGATGATAACTGACAAATCTTTTTTTAATAAGATAATATCAGCCGTCTCTCGCGAAATATCGGAAGCGCTTTGCACCACGATGGAAACACCAGCCGCCTTCAACGCCGGAGAATCATTAATCCCCTCACCCAAAAAGCCGACTTCCTTGCTTTCCTGCATTAATTTTATAATATAATGTTTTTGCTCCGGATCAGTTCGGGCAAATACTTTTATTTCATTTACTTTTTTCTTTTGTTCCGCCAGATCTAAAGACATAAATTCTTGCGCCAGCATCGCCTGTTCAGCCCCATCTACCAGACCGACTTCAAGACCGACGTTATAAGCAACGGCCAAATTATCTCCGGTTATCATTACCACATCGACTCCTAATTCCTTGGCTTTTTTAATCGATTGAAAAGTCGATTTCTTTACCGTATCGGTAAAACTGACTACCCCAACCAACGATAATTTTTTTTCTAGATCAGCAATATTTTCGCTACTTTCTTTACCTAAACGACGAATAGCGATTGCCAAAGTTCGATGACCTTTTTGGCCTTCTTCAAGCAACCATTTTTTTACTTCATTTTTTTTCTTGCGATCCAAGTTGGCGCTTAATTCAAAAATTTCTTCAGGCGCCCCTCTTACTATCAAAATTTTCTCCCCAGCTTTATCCTCCACCAAAACACTATTACGCCTTCTAACCGGATTAAAAGGCAATTCGGCCAGATGTTTAAACTTGGGTAACTTACTTTTGTTTTTCAAAAATGCTTCCCGCAAAGCTATATCAAAAGGCTCATTGGATTCACCATCAATCACCCCGGCTAAATTGCCATAATATAATAAATTTTCAGAATCATCATGCCGCCAATAATCTACCACTTTTAATTTATTTTCAGTAATTGTCCCGGTTTTATCCGTACACAAAACCTCAATACTGCCCAAGTCTTCCACTGCGGTTAAACGTTTGGTAATAACATCATGTTTAGCTAATTTCAATGCCCCCTTGGAAAGTGACAAGGTCGTCACCACCGGCAAAGCTTCCGGGATAACACTCACCGCCAATGCGATGGCAAATATAAACAATTCGGAAATATTAGCTTCATCACCCTTGATCGCGATATTTGCGACGAAAACAAAAACCAAAGTTATTACCGTCATTTTTAAAATAAAGCTACTAAAGCTGGAAATCCCTTTGGCAAAAATACTTTCTTTGCTAATCTCGCCGGTAATTTTTTTAATCTGACCAAAAGTGGTATTTTTACCCGTCGCGACCACAATCGCCAAGACATTGCCACTGACAACATTCGTTCCGGAAAAAACCAAATTGGTCGCCCCATAAATATCACATGGTTCTTGCTTGATTTCGTTACCATTTTTGTAAACGGAAATTGATTCGCCGCTCAAAATCGATTCATTGATCATCACTTCATCCCCGCCAATCAAGCGCGCATCCGCCATAACCATATCACCGGTTTGCAAAACTAACAAATCTCCGGGAACGATTTCCGTCGCCTTGACCAAATGTTTTTTCCCACCACGAATAACCTTAGCCATTCCGACTGTATATTTTTGCAAAGTTTTCAAGGCCTGCTCCGACTTGAATTCCTGTATAAACCCCAACGCCGTATTGATAGCGATAAAAAGAAGAATCATCAAAGCATCAATCCCTTCCCCCAAAATAAAAGCCAGCAGGGCCGCGAAAGCCAAAAGATAAATAAAAGGAGATTTTAACTGCCTGAAAAATATGACCCACCAATGTACCCGGTTATTTAATAATTCGTTACGACCATAAGTTTCCAGACGCTTCGTAGCTTCTTCAATACAAAGACCTTTTTTGCGATCCGTTTGAAATTTTTCTTCCAGAGCTTTTTCATCTAAAACGGAAAAAGAATAATTTTGGTTTTTCATAGTTTATTTAATTCAAAATCGCAATGCTTAAATTTAGATAAGCGGCAAAACTTACCCAGGCAATATAGGGAAGCAATAAATAAGCCGCTGCTTTAGAAATTTTATAGAAAGATAAAATTGTCCAGAGAATTGCCAACCAAAGAATTATTAATTCCATAAAGGCGAAAAAAGGTTGCTGCAAACCAAAGAAAATAATCGACCACAAAGAGTTCAAAATCAACTGAAAAACATAAATTTTCAATGCCTTTCTCCCCGCTTCTTTTTTCCAGGCTTTTTCATAAATCAGAAAAGAAGCAATCCCCATCAAGACATACAAAAGAGTCCAGACTGGCCCAAAAATCCAGCCGGGTGGGTTTAAAAAAGGTTTTTGCAGAAATGAATACCAGGAATCAATCCCTGACATCGTCGCATATGAACCAAGTATGCCGGCAAAATTTGCCAACAATATCGCCGTTAGGAGATCACTAAAACGTTTAATTTTTTTTGTCATATTATTTTTGAAGAAGAATTATTTATAAAAATATTATACCATTTTTCCGTCTTTCCGACCAACAAAAAACAACTCCTCAAGGGAGCTGTTTCCGATTTTTGGAAATGCGTTTAGCGTTTTGCTTTCTTTTTTGCTTTTTCTTCCAACATCACTCGTTTGACTTCCAAGCGTTTTGCAGTCTTGTGTGAGCTGGTCTTTACTCGCTTGCCAACTCCGGTACTTCTTTTTGCCATCTTTTTATTATTTTAGTAATTAGATAATTAAATTGACTGAATAAAACATAACATAAAACTTGGAAATAAGCAAGACAGACGGCTATTTAAGACTAGAAATAACTCCCCTAGTCACCGGGCCGAAATATCCCATGGCCGGCTCAATCTTCATCTTTTGTTGAAAATTAATCAAAGCTTTTTTAGTCATAAATCCAAAATAATCTGTTTCTTGTCCGCGCGAGCCAAAACCTTGATTAGCGACCGTAAAACCATTATCATTTAAAAATTTTTGTAAATTTCTGACATCTTCTCCTTGCATGCCCAATTTTAAATTGCGCGAAAAAGAATAAGCTTTGTTATTAATTTTCGGGGCTTCTGCCTGATTTTCCGGCTCGATTAATGACTGATCTTCACTAAGGACACTTTGAATTGTTTCCGTTTTTTTCAAAGAAGGTTCTATCTTGTAAATCTCACTTTCTCCACCGTCTGGACTACGGAACTTGATATAAAGCGTCTTTTCAGAATATTTATAATCTTCATTGTAAGGTTCCCAACTGACCGCGGCAAAATCTTTTGAATCGGATATAACCATTTGATAAACATTGGAAACTTGAGAAGTGATATGATCACCGGATAGGCTAGGCGGAATCACGATATTTGGCGGCGTAACAGCCGGCGCATGACCACTACCGATAGCGGTAAAAATAGCGGAATAGGAATGGTTAGCGAGAACATTAGTGTCAGTTCGAGTATTGCTGGTCAAACCATCACTCCAACGAGAAAATTGATAAGCACTATCCGCCACCGCTGTCACCGCTGAACCGTCTTCACCATAATCAATTGTTTGATTAGAATCACCAGAAATACTGCCACCCGCTCCCGCCGTATATGACAACAAAAAAGTGGTCGTGGCAAAATTAGCCGTTAACGTGGCATTGGCAGAGATATTCAAATCAGTTCGAGTAGCAGTCGTGACATCATCACTCCAATCAACAAAATAAAAACCGGTATCGGCCACGGCACTTACTTCAGAAGCATCTCCGCCATAATTAATCGCTTGAGTGGTGCTTCCGGTTAAAGTGCCCCCCGTACCCGCCAAGTAACTTAAAGTATAATTATTTATAGCAAAATTAGCGGTCACGGAAATATTTTCTTCCAAAAAAGCATCCGAACGAGGATTATCAGTTGAGCCATCGGACCAATCAACAAAATGATAACCAGCATTAGGCACCGCGGTAACTGGGGTTCCCGTGGCGCCATTAGTTAAATTTTGAGTAAGTGTCCCGGAAAGTGTTCCATTGCTATCAGCCGCATAAGTGGCAGTTACGGTCAAATCATAATCAAAATTAATCGCTGCGCCACCGCTATTTTCATAATACTCAACCACTAAAGTATGAGGACCGCCGGAAGAAATAATATGAGTAGCGGTAGACGTAGAAGAATAACCCTGATCAACCCAACTGTTGATAACTAAGCTTCCATCTACATAAACTCGATTACCATCATCGGATATCACGGACATATCGTAACGACCGGCATATATTGTTTTAGTAAAACGAGCAAAGAAGCCATTAGCATTAATGCCACTCGGGGAACCTTCACCCCAAAAAAAGCTAATTTCTGAAGCAGTACTCGTTGCCGTCGGATCACCAGAAGGAGAAATAGGACTCTCTCCTAGCCATGTATTCCAATATTCGATACTGTAGTCAGAGGCGGAAACTTTGGCGAAAGGAAATAAAAAACCAAAAAACAACAAAGAAAAAAACAAAAAAACAAATTTTAAATTTTTCATATATACACTTTAATTAACTATCAAAATTATAACATTTTTTAAAAAAATAATAAAACCGCCTAAGCGAACTCAGGCGGTTGTTTAAAAAATCAAGAAGACTTAGAAAATATTTTATTTAACCAAATAAATAATACTAATTCCACCTTCACTGCTAGTGGTATAAGGTTTGCCTTTGCCATCCAGGCGAGTTTCTTCAATTTTACCGTTAAAACCGATTTTTATTTCTTCCCCTTTTCCCGGAATAGTTTGCTTAAAAGTTCCGGAATAAACAAGCGTGCGCGGCTCCCCTTTATAAGTTCCGTCATAAATGCGATAATGTTGGCCGCTAATTATTCCGGTTTTTTCATCATAGGTCCCACTTAAAGTAATCTTTCCGCTTCCCTCAAAATTACCCAAAGTAAAAGCTTGACTATAATTTACATTAAATTTGCCATCAACCGCTTTTATTGGTGCTCCAGCAAAAAGAGCGTTACGAATAGTGGCCTGCCAATCATTGGTAGCGGCTGCCGGTTTCATTACCAAGTCAACTTTTCCTCCCCCAACATTATCTAAATCATTAGCGACAGAAGAATCTTCACTCACACTCTCAACCTCAAGCCCTTCAACAATCTCGCCTGTGGTTAATAAATCTTCAGAAGCAACCGTTTCGCCGGAAACATTTTCTTCTGCGACTGCTTTTGTTATATCTTTACCAAACTCCTGATTAATTTCTTCAGCGGAAAATTCT
>Ga0074195_1004973_pt1 | contig 10418 bp, 9 predicted proteins | sample EPASupsiteHSE623_FD_64525 | JGI IMG/M metagenome (GOLD analysis project Ga0074195, IMG submission 64525) | Bioremediated contaminated groundwater from EPA Superfund site, New Mexico - Sample HSE6-23 | ecosystem: Environmental > Aquatic > Deep subsurface > Groundwater > Contaminated ... | reverse complement strand
ATCAGGAGCACCAGGAACCAGCGCACGTCCGCGAAGACGATCAGGAGGATGCCGACGAGCGCCCCCGAGAAGAGGCCCGAGAGGTCCATGGCCCGGGCGCGGTAGGCGAAGTATCCGAACGAGAACGCGAGGATCGCGGCCGCGATCAGGTTCAGGACGTTGACCGTGAAGTCGAGGTCGTCGAAGAGGTAGACCGTCATAGCGACCCCGAGGACCTCGACCAGGAATGCGTCCTCCCGGTCCTCGAGGATCGCCTTCAGGAGGACCGCGACGGTCACGCCCATCAGCACGAGCAGGGGGTCCGTGTGCCCGAGCGCCCCCGACACCACGAGCCCCGTGACGAGCGAGACCCCGATGAACCAGAGGTAGGCAGGCGGGACCTCGCCGGCCGAGAGCCGGCGCTTCTCCTCGACCTGGCGTCGGCGCCGGCTGTAGAGTGTGCCGTCCGCATACCTGGCCGCGAGCTCCCCCGAGAGCATGATCGCGAGGGTGAGCGCGAAGACGAGGAGCGGGATCACCTGCAGGCCGAAGAGGACGGCCAGCACCATGATCGGCGCAGTCGGGTACGGCTCGCGAAAGACGGCGAGCACGGCGAGGCAGGCGAGCACGACCACGCCGGCCAGCACCCACCCCGGGGTCACGAACGGGGCGGCCGCGATGGCCAGGAGGCCGATCGCGGTGCCGAGCAGGGTGCCCGTCTGCCTCATCATTCTCCAGTAATTCGCGCCGGATTATGAAGAAACTTCGGTTCCCGCGTTCGATACTGTAATGTCGCTTCAGGCGAAAGATCTTCCCCGATGTCGATCCTTCCCGAACTGCCGAAGACCTACGACGCATGCGCGGTCGAGGAGCGGTGGCAGGCGCACTGGCGCGATGAGGACCACTACTTCTCCCGGGACTCGGACCGGCCCCGGTTCATCATCGACACCCCGCCCCCGTACCCGACCGGCAACTTCCACATCGGTAACGCGCTGAACTGGTGCTACATCGACTTCCTGGCCCGGTTCCGGCGGATGCAGGGCTACAACGTGATGTTCCCGCAGGGGTGGGACTGCCACGGCCTCCCGACCGAGGTCAAGGTCGAGGAGCAGCAGGGGATCACCAAGAACGACGTCCCGCGCGAGGAGTTCCGCCGGCTCTGCCGCGAGCTGACGGCTCAGAACATCGACCAGATGCGGAAGACCATGCGCCGCATGGCCTTCTCGATCGACTGGTCGAACGAGTACGTCACCATGCTCCCGGCCTACTACCGGAAGACCCAGGCGTCGTTCCTCCGCATGCTCCGCGAAGGATACATCTACCGGTCCGAGCACCCGGTCAACTTCTGCACCCGCTGCGAGACCGCGATCGCGTTCGCCGAGGTCCAGTACGAGGGGCGGACCACGAAACTCAACTTCTTCGACTTCGACGGTGTCGAGATAGCGACATCGCGCCCCGAACTCCTCGCGGCCTGCGTCGCGGTCGCGGTCCACCCCGACGACGAGCGGTATGCTTCGCTCGAAGGAGCGAGCCTCCGGGTGCCGCTCTTCGGCCACGAGGTCCCCGTGGTCCGTGACGAGGCCGTCGACCCGGCCTTCGGCTCCGGGGCCGTGATGATCTGCACCTTCGGCGACAAGCAGGACGTCGTCTGGTGGAAGACGCACAACCTCGCACTCCGCCCCGCGATCGACGCAACCGGTCACATGACCGGCCTCGCGGGCGAGTACGAGGGCATGACCGCGCCGGAGTGCCGCGAGGCGATCCTCGCCGCCATGACCGAGGCGGGGATCCTGAAGCGGCAGCAGCCCCTCGAGCAGCGGGTCGGGACCTGCTGGCGCTGCAAGACCCCGATCGAGATCCTCTCCGCGAGGCAGTGGTTCGTCCGGGTCGACCCCCAGGCGATCCTGAAGGCGGCCCGCGAGCTCCGCTGGGTCCCCGAGCACATGCTCCTGCGGATGGAGGACTGGGTCGGCAAGATGGAGTGGGACTGGTGCATCTCGCGCCAGCGGATCTTCGCGACCCCGATCCCGGTCTGGTTCTGCAGGGACTGCGGCGAGATGATGGTCCCGAGCGTGGCCGACCTGCCCATCGACCCGACCGTGGATAAGCCGCGGACCCCCTGTCCGGCCTGCGGCTCCACCCGGTTCGAGGGCGAGACCGACGTGCTCGACACCTGGATGGACTCGTCGATCTCGGTTCTGAACGTGACCGGGTGGGACGGCGTCGCTCCCCGCCCGCCCTTCTTCCCCGCGCAGATCCGGCCGCAGGGCCACGACATCATCCGGACCTGGGCCTTCTACACGATCCTCCGCTCGCTCGCCCTGACCGGCGAGAAGCCCTGGGAGCAGATCCTGGTCAACGGCATGGTGCTCGGCGAGGACGGGTTCAAGATGTCCAAGTCCCGCGGCAACATCATCGCGCCCGAGGAGATCCTCGGCCAGTACGGCGCCGACGCCCTCCGGCAGTGGGCCGCGGCCGGCGCGGCGACCGGGTCGGACATCCAGTTCAACTGGAACGATGTGGTCGCGGCCTCGCGCTTCCAGACCAAGCTCTGGAATATCGCGCGCTTCGCCCTGCTCCAGGTCCGGAAGGGCGTGCCCGCCGGGGACCTGGCGCCCACGGCCCTCGCGGACCGCTGGCTGCTGGCCACCCTCTCGAACTGCGCGGCCGAGGTGACGGCGGCGATGGAGAACTACCAGTTCGACCGCGGCCTCAAGGCCCTCCGCGAGTTCGCCTGGGAGGTCCTCGCGGACGAGTACATCGAGCTGGTCAAGGGCCGGCTCTACGGCGAGGGCGAGGCCCGGGTCGGCGCGGTCCGGACCCTCGAGACCGCCCTCGACCTCCTCTGCCGCATGCTCGCGCCGTTCATTCCGTCCTTTGCCGAAGAGGTCTACTCGCAGCTCAGCCGGGGCTCGGTTCACGCTCAGGCCTGGCCCGAGTTCGTCTTCGAAGACGGCCAGGCGCTCGAGGACGGCGAGATCGTGGCCCGACTCGTGGCCGAGCTCCGGCGGTACAAGCACGAACAGGGGATGGCCCTGAACGCGCCCCTCGGCGAGGTCACGGTCATGGCGCCGCGCGCGATCGACGACGGCGGAGACGCGGGTCGGGCCCTGAACGCGACCGTGCACTGGCAGGTCGGCACGAGCGGCCTGACGCGCGAGCTCGTGGACGTGAAGTTCGACATGGCCGTGGTCGGCAAGACCCTGAGAAAGGACGCGCCGGCCTTCATGGCCGCCGTGCGGGCGCTGCCGAAGGAGACCCTGGCGACCCCGGTCGCGAGCGTGACCGTGAACGGGGCCGAGGTCCCGGTCCCCGAGGGGGCCTACGCCCCGGTCTATGCCTCGCTGGTCGGGGGCGAGCAGGTGGACGTGGTCACGGTCGGCGATGTGCTCGTGACCGTGCGACGGTCTCCCTGATCCCGTTCTCGACGAACTCCCGGACCTCCCTCTTCTCTTTTGTCGCGTCCACGAGGACGAAGCGCCAGGGCTCTGCCTCGGCGAGGGCCATATATGCGGCCTGGACCCGCTCGAGGACCTCGGCCTGCTCGAAGTGCTCGCGCCGGCCGTGGTTGCCGCCGAGCCGCCGCATGGCCTGATCGATCGGGAGGACGAGGAGGAAGGTCTGGTCGGGGGGGACCGTCCAGCCGTCGTGGAGGGACCGCAGCCAGGCAAGGGGCTCGGGCAGGCGCCCATCGAGCACGACCGACTGGTACGCGTACCGCGAGTCCGAGTACCGGTCGGAGAGGACGGTCCTGCCCAGGGCGAGCGCGGGCCGCACCACGGTCGCGAGGTGGGCCGCGTGGTCCGCGGCGAAGAGGAGGGCTTCGGCGATCGGGTCGACCTCCTCGGCGATTCCGCGCCGCACCGCCCGGCCGGTCCAGGCCGTGGTCGGCTCGCGCGTGAAGACCGGCTCGAGGTCGGCGAGCCGGTGCTGGAGCTGGGTGACCAGCGTGGTCTTGCCCGAGCCGTCGATCCCCTCGAGGGTGATCAGGACCATCGGCCGCTCCTGATCGCGTCGATCGGCACCGTGCCCCGGTGGACTGCGGTCGCGACGATCGCTCCGTCGAAGCCCGCGTCCCGGAGGAGGTCGAGGTCGGCTCCGGTCCGGACGCCGCCGCCGTAGAGGAGAGGCCGGTCCGAGGCGGCCCGGAGCCGTGCCAGCAGGCCGGCATCCAGGCCCTGCTCTGTCCCGACCCCGCTCACGTCGAGGAGGAGGTGGCCGGCGAACGCGAAGGGGCGGACCCGTCCGAGGAATGCGGCGGGGTCTTCGCCCCAGGGCGTGACGAGCCCGTCGCGGCAGTCGAGCGAGAGGAGGCCGTCGGGGCAGTCGCCGAGGGCGTCGCCGGCGGTCTCGGTCCCGAGGACCGGGACGAAACCCGAGGCCGACCGGCACTCCGCGGCCGAACGGTAGCCAGCGTCCACGTAGCAGGTCTCGACCTCGCGGGCGAGCCCGGCGATCGTCGCGGCGTGGTCGCCGGTCCCGACAATCCGGTCGAGGTCGGCGACGTAGAGGTGCCGGGGGCGGAGGGCCGCGAGGTAGGCTCGCGGCTCGGCCGAGGCCGAGATGCCCCAGTCGAGGGGCCGGTAGGTCTCGCGGGCCCCCGACCGTCCGTGGACGACGAGGCCCCCCTTCAGGTCGACGGCGAGGATCAGGTTCATGTCTTCCTCCTGATCGATCGGGCGTCTTCTGCTATGAGTCCTTCCTCCCCTCTGGAGCCGTTCGGGACCGGGAGATTCGGAACCCCTATTAATGGGTGCGTGTATAACAGCTCTATGCAACTGCTTGTCAGCCCGAGCAGCCTTGAGGAGGCCGAACGCGCACTTGCCGCCGATATCATCGACGTCAAGCGGCCTGCCGAGGGGTCGCTCGGTGCGAACTTCCCCTGGGTCATCCGGGCAATTTCAGAGATGACCGACAAGCCGGTATCGGCCGCGATCGGGGACTTTGACAACAGGCCCGGCGGCGCCGCCCTCACCGCCCTCGGGGCCGCCGCGGCCGGCGCGGACTATATCAAGTGCGGGCTGATGGTCGCGGGCGAGGACGAGGCCGCGGGACTGATCGAGGCCGTGGTCCGGGCGGTCAAGGACGACTATCCTGAGAAGAAGGTCGTGATCGCGGCCTACTCCGACTTCGAGCGGCTCGGCACGGTCTCGCCGTTCGCGGTAGTCCCGCTCGCGGCACGGGCCGGAGCGGACCTCGTGATGGTCGACACGGGTAAAAAGGACGGACGCTCCACCTTCGAGTTCATGGACGAGCAGACGCTGACGCGCTTCGTCGCGCTCGGCCACGAGGCCGGGCTCGGCGTCGCTCTCGCCGGCTCCCTCGTCTTCGACGACCTGCCCGCGCTCCGCCGGATCGCGCCCGAGATCATCGGTGTCCGCGGAATGGTCTGCGGCGGCGACCGGACCGCGATGCTGCAGGAAGAACTCGTACACGCGGCGATGGCCGCGATCAGGTGAGTCATGTTCGGACGTAAGATCCAGGACGCACCCCTCGCCCTGACCTTCGACGATGTCCTGCTCGAGCCCGCGGCCTCGCGCGTCGAACCGGACCAGGCCGACGTCGCGTCCCGCTTCTCGCGGCGGATCCCGCTCAACATCCCCCTCGTCTCGGCAGCCATGGACACCGTGACCGAGGCCGCGATGGCGATCGCAATCGCCCGCGAGGGCGGGATCGGGGTCATCCACCGGAACCTGACGGTCGAGGAGGAGTGCCGGCAGGTGGTCCTCGTCAAGCAGGCGGAGGAGCTGATCGAGCGCCAGGTGCAGTCGGTCGGGCCGGATACGACCGTGGCCGAGGTGGAGGAGCTCATGAGCCGGCACGGGATCGGCGGCGTCCCGGTCGTGGATACCGACAGCCGCGTGATCGGGATCGTCTCCCGACGCGACGTCCGCGCGATCGTAAATCGGCGTGGCCGCGAGCCGATCCGTGCGATCATGACGCCGTCGCCGATCACGGCCGACGAGACGTTCACGATGGAGGACGCGCTCGAGACCATGTACTCGAACAAGGTCGAGCGCCTTCCCGTCACGGACGAGAAGGGGTGCCTGATCGGGATTATCACCATGCAGGACGTGCTCGAGAAGCACCAGTACCCGCGCGCGGTCAGGGCTCGCGACGGCAACCTCCGCGTGGCGGCCGCGGTCGGCCCGTTCGACCACCCGCGCGCGATGGCTCTCGCCGAGGCCGGGGCGGACGCGCTCGTCGTGGACTGCGCCCACGGGCACAACCTGAACGTGGTCCGGGCCGTGGGCGAGATCAAGGGCTCGGTCGATGTCGACGTCGTGGCCGGCAACATCGCCACGCGTGAAGCGGCCGAGGCCCTGATCGGGACCGTGGACGGACTCAAGGTCGGGATCGGCCCGGGTTCGATCTGCACGACCAGGATCGTGGCCGGGGTCGGCGTGCCCCAGGTCAGCGCGATCGCCGCGGTCGCCGACGTGGCGGTTCCGGCCGGCATCCCGATCTGTGCCGACGGCGGCGTCAGGTTCTCGGGCGATATCGCGAAGGCGATCGCGGCCGGCGCGGATGCGGTCATGCTCGGCTCGCTCCTGGCCGGGACGGACGAGTCCCCCGGCCGGATCGTCGCGATTAAGGGGCGGCGGTACAAGCAGTACCGCGGCATGGGCTCTCTCGGGGTGATGACCACGGGGCAGTCCTCCGACCGCTACTTCCAGAAGAAGGAGATCGGCCGGACCAAGTTCGTCCCAGAGGGTGTCGAGGGCGCCACGCCGTACGTCGGCCGCGTCTCGGACACGATCTACCAGCTCGTGGGCGGCCTCAAGTCGGCCATGGGATACACCGGTTCGGCCACGATCCCCGAGCTCCGTGACGGCGGCCGTTTCGTCCGGATCACCGCCGCGGGCTTCGGCGAGAGCCACCCGCACAACATCCTGATCACGGACGAGGCGCCGAACTACCGGATGTTCGAGCAGTAACACACTTATATTTTTAACACTAACCTCTAGTGAATAATGCTCGAGCACGACGATCTGTCCCGTTTTCTCGATCTGCTCGGCAACCGAAACCGACGGCGGATCCTGGACCTGCTCCATCAGAAGCCCTGCTACGTGACCGAGATCTCCGACCGGCTGATCCTCTCGCCGAAGGTCGTGATCGAGCACCTGGCCCTGCTCGAACGGGAGCGGCTGATCGGGTTCAACCTGGACGAACGGCGGCGCAAGTACTACTACCTCTACCAGGAGCTCGACGTCTCGATCGCGGTTCGGGTGACGAGTGCCGGGCAGCCCGTCGCGCCGCCCCCCGGGCGTTCGGCCCTGATGGCCCACCGGCTCCGGCAGCTCGGGCGGCTCCTCGAGACCCGCGACGGGCTGCTCGCCAACCTCGACGCGGTCGACCGCGAGATCGAGCAGAAGCTGACCGATCTCATTAAGTGCAGTGAGGGGGTAATCGAGAACGAGACAGATGTCGATCTCCTGCTTGCCCTCTCGTTCGGGGCGCCGACCGTCGAAGCCCTTCTCGATCTGACCGGGCTCCCGGTCCATGAACTGAACAGCCGTCTGGCGCACCTCCAGGGGATGGGGGTCGTCCGGACGGAAGGATCCCAGTACCGGCTGAGTGGTTCTGATGCCGAGTAATACCGACGACGAGATCTACCGGAACCTGGCACGACTGCTCGAACACCTGCTCAGGAACCTGCCGCAGCCCGAACCGGGGCAGGTGGTCGGGTTCACGGTCATGACCGGAGCCGCTCCGGTCGACCCCCAGGTCTTCACGTATCGCGAAGAGGACGACGGTATCATCGATTACGAGTGCGTCGAGGGGCGCGACGAGGTCTACGTGACCGCGAGCGTCCCCGCCGATCTCCGCACTGCCCCCTATGTCGACATCATGCCGCAACAGATCCGGATCGTGATGGATGACCGGGTCGCCGAGATCGACCTGCCGGTGGCGATCGATGTCCGGCATAGTTACTACCAGGTCCGGCACGGCGTCATGGACGTCTCGTGCCGGAAGCGGTAATTCCCTATTTTTAATCTTAAAAGAGATCAGAGAAGTCCGAAAGACTTCAGGGTCACTTCGGGGTTGACTGCGCCCACGTGATAGACGACGCCCTCGGAGAGCTCGTTGATCACGACCTCGGCCGGGCTGAAGAGCGAGGTATCGATCTGGTAGAAGTCGAAGTTCGCCTCCTTGAAGATCTCGTAGAACGGCTTGCCGTATCCCTTGGACTTGTTCGACGGGAGCCGGTCGAGGTAGTCCTTGATCTCGGGCGCGCGCATGGTCAGCATGATGCGGCCGTGATAGATGGTCGCGTCGTTCGTGGTGCCCATCGCCTTCGTCGCGTCCTTCTTGACCGGCGGCACGGGTGCCGTGCCGATCGCGGCCGAGATCTTGGTCGTGTCGAACCCGAGCTCGTTCAGCTTGTAGATCGCGGTCTCGACGCACCGGCCCGAGACCTGGATCGAGCCGACCAGCGAGGCCGTCGGCGCCACCACGGCGCAGACGTTGCCGACGTCGACGTGGCACTCGTTCGCGATCTTCTCCATCACCTCGCCGTTCGGCAGGTGGTCGGACTCGAGCGCGATCACGGCCGTGTCGAAGTCGTCCTCGTACCCGATCACCTCGTAGGTGTGCTTCGGCTTGAGCGAGAGCGCCCGCGCCGGGCCCGAGCCCATCGCGAAGTAGTTCCCGACCTTGACCGTCCATCCGGCCTTCTGCGCGCCGAGGCAGGCGATCGACGGAAAGTCCGTGTTGACCTGGATGAAGGGCATCGGAATCCCCTTGATCTCACCCATCGAGAAGTCGACCTCGCCGAGACCGCCCATGCAGATCTCGGTGAAGGCGCGTCCTGCGGCGTATCCGCCCGTCGTGCTGACTCCGCAGTCGACGATCCGGGCCCCGTTACCGAGCTCGTGGTAGGCGGCGTTGAACTCCTCCGCGAATTCGGCCAGGTTCTCAAATATCTCCAATGCCAGTTCATTTACGCTGAGCACAAAAAGAACCCCCTTATGCCAATAAGGACGGTTGCAAAAGAGATAAGACTTGCCAAAATTCTCGGCCTCTAGGTGAGGCGGGACAGGATCTGTTCGGGCTCGTACCGGAGCGTGATCGCCCGCGATCGCCCGCGTCCCGAGCGGTACTGGACGTCGATCAGGCGCATGGTCTCGAGTTTTGTCACGATCTCGAAGTAGCGGGTGTACCCGAGGGGAAGCGCAGCCTTGATCTGCTCGTAGAACTCCCCTCCCGTGATCTCGACCCCCTCGGTCTGGGTCTCAGCGAGGAGCCGGAGCAGGGTCCGCTCCTCATCCTTAAGAGTGCGGATCACGGCATCGAGGTGGAGGTAGCGCGAGGTCGAATAGGCACGGCAGACATCGGGCTCCTCGATCCGACGGCGACCGTCCATCTCGGCCGCGATTCCGGCGCGCTTCAGCAGGTCGATCCCGACCCGGAGGTCGCCGCCCTTCATGGTCTGGTCGACCACGAGCGAGAGCATCTCGGCGGGCAGCACGCCGGGGTAGAAGCCCTGCCGGGCCCGCTCGTCGAGGATCGCGCCGACCTCCGCGGCCGAGTACGGGGAGAAGTAGACCTCGCCCGGGCGGAAGATCGAGTGGACCCGGGCGTCGAGCCGCTCGGGGAGGTTGACGTTCAGGTCCGAGAGGATCACGATCACCCCGATCTTGGTGCCCGGGTAGACCTCGTGGGTCCGAAGGAGCGAGTAGAGGACCCGGTTCAGCTCGTTCTCGTACAGGAGGTAGTTCGCATCGTCGAGCGCGACCACGAGGATCCGGTTCTCGCGGTCGAGGATCCGTGCGACCGCATCGAAGACCTTCTTGGTCGAGGTGCCCGATGCCCGCGGGAGGTGGCCCGAGAGCTGGTGGTAGACCTCGGAGATGATCCCGAATGTCGTGTTGTCGATCTGGCAGTTGACGTAGACCGGGACGAGGGTCTTGGTCGTCTCCTCGATCTCGCCAAAGAGTTTCCGGACTGTCGTGGTCTTGCCCGTGCCGGGGAGGCCGCGGCAGACCGTGTTCATGGGCCGTGCGCCGTGGAGCCCGGGGCGGAGCTGGAAGGCCAGCTCCCTGATCTGCTCCTCGCGGAAGTTGAACTGTTCGGGGACGAAGTCGGGATCGAAGACCTCGGGGTCGCGAAAGAGGGTCTCGTCCCACTTGAGCAGGTGGCGTGTCGCGGGCACTGCGGATCAGCCCCCTAGAGGTTCTGGATACAGCGCTTGCAGAGGGTCTTCGAGACGAAGAGCCGGCTGGTCTTCTCCTCCGCGGCGGTCACGGGCGCGCCGCACTCCTCGCAGACGGCACCCGTGGGCGAGGGCGCCGGAGCCTTTGCGGCAGGCTTGGCCGCGGATTTCGGGGCGGGGGCGGCCGGCGTCGGCTCGGGAGCGGGGGAAGGCGCGGGTTCGGGGGCTGCAGCCTGCTCCGGAGGGGCTGCCGCCGGTTCGGGCGTCGGCGCAGGAGCGGGGG
>Ga0074195_1004971_pt1 | contig 10419 bp, 13 predicted proteins | sample EPASupsiteHSE623_FD_64525 | JGI IMG/M metagenome (GOLD analysis project Ga0074195, IMG submission 64525) | Bioremediated contaminated groundwater from EPA Superfund site, New Mexico - Sample HSE6-23 | ecosystem: Environmental > Aquatic > Deep subsurface > Groundwater > Contaminated ... | reverse complement strand
TGCTCGGGAATCTCGAACGTCGGGAAGCTCACCACGCAGGCTGCCACCATGCTGATGCAGCGAAAACCCGGACAGTACGTCTGGATGCACGCCAAGCAATCTGCTGCAACGCTCGAAACGGAGATCGGGGTTGCAGACGAACTGATCGTGATCGACGGCTGCACGGATTGCTGTGCGACGAAGAAACTTTCAGCCTCCCACCTCGCGCCCCATCATCACATCATCGCTACCGAACTCGGCATCGAGAAGAAAGGGATGGGCGAGGTGCAGTACGATGAGATCGAGAAAGTTGTCCGTGCCATCATGAAGATCGGGAGTCAGCAGGAATGATTAGACCACGGTACAAACGTCTTGAGATTGAATGGAAACATTTCGCTGTCGGTAATGCGACCTGCGAGCGGTGTGGTAATACCGGGGATGCGCTCCGGGTTGCACTTGGGGAACTCCGTAGCGAGTTTGCCCCGGCCGGTGTGAAGATCAACCTGACCGAGACGCTCCTTGACAAGACCCGGATAGCGGAGTCGAATGAGATTCGCATGAACGGCGTCCTGATCGAAGACCTGCTCGCTGCCGGTGTTGTCTCGACAGATTGTCCGTCCTGCGGCACCCTTGCCGGCGAGAGCACCTGTTGCCGGGCAATCGAGGTTGACAACAAGCGATATGAGGATATCCCGGCAGATCTCATCAAAACGGCCGCATATCATGCACTTGGAATAATCTCATGAAAATCGGTATTGTAAGCGACGGAAAATTCGGCGACCGGGCCTATGAGGTCATCAGGGAACGGTTCCCGACAGAATGGATCATGGCTCCGTTCATCCAGAGCCCCATGGCAGATGACATTGAACTCACGCTCCCGGAATGCGATCTTTACATCTCCTATGTCCGTCACCCGGACGTAGCCCTCGCAATCATCGAGAAGATGAAACCAGTGATCCTCGGGGTCAGTTTCGGTCCCGGGTTCCTCCGGCAGGCAAAGGCAATCAATGAGGATATTATTGCGCCCGCGACAATGTGCTCGCTCGAAGACAATACCTGGGTACCGGCAATCAACGAGTATGCAAAAGTGTTTGGTCGCCCCTCATTTGACGTGAAGGTACAGGAAGACGGTACCATCGAAAGCGTCCGGGTAATCCGGGGCTCTCCCTGTGGTTCGACCGTCGAGGCAAGCGCGGAACTGCATGGGACACAGCTCAGCCCGGAACAGCTCCAGCATTACGGCCTGAGGATCTGCCACTTCTGCCGGGCCCCCCGCTTCGGCAAGACCTGCGACAAGGAAATCGCGGGGCTGCTCCATGTACGGGAACTGGTCCATGCGATCAGTGCCGTATCACCAGCGGTGGGTGCACGGGTGAGATCGTTTACTGACGAGATGGAGAAAATTATCGATCAGAAAATAACCGGAGGATAACACCATGCAGGACTATTTACAACTCTTTGCAGACTGGGTAACCTATACTATCCTCGGGCTCGTCCCCACAACCCCGCTTGCATCCTCAGTGAACTTCTTTGTCTACGATTCGATCAAGGTTACACTTCTTCTAGCCGTGATCGTCTTTGCAGTCGCCATTGTTCGCACCTATATCACCCCGCAGAAAGTGAAGAAATGGGTGGGGGGACGCACCGAAGGAATGGGCAACGTAGTAGCAGCTCTCCTAGGCATTCCTACACCGTTCTGCTCCTGCTCGGCGGTGCCGCTCTTCATCGGCTTTGTGGAGTCCGGCGTACCGCTCGGCATCACGTTCTCGTTCCTCATCGCCTCCCCGCTGATCAACGAGGTCGCTGCTGCCATGCTCCTTGCCATGTTCGGCTGGCAGATTGCGCTTATCTATATCGTCTCCGGCCTCATCATCGCAATTGTCGCCGGCATCATCATCGGGCGCCTCCACCTCGAAAGCGAGGTCGAGGAATTTGTCTACAAGTGCAAATTGCACGAGCAGGCAGAAAAGGAGATGACCGGGAGGGAACGGCTCATCTTTGCCAGAAACGAATCCCGGGATATCACGTTAAAGGTATTGCCTTACATCCTCATCGGGATTGCCATCGGGGCGGTCATTCACGGGTATGCCCCGGCAGATTTCCTCGTCAATATCGCAGGCCCGGATAATCCGCTCGCGGTTCCCATAGCAGTGCTGATCGGCATCCCGCTTTACTCGAATGCAGCAGGAATGATCCCGATCATGGAGGTGCTCACCGCAAAAGGCATGGCTATGGGTACCGCCCTTGCGTTCATGATGGCCGTTATCGGGCTCTCGCTTCCCGAGATGATCATCCTGCGGAAAGTGATAAAGATCAAACTGCTCCTGGTCTTTGCCGGCATCCTGTTCGTCTCGTTCACGATCACGGGCTACCTGTTTAATGCAATACTGGGATAACCTGAACGTACTACGGTGAAATCTGCATGAAACCCGATAAACAACTCTCCTTTCTGGACCGCTACCTGACCCTCTGGATCTTCCTTGCCATGGCTGCCGGTATCGCCATCGGGTATTTTTCCCCGGCCGTACCTGCCCTGATCACCGGCCTCTCGGTCGGGACCACCTCGATCCCGATCGCAGTCGGCCTCATCCTCATGATGTACCCGCCGCTCGCGAAGGTGAAGTACGAGGATCTGGGAAAAGTTTTCCAGAATACAAAAGTGCTCGGCCTTTCCATTGTCCAGAACTGGATCGTCGGGCCGGTGCTGATGTTTGCCCTTGCCGTCATCTTCCTCCGCAACCAGCCGCTCTTCATGTACGGCCTGATCCTCGTTGGCATTGCAAGGTGCATCGCGATGGTGATCGTCTGGAACGATCTCGCGGAAGGCGACAGCGAGTACTGTGCCGCGATTGTGGGCTTAAACTCGGTCTTCCAGGTCTTCTTCTACTCGGTCTATGCCTGGTTCTTCATCACGTACCTGCCGCCCCTGCTCGGCATCGGGGCCGGTTCCGCAGTCTCTATCACGATCCTCCAGATCGCAGAGAGCGTCTTCATCTACCTCGGCATCCCGTTCATCGCCGGCATGGTTACGCGGTATGCCCTGCTCCGCATAAAGTCAAAGGCATGGTACGAGCAGGTCTTCATCCCGAAGATCTCGCCGATCACGCTTGTCGCCCTGCTCTTTACGATCATCGTAATGTTCTCCTTAAAAGGAGAGTATATCGTCAATGTGCCCTTCGATGTGGTCCTGGTCGCCATCCCGCTGTTCTGCTACTTCGTCATCATGTTCTTTGCCAGCTTCTGGATGTCCCACCGTCTCGGTGTCGATTACCAGAAGTCGGCTTCGCTCTCGTTTACTGCTGCCTCGAACAACTTCGAGCTGGCGATTGCCGTTGCCATCGCGGTGTTCGGCATTGCGTCCCCGGTAGCATTTGCCACCGTGATCGGGCCGCTGGTCGAAGTGCCGGTGCTGATTGGCCTTGTGAACGTCTCGCTCTGGCTTCGGGAGAAATGGTATGGCGGGAAGAATGAGGGTACGTTCAGCACGTAGCTGCGATGATGGGGAATTATCCTGCAACCCCCATTTCAAAGACAGGGTAAGCTCATGAAAAAGAAGATCCTATTCATCTGCACCCATAACTCAGCCCGATCCCAGATGGCGGAAGGGTACATGAATGCAAAGTACGGCGACCGCTACGAAGTATTCAGTGGCGGAACCGAGGTAACCCGGGTCCACCCGATGGCAATCGGGGTCATGAAAGAGATCGGGATCGATATCTCCGGGCACCGGTCGAAACTCATCGATGATCTCTTCGGGAAAGGAATCGGGACAGTTGTCACGGTCTGCGATTCTGCACAAAAAGCGTGCCCGTTCTTCCCGGGCGCACAGGAAGTCATCCACCAGGGTTTCCCGGATCCTTCATCTTTCACCGGAACCGATGAGGTGGTCCGGGCCGGGTTCCGGCGGGTAAGGGACGAGATCATCCGATGGATTGATCTGACGTTCGGAAAAACCCATGCTTAAAGTAAAACCACACCCGGAGCAGGGTTATTCCCCCCATCCATATGAGGGGAAGTGGGGGTACCTCCTCCCATGCAGATTTTTGTAGCAGTTGGTAAGCCATGAATCTCTGACAGCCCGAAACGATACCGGACACTATCAGCAGGTCACGTGCAGCACGGCGGCATACTTCCGGTCTTCCTGTTCGATCAGCGGGAGGAGATCGGGAGTCGGTTTCACAATGGGCGCGTACGCTTCGAGCAGGGCAAGGGCGTCCGGGGTCAGCGGCAGGTCGCCGTACTGGCCGGTGCCGATATAGACAACCGTGGGGCGTTCCTCTTTAAGAAAAACAAGTTCTTCGGCCGAGAGTGGCGTGTGCCCGTATTCCCCCTTATGGGATTTCGAGAGTTTCTTCCTGCGCTTTGAGACCGTGCCATCGGTATGGATCACGATGTCGTGCTCGTACCGGGTCCCCCCGGTCTCGATCCAGCCAAATCCCGTCTTCATGCGATCACCACGAGAGGTAATTCCGCAGGGGAGAATATGAGCGTTTCCCCTGCCGGGGTGATATGCCTGCTGCGTTCTGACAGGTGCACAGCCTTCACAAAACTCAGGTCACCATTGAACCCGGAAATAGTGGAATTCTTCGGTGGCGGGACTATTCGTGACCGCGATATCCTCGACATGAATAACAGGGTCACCCCGGGCATGGGCCAGGCGCACAAAATCGGCAAGGGAGGCAGGAGAACTCTCGGCCACCATCTCCACGGTGCCGTCAGGAAGGTTCCTGACGTACCCGTGCACACCGGTCGCCTGCGCACAATTCGAAACAAAATGCCGGTATCCTACTCCCTGGACCCGTCCCTTTGCCACGGCGGTGATCCGTTCCATAGTATATTTCCGGGCACGGGATGTTTTAAAGCTTGGGAAATGGATTCCGGTACCTCCGCAGGTACCTATGGTGAACCCCTGTGCCCGGACACCTGCATCCGGTTGCCGGATGACCGGGTTTTTAATCTTCCATGCGGAAATGATCCAATAATGGATTATCTCTACACCTTCCTGAAGTTCATAGTCGGGGGCAGTGTCCTTGTCGGGGTGACCTATCTTGCCGACCAGGTGGATCCCCGGTATGGCGGTATCCTTGCGGCAGCGCCGATCATCACAACGATTACCTTCCTGTTTGCGTATTCCGAGAGCGGCCGCGAGACGACCCGCCAGCTGGTCATCTCGATGTTCTGGTTCATGATCCCCACCTTCCTGTTTGTGCTGGCGCTCTGGTTCCTGATGAACCGGTTCGGCCTCATCCCCAGTATCGGCGGGGCATACGGGATCTGGCTCGGGGCACTGCTGGTTGTGAACCGGGTTGTAGTGGGGGCGTGATTAAGGGAAACCGAAGAACGGGAATTCCCTCTTTTTCTAACCATGCATTCCCGGGATTCCGGATAATCCGGCATGCTCGGTTTCTGATCCGTGCAGTGAAAAAAGGGGGGGAGGGTTCCCCATTTAGCCAGGAGGGAAGGGTCACCTTAAAATATTTTCAAGTGAAGGGGTGGTGGGCACCCTCTCCTCTTTTTTTGGAGGGGAGGGTCACCTTTGATCGAAATGGGTGACCCTCCCCACTTGTGCTGATCAGCCGGAATAATGCTCTCCGGCGTGATTCCACGCGAAGGCATGGTTGCGATTATGCAGAAAAGGGGGGGTAGAGTCACCTATTTTGCTAAGTGGGGAGGGTCACCTCAAAATATTTTCACGTGGAGGGGTGGTGGGCACCCTCCCCACTTTTTTTGGAGGGGAGGGTTCCCCGATTAGCTGAGAGGGGAGGGTTGGCCACTTTGGATTTGGAAAAACGGATCTGAAATAAATGCAAATCCCCATTCCCCCTCTTACCCTCTAGCAGCAGTTCGCCCGTGTCGTTGAGTGTGTGGAGCGGATTCGCTATCAACAGGTGGCATCGGGCCGGCAAATCGAGGGGTTATGCGAGGTGCTGATGGCGAGGGCGTTTGCTGGCCAGATTGGGACAGTGAAGGCATGAGAGGATGACGAAGTTATCCTCAAGAGTATTCTTTTGTTTTCCTGTCTTTAGCAAATTAAAAACTGTCGTAGATTTGTAAATTATTGTCTGACTATCCGTTCAGAATTTGCTTTGAATAGATATGAGAAACCGCTATCCCGAATGATTGCGCTCTGGCGACTTTTCATGGCGATCAAGTCATTCCATATTTTTATCCCCATTTTTGCAGCGATTCCCCCAGCTGTGAAACTTCCAATTATCAGAGGGTTCTGTGAATTTCCTGTTAATGCTAAACTAACCGGACTACCAATAGTTGCACCAATTATCGCTCCTTCTTGAACGGTGCTTTTGTTAATTACGGAATATAGCGAATCAGTAAACGTACCTATTCGCTCTGCCTTGAATTGGTCATCGATATCATGTATCTGAAGCATGATATTTTCAGCAATTTCTGCACATTTCCCATCAATTTCTGAATAATTGTCTTCCTTTCCTACTGTCACTTCAAGACTGGAAATTGTACGATGCAGTTTAATCAAATCGATTTTGTTGTCTTCTTTAAAATTCAGGATAGTATTGAGTGGAACATCATGTCGAGGTACTGGCAAATGAAATAAAATCCTTGCACATAAAAAGCGATCTTGTTGGTTTCGGGGTTGATAATTGAGATTCCAATATTTACTTACATCAGTCATTGGAACAGTAAACTTTGAATCGATATCCGCCAAATACCGTGCTAATAATGTGAAATAAATATCTGCAGTCTCGCTCTCAAAGATATAATTTGGTAAACCTTGATCATTTTCAATATCTGGATGAACAAGATGTTTTTCTTGTAATTTTTTAACTACCGTGTCGCTGACCTTATCCTCAAGGATCCATGTCTCATCCTGCCAGCGTCTCATTTTTCCAATTTTTGGCAGTTTTTTTCCGCAATAAAAGATTGTTCTGAGGAACTCCTTTTCAAAGTCATGTAGTCTGGAACTCTCACCCTGGATTAGTAATTCAGGTCGTATTGTTCGAACAATACCTTGATCTTCAAGATCTTTACTTTCCTCCAGACTAAGATATCGTTTATCCAAATCACGGTCACGGACGTAATTCCCATCGACATACACATTCGCTGTTGGATCCGTGAACTCTAGTGGGATTCGTTCAGAGGATGATTGACGCGATCTATATTGGTCATCCCATCGTTGTGGAACGATAGTACCAATTTGATCCCAATATAAAATAGCTTGATTTAACCAAGGTCCGCGGGGCAATCGAACGGTTGGATAATATAATATTGTTCTGTTAACAGGCATATTTGCTTATCTTGGTTATGACACAAAAACATATTTGTAGATTTTTACCGGTTTTCTATCAAGAAATCATTTTAATATCAAAAAATTGAGAGGATATATACACACCATCCTCCGTTCACCCAGATTACAGAGAGTGTATCGAAGCCCTCCCCTCTATGCAACTGGCATCGGGAATAGCGAGCGAGGAGGATTGTCTGATGGGCCTGATGCAGCGTGCTTCCACTATTCCGTCAATGTAAGCACATTCTTATAAAAGAGAACATTCCCGCCATCCAGTTCCCGTACCCGGATGAAATTGCACTTTTCCTCATAGAACCACGTTGACGTTGGTTTGGATTCCACAATCAGGTACCGGCAGCCGGTAATACCCGACAGCCTGATCGTAATGGCATACACGTAATCCATCAGCAGGGTGCCGAGCCCCATCTTCTGGTACCGGTCATCGACCGCGAACTTCCCGATGAGCAATGCCGGGAAACGCTCGAATGTCGGGCAGCCTTTCAGATCCACAGCATCCAGATCATTCACATCAATACTGGCACAGGCAAGAGAGAAATATCCTAAGGGGATCTTCGGGTCGCTCTTCTTCACAATAATCCATGTGGTGGATAACTTCTTTTTCTGGTTATCCAGTGCATGATGGGTCAGGAAATTCTGGAGCGGGATACTCCCATCCCGGTCAGCACAACAAAAAAGGTCAACCTGAACAGATGCAGATAAAAGAATTAAATCAATCTCGGCAGGATTGATCTTCATGGTTTAGAAATGAAGAGCCTTCGCTAGTTCCTGGGCACGCTTTGCAGCTGCCCTGCTCCGGTCATTTTCGTGGTTCCACGGATTGTGATCGTACTCACGGAAACGAACGGCATCCTCTTTTTTTAGTATGATGGTTGTATTGAATGGTTCTGCCATTTGCATCCCCCCTATGTATGACAAGTGTGTTGCATGTCACACGATTGGCATGTACAAGATAGTAATATGCTATTATAATAGTATTCTAGATGGGTGCCCGTGTTCAGTTACTGTACGATACAGAGCAGAATTCAGTAATCCCCAATCACGATCCAATCTCCCCAAATTTGCCGCACCTCCCCACCCCTCTCCCAAATCCGGTCCCGCAAACTCCTCCTTTTCAAATCCCATTGCCGCGCCCCCACCGTCCCGATAAAGCTAACCAGCAGGTTATCCTAATCCAGCCCCAATCCAGCCCCCAATTCCCGCATACCTGCCAGAATAACTGCGAAAAAACCCGCAGCAACCAACTACCTTTTAACCTGAATTTGCCAACATCTGGATCACTACAATGACCAGCAACTACCTCGGACAACTGAAAAACCGGCTCGAAGCGGGATTCGCGGAAGCGATCCGCGTGTTCATGCCCGAAGCCATCTCAGTTGTCCGCAGTGCAAAGCCGGTCCCTGTAGCAGCCGATGGCAATGTACTGGACATGGGGAAACGCTACCGGTTAACGAGCGGCCATGCCCCCCTCTTCTCGCTCTTCACCTTCTTTAAGAATAGTCACTAGACGCCACGTCCGGCGTTGTGGGTTTTGTCGGGCTTCAATCCTCCAGGTTACCCGCCGCTTTCCCAACGGCGATCACCTCCCGGGAGAATAGCCCCGGCTCCACCCGGACCGGCGTTTTTGTATTGTACCTAAAAGAGCACCAGCGTCCGAAAGAATCGCCCGCCGGATTCCTGCGATGCAGGGTAATCATCAGAAAAAAACAGGACTGAAACAACATGACCGAGATCGAATCGGAAAAAGGAGACGTGGCCGAACCGGGTCAGATTGCATCCGGTTCCTTGTACAGCAACCGGATTATTCCCCGTGCAACCGAGCCGGTAACCGGCCCGGGTGCAGCGGGTGAGACAACCATCATCATCCATGAAGCCGCAGGAAGTGAGCCGGCCTTCGGGCCGCCGGAATACACCCGGTCCAACGCGCTCATCTGCGAGGCGTCGCGGATCCTGGTGACGTGGCAGTACCTGCCGGCGCAGATCCGTAAGTCGCCGATACCCATCGATCTCATCGGTCTGGGAAGGACCGATACGCTGATCATCGAGATTATCCGTTCGCGGAAACCCGTACCGGACGCCCCGGTGCTCTGCGAAGCATTCCGGAAGGAAGTCGATCACCTCCGTTTACTCAAGACACCCTCCCAGCACCGGAAGATGATCTGGGTCTACTCGCCCCAGTGCCGGTGGAGATTCTATGATGTCTTCCCGGGCGGGATCTGGCTCGCGAGAGACATGATGGAAAGAGACCGGGAATAACTGCCAAAGCGAAATCCAGATTCCCCAATCTTTTCCCAATTTTTTCCCAGTGCTACGAGAGTGACCCCCTCTCTCCCCCAGAGGAGGAGGCAGCCCAAGGGGAGCGCCCCCTTGACCCCCCTCTTTCGAAGTTCCCATAACCTTGTTCAGAGCTATCGCTACATGGGGGTGCCCACGCGGCGGGGGTGAAGGCGCAAAAGCGCCGGAACCCCCAAGAGCGTCAAATCTTCTTGAAAATTTCTATCAGGATAAATCATCGTTTCATTTTTCATGAGTCGCTGCTTGGGTTCATTATCTCCTTTGCGTGTGCCCAGCTTTGCACATACATAATAGCCATAGAACTGCGCGATCCCAGCCTGCTAAACCTATCCCGGTCATAAAAATTCCCGTACACGAGCCTTTTCCATCACCCAAACGCAGATTCAGCCAGATAAATTCGACAAAATATCCCCCGTACACTGTTTTTGCACGCCGGATTGCCCGGATACCGTAACCGACCATGCCAGAGCCCCGGATCGATACCCCCCAAATTACCCGATATACCCCACATGCTGATGTTGTTATGTCAAAGGGGCCCCCGAGACACCAAGGTACAGAAGTCCGAACAACACCGGGCAGACGATGAGACCCATCGCCTGTCCCGCCAAATCCAGGCAGAACCAGAAACGGCAGGAAACTCAGAAGAGCCCTCGTCTGCTCGCACCACGGGATCCGGAGGATCCTGATTGCGAAACGCGGAGGTCGGCTCGCAAAACCAGTTACAGCCGGAGGTGATCCAGGACAAGGAAAAAAGAACAAGGAGTGATAGATTATGGCAGATTTCACACAGAAAACCAATGTAAAGAGCGCGGTTCGCAAACTCGCGGACCCGATTGCCGACGTGGGGGCGGTCAAAGCCGTCGGCC
>Ga0074195_1004969_pt1 | contig 10422 bp, 8 predicted proteins | sample EPASupsiteHSE623_FD_64525 | JGI IMG/M metagenome (GOLD analysis project Ga0074195, IMG submission 64525) | Bioremediated contaminated groundwater from EPA Superfund site, New Mexico - Sample HSE6-23 | ecosystem: Environmental > Aquatic > Deep subsurface > Groundwater > Contaminated ... | reverse complement strand
TGCATATCTTTTTGTTTAAATTTATCAAATGAACTTTCATCATCTTTACGTTCTCTCAAAATATTTCGATTATATCTCGTTTGAATACTTGCATCAATATAAACTATTTTTATATCTCCTCTATATTTTTTTAAAAAACAGTCTATTTCTAAAGGATTACGAAAGCCACTTATAACAAATGGTACTCCTTTTAAACGATTTATTTCATCAATAACTAAATCTGACACAATACATGGATTTTCATCTAATGCTTTTTTTGCAAAATCACCTATTTTCAAATCATTATTTATTCCATGCAATTCATAAAACTTTTTATACATAAAATCACTTGCTTCAATATGATAATATCCATAATTTTCTGCTAAATAATTTGCTAATGTACTTTTGCCTGCACAAGTAGCCCCTACTAAAATGAAATTGTTAAAGTATAATGGTAACGAATACTGTAATGTTTTTTTAATTTTAATTATATTTATATAATTTTCATCTTCAAGAAACTTCAATAACTTCTCAAATGCATTCTTTCTAAAATCATATTCTAAAGATTTATCTATATCCATCATTCCAAGAGGTATATTATCATCAGGGCTAAACCATTTATTAAATGTTTTATTATCAAGCCAAGGATGTGATACATTAGTTGAATACTCGTATTCTTTTTCTACAATATAACCTTTTGATATTCCTGTAAATTGCATATAATCTATCTTATATTTTTCTCTCAGTTTTTTTGGAAGATGTAAAATTAAATCTGTTCTCACAGAACATTTTCTATTATTATCCTTTTCTTTGAGTATTAAATCAAGTTTCTCAAAGGTATTTTCTTTCATCCAATATTTAATGTCTAAACCAGGTACTTCATGTTCAGAATCACTTAGCGCTTCAATAATTACAGAGGTATCTTCAATTAAAAAAAATTTTTCATCAGGAGTTGAAACATTTTTAACAAATCTTTCTAAAGCATCTTTATAACTTTCATTTAATAACTGTTCACGATTATAAATTCTAGGTTCAATATATCCTATACCATAATTCTTTTGTTTAGAAATAGAAATATTATAATCACTTGTCAAATATTGAGCATGTGCTAGTTTTATTCTACTTGAAGTAATAAATACTATTTCAAGAGTTGCCATTATTTAAAATTATCCTTCCACTATTATTTGTTTTTGTTTTGAATATTTTACAATCAGGGAGTAATTTTTTTGATTTAGAAATAATTTTATCCATATCCTTTCCAATAAAAAACAAGGATGGTCCAAGACTCGACATTCCAACTCCTAAAGCCCCACAATCATACAATTTTTGCTCCACAACTTGAATATTTCCTTTATATATATTTCTTTCTGAATCTTTCCATTTAGAATTTTGTAAATTTTGCAATGCTTTTGCAAATACTTCAATATTATTCTCTTTTATTGCACCTATCAAGCCAAAAACTATATGATACAAACTTTCATAAGATTGATGTGGTTCAATAGGACAAGTTTCTTGAAAAAAAATTTTTTCCTCTTTTTCACTCAATGAAGATATATTATTAGGTATACAAATACCAATATCCCAATTAGGCATATTTTCTTCTAAAAGAACCAAAGGATATACATGTTCACTTGTTTCAAGAGCATTAGAGGGTAAAAATATATTATTCCTTTCACTATGTCCTATATCAAAAACAAAACCACCTTTAAAATAGGTATTTATACCTATACCTGAAGTACCACCTCTTAATGATTCTTTTACAATCTCTGTTGGGGTATATAAAGATTTATTTAATAAATAAAGCAACTCCACACAAGCCAATCGTATAGAAGTACCTGAACCAAATCCTTTATGAGATGGTACATCACCTTTTATTTCGATGATACATTGTTGAGTAAATCTTTTTTTTGTATATATATTTTCCAAAATTTCTATAAGTTTAATTTTTTGTTCTTCAGTAAATCCATTTTTTCTATAATCTATTATCTCAAATTTTGATGTAATATCTCCACTTATTATCAATGATGGTTCACTAATAGAAAAACCAAATCCACCATTTTTACGATAACCATCATTATGTAATGAGATTAAAGATAGGTGTTTACGAGAAAAAGTTTTAATTGAAATCATTGATACTTGTTGAATTCTTTTTTAGATTCTCAAAATGTTCTAAATATGATTGAAATAACTTTTCTCCCATTGTATTTTCTTTATTTTCTACAATAAAAGTAGGATGATGTTCATTTTTTTCTTTAGTTAATAAAAATGTTCCTACGAACATCTTTGAATCAGTACGAATCATGTTTACTGTAGGTAAAGATTGAAAAAGTTTAATTTCTAATCCTGCACCTTCCTTCACTTGAGATTTAATATTAGATTGATATTCTTCAAAAACTTTTTTCCATTCAACTACTTCTGTTCTTATTTCACCTGCTTCTAACTTTTCTTCTGCTTCTCGAATTTGAGCAATTGAATACGATTCTGTCGGAATTGGAAAGCTTGGGTCTAAAAGTAAAATTTCTACTTTTACAGTTTTGCTTTTTTCTAAAAGCATCTCTTTCTGTTTTGTTCTTAATTTTTTAAGTTTTATAGAAGTAATTTGAATTTTTTCTTTTGCACTTTCCAATGCATGATCATATAATCGAAGATAAGGATCAACTCTTTTCATAAAAAGTTGAATGCCTTGCTCATCGTTTTTCATCAATTCAATACCAAGAATTTTTTCACAAATTTCTTCTATTTTTTTAGCTCCAGATTCCCAACTTGCAATAGTATTCATTTTAGTTCTTAAAGATGTAGTTCTTGTTCTTGCATCTTCTTGTTCTTTTAATATATGTATAATTTTAGTTGCTAGATTTTCAATATCTTCATCATTCGTTCCAAATTGCCAAATACATTCATCAGCAACCCCATCAGAAATTACTTGTTTATTTTTTAAACTTATTATAAGATTAGCAACACCTGCATTACTCGATATAATTATTGGGACGCTTTTAGAGATAGCCTCCATTGCAACTAGCCCATAACCTTCAACATGTGATGGAATTATACAAACAGCTGCATTTGCTAAATCATCAGAAAGTTTTTTCTGGTCAGTAGTAAACTCTTTTATATTGAAATTAATTTCAGACTTACTAATTTCTTGCAATTTTTTATATAAGCTATCCAAATTACCATCTTCACCACGTACAACAAATGTTACTTGATACCTTTCAAGTTTAAGTTTATTGTGTACATTTTTTGCTACTTTTGCATAAATATCCAATCCCTTAATAACAAGGCTTGAAGTCCTACCTGCAATCAAAACTTCGGGTGATTTTGTAGATTTATAAGGTGTATCTTGAAAAACTTCAATTCCTCCATCAATATAATCCATACAATTTTCCAAGATAGCATTTCGAGTTATAATTCTATTTATATATTTATCTTTTAGACTTTCTCCCATAGTAATAATGTAATCTGCTTGTACTGCAATATCTACTTCAACATCTTTTTTTTGATTCCTTAAGTCCTGACCTTTTTCAACATATTCTTTCAAATGTTCAATATCTTCTGGGTCATGATGCAGGAAATGAATAAACTTTAATTGGTCTTTGTTTGGAAAAACAATATCCTTGATTGTTGCAATATATCCACCTGTAAAAGTTGAATGAGTACAAACAAAATCAAAAGTATTTTCTTTTAATATATCGGAAAGTTTATCCCGTTTATATAGCTTTATGCCTAGTTCATCCGCATTTTTCTCTTCATCTGAATTCGGTCTCCCCTCATCCGTCACAAGTACAGAAACTTTGTTTCTTTTCGCTAATGCCATACATAATTTTCTATTTACTGTTTGTATTCCACCATCATCTGAAAACCATTTTGTTGTTATAAATAAATAATTAAACATTATTTTTATCCCACGCCTCTAATTCTAAACTAATGCAATACTCTATCAAATCAGAAAACCATTTTTCTGCAAAATCTTCTTTTATATTTAGTTCTTTAGCTTGTTGTTTTATTGAAACAAGCATGCTACTAATTCTTTGTGGTACAATAACTCCACTTTCACCTTCAACACAATCCTTAAATTTTGCCGCTGATTTTACGATTTCTTGTCTTTTTGATATAAGATTTAAGATATCCAAATCAATTTTATCAATTTGGATTCTAATTTCTTTTAAACTATTCATTAATTCCCCATGATATTTTAATAATATATTATCTAAAGAATTATTTACTTATTCTTTTATTATTTTTTTAGAACTTTTAAACAATTATGACTTCTAAAAAATAGAATGATATAATAAAATAAAATTTAAAGGAGTGATTATATGAGAGTAATTTGTCCTAGTTGTTTAAGTATAAACAATGTACCTAAAAAAGATTCTTATTTAAAAGCAAATTGTGGAAAATGTAAAGAGTCACTTTTAGATAACAAACCTATAAATCTAACAAGTGCAAACTTTGATGAGATTATTGTAAACAGTGAGATTCCTGTGATTGTAGATTTTTGGGCGCCATGGTGTGGACCTTGTAAAATGTTTGCACCAATATTTAATGAAAGTGCAAAAAAATATCCACTAAAAGCAGTTTTTGCGAAAGTTGATACAGAGCTTGAACAAACTTTAGGTAGTAAATATCACATTATGTCGATTCCAACTTTGATTGTTTATAAAAATGGTGTTGAAGTAAAAAGAGTAAGTGGAGCTTTAGATCCGTTGAGATTGTCAGCTTTGGTGAATGAGTTTGTTTAAAAACCTTGAGAGTTTATTCTCAAGGCTTTTTTTATAACATAGTGATTTTGTCTTCTTGTGTAGTTATCATACATAAAAACTCATACTCACTACCATAACATGCTTCATACTTGTGAGCAACACCTGCTGGAATATAAATAAAATCTCCAGCCTTTGCATGATACTCTTCATCTCCAACCATAACTTTTGCTTCACCTTTTAACACATATTGTTGATGTTGAATTTCATTTATATGATTTGGCATAGAACCATCTACGGCTAAAGTCACTTTTCTTACGATAAAATCTTTATCTTCTTTTGGTGTTAAAACTGCGATTGATGCATTTACAGTTTTTGGAATACAATTTGATTCATAAACTTCTGAGTTGTTACAATACTTATTCATTTTTCTTCCTTTTCAATAAAAATTGGCTCAATTTCAACCCTTACAGATTTAAATTTAGCAGTCATAATTAACTCATCTGCCTCATCTCCAAAAATATAATTTACTTTTGAAGCAGCATGATGGAACGTTGTAAAAAGTGTTCCTTGTTTGATTGTTTTTACAAATTTAACAGGTAAAATAGCTGTTTCTCCATATTGTGTTCTCATAATAATATGATCACTTCCAATTCTATCTTTATCTTCAATTGAAGCTAAAACAACATCTTTGTCATATTTTGAATTTAAAGCTTCACTTCTTTGAGTTTGAGCTGCATTATTATATTGAACAATAGTTCTTCCTGTTGTTAAATAAAACTCATTTTTTGCAAATTCTTCTTTATTTACAAGTTTTTTTACTTGTTCTCTTAATTGATATTGATGATAAGCGAATGTACCTTTTCCATCTTCTGTTCTAAAATCTTCAACATGAAGTATTGGAGTATCCTCTTTTTTTATAGGCCAAAGCATTCCTCTGTTTCTATTTTTTGCAAGTTTGTGGTAAGTTGCACCTGAAAATCTGCTTCCTACTGCTTCTTTTGCTTCATTCCAAACATCTTCACTATCTTTGAACTCAAATTCACCATTGATTTTATTTTCAATATCCCTTAAAACTTCCCAGTCATCAGGTAAATCTGTATCAACTAAAGGTTGAGAAAGGTGTAATCTTCTCATGGCATTTACATAAACACCTGTTTTTTCATAAGCTGATTTAACACCAAAGATAATATCTGCCATTTTAGTAATTTCATTCATAAATAGTTCATTTGAAATAATTAACTCTAAATTTGCTAAACCTTTATGAACTTTATTTTGATTTGGATGAATATGAGCAATATCTTCACCCATTACATACATAGCTTTTATTTTTCCTGCAATCATTTCATCTATTAATTGTGGAGTCATTAAACCTATCTCTTCAGGAACTGTATAATCAGGTCCATAATATGGTAAACATCCAGTATCACAAGCACCTTGAACATTATTTTGACCTCGAAGAGGCATAAGTCCAGTTCCAGTTTTTCCAATATTTCCAGTCATCATTGCTAAATGTGTAATTGCCATAACAGCGTAACTTCCATCAAGATGTTCTGTAATTCCTAATCCCCAAAAGAACATAGATTTTTTTGTGGCATATAGTCTTGCAACTGTTGGAATTTGTTCAGTTAAATACTCATATCCTGATACATTTTGCATATATTCAGGATTCGCATACGGGTCATTTAAAATTGAATCTTTATATGCTTCAAAACCTGTACATCTTGAATCTATAAATTCTATGTTATAAAGTTTTTCACTCAAAATAACATAAGCCATCATATTTAAAACCAAAAGATTTGCTTCATAAGGAATAATTAATTGCTCACCAAATTTTGAAAGTTGAGTTTGTCTAACATCAATTACAGACAGAGTTGCTGTTTTATCTCGTGCCGCTTTTATCATTCTATTTGCAACGATTGGATGAGCTTCTGTTGTGTTTGAACCCATTACAACTATATTTTCAGTTTTATAAATATCATCAAAAGGATTAGTCGCTGCTCCTTCTCCAATAGTTGTTCTCATACCTTTTAATGATGGTGAATGACAAACTCTCGCACAGTTATCAACATGTGGTGAATTCATTGCATTTCTTACAAATTTTTGAAATACATAAGAACTCTCACATGAAGTTCTAGCTCCGCCCATTCCACAAAATGCATGTCTTCCATATTTTTCTTTTATATCCATTAGTTTCCAAGCAGCTAATGAAGTTGTGAATTCATAAGGAGCTTCATAATAATTTTCATCAAATGATTTTAATGTTTTTACTCTAGCTTTTAACTCTCTTGGAAGTTCATCCATATTTTTTTCAATAAAAGATTTTCTAACCCTTGCGTTTCTAATTCTATCTTTAGAATCGACAAAAGAAAAACCTTGAGCGCCTTTTATACAAAGCTTACCCTGGCTTACATATCCATCATTTTGAGCATAAATTTTTACAATTTTATTATCTTCAACTTGCGCAGTAATATCACAACCTGTACCACAATAAGTACAGACAGAGTTTATATCAGAACCATGCATTATTAATCTCCACTATTATATTTAATTATAAGATTTTAGCAAAATTAGCTTTATGTAAAATCAAAAGAAAAAATTAGTCCAAAGAGATATTTGAATTGTAAATGCTATCTTGACATTTTTCATATATAATCAACACATAACATAATCTTTAAGGAGATAAAATGATAGGAAAATTAATTATTGGGGCTTTTGTTGTAGCTGTTACAATACAGTTTGTTCCTTATGGAAAAACATATACAAACCCACCAATTATCAGTGAACCAACATGGGATTCACCTAAAACTAAAGAGCTTTTTAACAATGCTTGTGCAAATTGCCATTCAAATCAAACTACTTATCCTTGGTATAGTAAAATAGCTCCAATTTCATGGCTTGTAGCTTTTGATGTTGAAGAAGGAAGAGAACATTTTAATGTATCTACTTGGGGTGTACAGAAAAAAAATAAAGGCGATGAAGCAGCAAAAGAGTTAAGAAATGGCGATATGCCACCATGGTTTTATTTACCAACTCATCCTGAAGCAAAACTAACTCAAGAACAAACTCAAGAATTAATCATTGGCTTAGAAAAAACTTTTGGAAAAGATGAAGATTAAAAAGAAAAAAAAGAGGGAAACTAATTTCCTCTTTTCTTTTTAAAATACAAAAGCAATATCGCTAATACCGATATTGTATACATTTATTTTAACTCCATCACTATCAACCACACTATAAGAGATGATTAATTCATTTGGATTTTCTATTGTTTCATTGAGTTCTACAAATTTTACATATTTATCATAATCAATAACACTATAAATAAACTTTGCTTTTTCTTTAAACTTCTCATTATTGATATATCTTTCGTAAACTTCTTTGTATGTTGTTTCATCATATTTATCGTAAAAGTTTTTTTTGTACATTAGTTCACAATAAGCAGCTTTTTTAAAATTTTCCGAAGAAAAATCAAGATAATCATCTGCTATTATTGGTTCTAAACTTTCGTGAATTTCAAATAAATTATACTTTTTATAACCATTTTCATTTGATATTTCAGCAGTTGTTCTTATCATAAATCATTCCTAATTTTTGTTTGATTCTAACATATTATTATTTATAATTAGCTAATTTAAGTTTATTCTGTATATATTTTAATAATATTAAATATTTATAATTTGTATCGTTTTAATATTTAAATAATAAATTTTATAAGCTATATTTCTATAGTATATTTCCAAAAAATTATTTTTTCCAAAATATCCTATATAAAAGGACTTTAGAATATATTTATTACATTTTGGATAATCTTAATTATATATTTAGATATACAATTTATATAATATAAAATTTGCAGAAACCTAGATTAAATGATAAATTTGCCCTACGCTTATTCCACCATCATTTAAAGGAATAGTTTTGTTGTAATAAAACTCTCTTTTTTGCTCTTTAAACTTATTTATTAAAAGTTCAAGTAGTGTTTTATTTTGAAAAACTCCACCACCTAAAACTATTGGTAAATTCACATGAAAGCTTGAAATATCTAAAATAATCTGCCCTATTGTATTTATAAATTTTGAGCAAATTTGTTTTTTATCTTTTTCCAAAATCATCTGTTTAATCATAGATGATATTTCAATTTTGCCTTCAACTATTTCATAAGAATAACTTTGTGTGATTGTTTTGTCATAATTTTCTTCTATTTGTAAGCCTGTTTCTCCCTCATAGCTTTGAATAAAAAGAATATCAGCAAATGATGCAACAGCATCAAACAAACGCCCTACAGAGCTTGTGAGTGGTGAATTTAAACCTTTTTGCCACATAGTATAAAACATTTTTATCTCTGATTCTTTAAAAGCTTGTACACAAGGTATTTTAAGATTTAAAACTTCTTCAAGAGAAAAACTATCAAAAAGCAGACTTAAAGCCACTCTTTTTGGCTCAAGAACAGCTTTTTCACCACCTAAAAGTTTGAAATATTTAAAATGATTTACCCTTTTATAATCAGTTTTTGAAGCTATAAAAACCTCTCCACCCCAAATATTTCCATCATCTCCATATCCAGTTCCATCAAAAATAAACGCTATTACATCTTTATTTAATTTATATTCAGCCATCACAGATAACACATGAGCATAGTGATGTTGGATTTGAACTAATTGTATATTTGGATTTGTTTGCTTTAGTTTTAATGCAAATTTTGTAGATTCATAATTTGGATGTTTATCACAAACCACAACTTCTGGTTCAAAGTCATAAAATCTTTTAAAAGTCTCTATTGTTCGATCAAAATATTCTATAGATTTTAAAGAGTTTAAATCACCAATATATGGAGATAAAATTAAATTATTTTCAAAATATAAACTAATTGTTGATTTTTGATTTGCCCCCAGTGAAAGTATCTTTTTTTTACTTTTATTTTCAAAATTCAAAGCTGTTGGAGCATAACCTCTTGCATTTCTAAGTTTTGTAATATCATTATCTACAATTTGTATAACTGTATCATCACTTGCATTTAAAATATCTCTATTAAAATCAAGAACAAAATCTACCACATTTGATAGTTTTTCTATAATCTCGTCTTTTGAAATGATAATTGGTTCAGCTTTTAAATTTGCACTTGTAGCAAGAATTGGATTATTTAAATATCTAAAAAGTAAATGATGTAAAGGTGTATAAGCAATAAAACATCCTAAATGACTAATATTTGGAGCTAAAGAAGCTGATAAATTAAACTTTTTTCTCTTTTTTACTAGAACTATTGGTTTCTCTTTTGAGTTTAAAACCTCTTCTTCTTTTTGCGTTAAATCTGTATAATTTTTAATACTATTTATATCTTTAAACATTACCGCAAAAGGTTTGTTTAATCGGCTTTTTCTCAATCTTAATTCTTCAACAACTTTATCACTTGTTGCATCACAAATTAGGTGAAAACCTCCCATTCCTTTAATAGCTACAATACTGCCTTTATTAATCTTTTTTGCTACTTCTTTTATAGCATTAATATCAGAAAATAAAACTTCATTTTTATTATTATACAAAACTATATTTGGACCACATTTTTCACAAGCGATTGGTTGAGCATGGTATCTTCTGTTTGTTGGATTTTCATACTCTTTTTTACATTTTTCACATAATTCAAAAGAAAACATTGAAGTATTTATTCTATCATAGGGAACTGTTTTGATTATTGAATATCTTGGACCACAATTTGTACAATTTGTTAAACTATAATTGTATCTAAAGT
>Ga0074195_1004968_pt1 | contig 10422 bp, 9 predicted proteins | sample EPASupsiteHSE623_FD_64525 | JGI IMG/M metagenome (GOLD analysis project Ga0074195, IMG submission 64525) | Bioremediated contaminated groundwater from EPA Superfund site, New Mexico - Sample HSE6-23 | ecosystem: Environmental > Aquatic > Deep subsurface > Groundwater > Contaminated ... | reverse complement strand
TAAAGTTATAAAAATCAGGAGTTCTAACATCAGCGACTGTTTTTACGACCGTTTTCCCATTTGGCAATTCAACATCTTCAACAAAAACCCCCCTTAACAAATCGGCAAATATTTCTCCTACAGTACGAACTGGTGGATCCCCGCCTCCTTTCTTAGGTGGATCCCCGCCTCCTTTCTTAGCGAATTGACCGATTCTATGGTCATTAGGATTCTTATGATTTTTTTGATACTCAAAACATTCCTCATAATGTAAGTCGTCTTCGCTCATATCACCCCTTAGAAATTCCATATAATCATCAGGTTTCTCTTCAGGTTTATATTTATGAAATGGATCATAATTAGTGCCAGGCTCATATTTTGCCATTCCATCCGGATCAATAAATCGTATAGGATTTTCATTACAATAGCCGTATGGACTCCATCTCCTATTTAATTCAGCCAGTGGATCCACACTATGCCACCTCCCAATTTGGGGATCATAGAACCTTGCGCCGTAATCCTGACAATCTACTTCTAAAAATGGATGGTTTTAAAACTACCCTGCTTCTGGTTACAAACAGCTTTATTCAAAGAACTTACTACCGGAAAGATACTGTTTTTTCTTTTATTTGAGGATTTCAGATAAAAGAAAAAGACATGACGATCAGCAAAAATACTAGGACCATCAGGATAATTACGATTGTTTTTAGCGTAGGATTTGATACCGCTAACTTAAATCCCAGAAAGGTAATCTCTAATTTCTCGTGAACACTCATTTTATTAGGCTTTATGCCGTTTTGATTATTACTGAGACAAAGTTACGAAAGGTCAAAATAATGGTTTTTGCACTTATCGAGGATAACCCCTCGTAGCCTAAAATGACCAGCTCCGGCGGCCTAACGCATTTTAGGCTACTCCCCGCGGCCATCCCTTCTGCCCGGTTTGCCTGTCATGCTTTTTGTGGCCGTACTTCTGGCAGCACATTGCTTTTGTTTTTTTCTTTTAATTGACTTTAAGCGGTAAAAGCCAAAAGCAAAGAGCTGCCCCGACCCTGCAAAACAAAAAGACACGCCAGGCAACCCGTGCCCCAAGCTATTTTACATAATGCAAGTTATATAACAGCCTGTTTTTCAGCGGTATTTTAATGTTTTTTCGGCTGTCATATAACTGGCATTATGTACTGACGGGCTTCGCCAAATAGCCGCACCCCGACCCACGTCAGAACAAGCATACTGCACATGAACCTGCATTCTGAAGGAAAGCAGAACAAAAAACCAAAAAAGAAAAGCAAAGATAAGTCGGCGTCCAGGTCTGTCAAGTTCGAGCCCTGCGGGTTTTATTAAAAATCTCCACCCTCGTGCCTCGGGTAGTATTTTTAATAAAAAACCTGACATCCCTTCCCGCCTTCCTTGTGGTATGGGCTTTCTTTTTTCGGTTTTCTTTTGGGGTAATGTTATACTGAGTGCACTTTATAAGATGGCTTAAACTTTGGCTTAGGCAACAAATGAGCAAGCGGGGTGCGATGGCCATTTCGTGGGTTGGCCGGGAAGTGTCAAGGTTTCCGGCCCATGCCGGAACCTTACAGGCACTAAATCGGGACAGAAGGGACGACGTGGGGAACAGGCAAAATTTAGCCTGGCCGCCGGAGCTGGTTAATTTTGCCTGTGAGGGTTATGATCCAGCTGGGATTTAAACCTATGACCCCGGAGGGATTAAAACTTCCGACCTTCAGGACCGATTTATTTCAAAGGATGATGCTCATTTAACGCTTCCTGCAGGTCCTCGAGGTTGGTAGCCTGGTAACGTTCTGTCGTGCTTACATACCGGTGACCGGCTTTGTATTGTACTGCCCTGATATCTTCGTTTTTAAGCCAGAAGGTTATTATGCTTTGCCGTATCTGTTTCAGGTCTTTTGCCTGCGGATTAATCAGCTTTAAAGCATTACACAAGTGATGCAGACTGTTTTTTAAATTGCTTCCGCCATTCAAACTTATAAACAGCTGGCTTTCGAGTTTTTTCATGTCCGGCTTTACGGCTTTTCTTCCCGGCCAGTCCATGTTTTCCCTGATTGCTTCTAATATGGCTGGCCTTGTCTCTGTCATGTATTCATGAAGCTCAATGATCTGAGAAGATTCCAGTTTCAGGATCCTGCCATTAGTGTGCTTACTTCCTGGTATTTCTATCTTTCCGGCTTTTAGCTTTATATGCGCTGGTTCCAGTCGCCTGAGTTCATCGGTGGTAGGCGCCTGGTTAATGAGAAGGCTCAGGATTACTTTGTTTCTGGCGGTTCTTAAATCATACGCTTGGTAGTTTTCATAAAGCTTATTCAGATCCTCTTTTTCTAAAAGGTCTTTGGGGATTCCGTGGCGTTTGCTTTTCAGGTAAAGCCCTGTGGCCGGGTTTTTAATCGACTTATCATCATGCTGCAAGTAGCTGTAATATTTTCTTATGGCGGATAGTCTACGGTTGATCAGTCTGGGATGATCTCCTTCCCGCTGGCAAAAGGCTATAAAGATTAAAAGGTCGCTGTATTCTACCTGGTAAAGTTTTTGCCAGGTTTTCCACTCCATAAAAAAGGCCAGGTAATTGATAAATTGGCGGATGGTATTTTCCTCATAGCGCTGCTTTTGAAGATACGTTTCAAAGCCTGTCAGGATCTCGCTATATTTTCTTTTTAATTGACGGTATTTGCTAATTGAGCTCATTATATAAGTGAGTATAAATTTGAGTGGATTCCATGCTGCTATGTCCTAAGAACCTTTTTATTTGAGAGAGCTTCATGCCTGATTGAAGCAGATGGGTCGCAATGGAGTGCCTGAGCGTATGCAGCCCGGCTTCTTTGTCTATCCCGGCTTTTTCTTTAAGCTTCTGCAGCCTTGTGGCCATTCCCTGGGTGATCAGCCGGCTGCCCGATCGACTTAAAAACAAAGCCTGGGTTTGCTGATTTAAGAACATGGGCCGGGCAAAGTCAAGGTAATTCTGGATATCTTCTTTCACGGCGTCGGTCATGGGTACATATCTTTCCTTGTAGTTCTTGCCTTTACTTACAAACAATAGGTTTTTACCAGGCAGTATATCGGTTACATCCAGGTTTACCCCTTCATTCCTTCTTAGCCCACAGCCATAATAAACGGCCAGCATGGCCCTATCTCTAATTCCCAAGGCATCCCCTTCACAGGCACTATATAAAGCTTTGATTTCAGATAGTGTAAAAATGTTTTTTATGTTTCTGGTCCTTCCTGGTAATTGCACGTCCACTTCGAAGCTTTCCCGACCGGTTTCCCTTAGGTAACGGGCCAGTTTTCTAAGAGCGGTTATGTGCGTTCTGAGATAATTACGGCTCAGTTTGCCTTTTCTGCGGTTATTGCGGCGCTCTTTCAGGTAGTCAAAGTAGTTTTCAATAACCTGCTTTGTTATATCCGAGAGTTGGATTATTTGATTTTGTTCGAGCCATGCAAGGAACTCCCTAACTTTACGAGGAGCATATTTTACGGTGCTTTGCTCGAAGTTCAGCAGATGAAGCCACTCTCCAAAGCTTTCTTCCAGGTGGATAAATTCAGGGGTTTTAATAGTAAAGGGTTGCATTTTATAGGGGGGTCTTGCTCTTACCATGTGAAGCATGTGAAAGCTTCTTTTTATGCTTGTAACTTATTGTTTTACAAATCGCTGCCTTTCACATTTAAAAGTGTGAAAAGGGTGTGAAAGGGGTGTGAAGTAGTTTAGCTGTTAACTAATTGCTTTTCGGCAGGGACACTTTTCTGCTTTAGCTTTTCTATGATCCGATCCAGGATATCTACATTGTTTTTAAGGGTCTCATAATCATCCCAGCTGATGACCTGGTATTCATACCCGCTTTGCCTGTTTGCGCTTATAAGCTTGATAAAACCCCTTTTTTCAAGGTTTACAAGGTTTCTGGATAGCTTCATGGGATGCAGTCTGAAGTGTCTACGGATATCCTTTGAGTAAAAACTGGCCTGTTCTCCTTTCCCGTTCTTGCTTTGCAGGTAATGTTTAAGGCTTTCAAAAAAGCTTCTTATATCTCCGCCCAGTTCATCGGACTTTCTAATTAGGGTATCTTTTACAAGCCAATTGGCCATTTCAATGTCTTCCAGGGTGGTTTCAATGAACGGTCGACCGTCCTTGTCCTGCTTCCATTGCCTCCCATGCTGGTGGTAAAACGTAATGATCTCGATCAGTTTCAGATAGTGCATGTTTGTCCGGAGCTTTTTAAACACGCATTCCGGGATGTCCAGCTCCGGGGCATAAGGATTGATTACCCTTACCTTATGAAGCAGTCTTTGGGCGTTTTTCAAAATCTGCCTGTTCTGATTCTGCTCAAGCTCATTGATTAACCCGGCCTGATGGTTTCGTTGGTAGTTCATCACTTCTCGTGCATGCCCGGGTGTCTCGTCCACGTGCAGCAAAAAACTGCGGTTGGCATTGTCCTCGTAAATATTGCCCTGTGTGGTCGCACCGCTTACACATATCGGCCCTTCCACTGACAGCACCTTTTGCACGTTGTTCCCCTTGGCGTCTTTATCCGTGGTAAGCTTTGTAATGCTTTGCTTGCTCATAAACTCCCGAAGGGGTAGAAAGGCATTGTAAACGCCTTCTAAGTCTTCAATTAAAAGGACTTTATGCTTCCAGAAGTCTTTGGCTGAGTAGTACAGCGTGTTTTCGGTTAAGCTGGTAATAGTACGGACAGATTCATCGGGCAGACATTCGCTTATTTTGGTTTGCAAATAAGTCTTTCCGCTGCCGCTTTTGCCATAGATAATAGCATGCAGGGGTTCATCCAAAAGACGGCTCAAATAAAGAAAAAAAAGCAACAGGCCGTTTTTCTGCTCTCCAACCAGCCCGCTTTTTTCAATGGCTTTCAGGGTGTTTTTTGCCAGTTGACGTGACTTTAAAAAGTTCATGCCCTGTTGTTCTTCGGCCCTGGTCATTTGGTAAACCTTTGGTTTTAATGCCTTCTTTTCTTCTTCTACTTGTTTTAAGCGGTATTCTTCAAGGAGGGTTTGAAGTTTCCGGATTGTGGTTTTTAACAAGGTAGTGCCGGCTTCCAGCTCTTCCGAAGCTCCCCGGATGTATCGCTGTAGCTGCCCATTGCTATATAAATTAACATCGTCCTGGTAATATTTAAAACCATCGCTTTTAAGCTGCACCAACAGGTTTATTTTAAGACGGTGTATGTTGTCCTTTTCAATGCCGCCCCAGATAGTAAAAAGCAGCTCTCCGTCATGGTAGGTGATCCGGTCGGGGTTGGTGGTATCCAGGATGGGCTCGGGGTAATCGTTTTGTTCCGGGTCTTGTAAAGATTCAGAAGGGTTAAGGTTTGACTGACTGTCCTGATCTTTCTTTTTAATTGAGATTGCTTTACGTTCTTTGATAAGGTGGGAGAAGATCTCAGGATCATGACCCTGCAGTAAACTGTTCACATCTTCGTCTTTTGGAGTATCTACATAGGTTACTTTTACTCCAGGCCGGATCTCCTGCAGCTTTTCACTTACCCTTGTTATGGCCATCTGTCCGGCATTGTCGCCATCAAAAAACAAAATTATTTCTTCGAGTTCCTGTAGACCTTTAATGGCTTCCTGTATTTCTGTAGTAAAACCGTTTGTACCAAAGAGGGAGATAAAGCTGTAATGGCTGGTTAATTCAGTTTGTTGGAGAAGGGTTTCACAATCGATGATGGCTTCAGTAAGGATCAGTTTCCTTGTTCCAGGTTCAGGATATCTGGGATAAATACCCTGGTGATGGCCGTTTAAATAAAAGTGCCTGTTCTCTGTGCCATCAATAACCGAACGGCCGTAAAGATCAATAACCTGTCCTTTCTCGTTTTTGGTAAAAAACAGCACGCAGTTTTTAAACTTTGGAGCATAGCTTTCTGGTTTTATTTGCTTTAATATGCCCAGCTGCAGGGCGCTTTCCTGTAATTGCCGGTTCCATCCCTTTCCGAGATCGGTGCCAATATAACCCACGCTCATTTTATCCGGGTCAAGTTTCCGGCTTTTCAGATACTCCCTGGCTTTTTCAGCCCGTTTAAAAGTAGCCTTGCAGTCCATTGCTACCTTGCCCAGCACTGCCAGCCGTGGTAGTAAGTCTTTTTCTTCCGCTTGTTCCATTGGCTTTTGGATTATGGTATAATTCGGATCAACTAAGATTTTGGCCTTTTCTCCCGATATCGCTCCGCTCATCGGGATTTCGGATATGTTTAATAATTCTTTTGCCCTCAATATGGCCTCGTGTTTGGTGAGCTTGCTGAACAATTCAATAAACTGGATGCCGTCACCGGTTGCACTACAACCAAAGCAATGGAAGGTATTTGTTTTGGTGTAGATCTTCATACTGGGGCTTTTATCTTCGTGGAAAGGACAGACAAGCATATCATGTTTATCAGGCTTTAGACCGTAATGGTGCAGTACCGTTAACAGGCTCAGGCGGGTTTTGATCTCAGATATCTCCATGTTTATTTTTTTATGTGCCGATTTGATACGGGACAAATTTATATTAAAAGTTCCTTTATGACAACATTAATTCTATCAAAATGGAACAAATTATTAACTTTGTAGTCTTATTGATAACTTTGGAGGGCAAAATGATAATATTTATGAGCATCGGCCAGAACATTAAAAAAATAAGGGAAGATAAAAACCTTACGCAGCAACAAATTGCCGAACTGATACACATGCACCGCTCCAACTATTCAAAGATAGAAAGCGGGCAGCGCGAACTTTCCATTGATGCCCTCAATAAGATCGCAAGGTATTTCGGCATGACCATTGACCAAATTGTAAACTTTGACGGAGCTGTCCCGCAAGAAGTGACTATCGAAGACAAAACCATGATGGAACAGGTTAAAATGATCCAGGAACTTGAACCCGAGGAAAAAAGCATGGTTTTTAAAATGGTGGACACTTTCCTTACCAAAAAGAAGTTTAAAGACTTCTTCCAGAAAAACATCGCAACACTTTAAAAGTAAATTATTATGCCACTACAATATTTATTGGATAATTCAGGGAAGACAACAGCAGTTGTTATCCCTATAACCGACTGGGAAGCAATCACCCGCAAGCATTCTGATTTAAAACAATTGACCGTACTGCCCGGTAAAAAGAAAAAACCTTCTGATTTTGCAGGTATCCTCACAAAAGAAGAAGGTGAGAAAATGCAACAATACCTTACCGAAGCTCGCAAGCAATGGGACAGGGATACTTATTAGACGCAAACGTACTTATCGATTATACGGCTAATCTGTTGCCAGATAATGGCAAACAGAAGGTAACCGGCATCATTGATGATGGGTTTAATATTTCTGTCGTTGTTAAAATTGAAGTGCTTGGTTATGACGATTTGCCTTCTAAAATGAAGCAGCTTGAAGCATTTTTAGATTTAGCCACTGTGTACCCGCTTGATAGCGATGTTACGGCAAAAACAATCTATCTGCGCCGAATGTATAAAAAGCTAAAATTGGGCGATGCCATTATTGCAGCTACTGCACTTGCATATAATTTTGCCCTTGTTACCCGTAATACAAAGGACTTTAAAAATATCGAGGGTTTAGAGGTGTTGAACCCTTATGACCTTTAACACAAAACCCGGATCGCTCCGGGTTTTGTCCTTTTAGCTCTTTCGTTTTGGCAATTACAACTTAGCGAAGCGATCTCACGACCGCAGGGAGTAAATTGCCCTTTAAAAACGGCGAAGTTACAACCGAACTTAGTGAGCTCATGAGTCTTTTGGCGAATAAACTGCCGCCGAGCCGCACAGATTGAAGTCTTCGCTCAGCGGGGAATATATTATTGCCAATTATTCTTTAAGATCTTCCTAAAATAAAAGGGACTATAAACTCCAATGAGGAAAAAAAGCAATAAAAATCGTCCAATATGTTTATCAAACTTTGACCAAATAATTAAATTATTAATCCATAAAACCAATATCGGTATAGTTAAAATGAATCTAAAACTTAAAAAAGTCTTATTAAAAAAAACATAATTTAAAAATGACTCCATCTTAAATAGTGCGGCCACTATGATAAGGAGGAAAAATATTATCATTAATAGATTTACATAATAGCAAAATAATAATAATCCCTTTTTAACTTTAGATTTATTGTTTTTCATTTTTAAATAGTGTTTTTCATAAATTTTCCTTATCAATAAGATTCAGCGTAAAGGAGTACTACTTAATATTAATCATTATTGATTCTATATTTCTCAATATTGCCAATTATCTGGTATATCAGGTGTAACTGGTGGTGTTGGTATTATTTCACCATTGGCTGTATTAGTCGTTGTTTGAGTTCCTCCTTGCTCTTGAGTGTTATTTTGTGTTGAAGTCTCATTCCCAGGCGTATATTCGACAGACATACCAACCTCAACACCAACCATTCCAGCATTAACTTCAACTCTGGATTCAAAATCAGATTTGAAAACTGTTGAATTCCCTTCTTTCTCCTCAGTCCCAACAGGTCCAATTCCCCCGGATTCTTTGCTCTTAAAAGTTTTTTCAGTTGTTTTTGTAGCTCCGTTATTTGTACTCAAATCTCGTTTTGTCTCCATTTCTTTACTTTCACTATGATGAAATGGCCCAATTACGGAACTACTACCTTTAGCTACGACTTTATCTGAATGTGATACGCCAAGATTAATATTCCCAGTCCTAGTGTCAATTTCAACATATACTTCAATGGTTTGAGACCCGCCCCCAGCCAAATAAGTACTACCACCAATACCTAGCAAATTAGCAACTTTAACTTCTGCCCCTACTTTACCTGTAGTAATACTAAAATTTCCAGCAATTTTAAGTTTTTGAAGTCCCCATAAATCAATAGCTCCAACTGGATCATTTTCCGCATAATTATATGGAGTAACCCAAACAAACTTATTTGCCAATGGATCTACTCCAGTAAATCTCCCGATTTGCGGGTCATAAAATCTGGCGCCGTAATCCTGACAATCTACTTCTAAAAAACAATGGTTTTAAAAACTACCCTGCTTTCAGCTGCAAACAGCTTTATTCAAAGAACTTGGTTTCAATGCAAGATACAGTTTTTCTTTTATTTGAGGATTTCAGATAAAAGAAAAAACTATGCTCATCTATTCATTATGGGTTAATTCATGATATGAGAGCCATTTTTTATAATAATCAATGGCGTGATTGGGATATTCTATTTTTAATTTGGGAAGATTATTCATTAAGATTTCTGGAACTTTACCATTTTTTTTGTCATTAGATAATTGGTTTGCACATTCGTATCCGTAATCATCTGGTCCAGGTAACATAACCCCATAAGTCAGTATATTTTTATCAAGCTTTAAATCAAATACAATAAATAGACCTCTATATTCTTTGGGCTCTTTGATAATATTTACACCCTTTAAAATTGCAGGGTAATTATCCTGATAAACAGGTATTTTTTCAATCAGCATTTTATCTGGCTGTTGTATCTGTTCTCTTATTAGGTTATAGCTTTGATTTATTGTTTTCGTTATGCCGAACAACAGGCCATATCCTATATGGCCAAAGGCAAGAAGATATGCTATTCTTAGCATTGCTATGTCAAATAGCCTTTGATCGGTATTAGGCAAGGTATAAGTGAGCTTAAACTCTTTTTGTGATGTAATTATTTGATTTATTTTCTTAATGCCTTGATGTTCTACAGGCGATGTAAACTCTATTTTTATAGCATTGGTTGCATTTTCGATCGTTCCTTTTACGCCAATGCTATTATCAAAGCGGAACTTTGTCTCAAGAGGTCTCATTTTATGGCCATATTCTTCAAGCCTCAAATGATTCTGGATAATTACATCTAAACTATGTCCTGCTATATTATTACTTGATTTTGAGGTTAAGCAGATAGGTTTCCCATTTGATGATTTTGGAGGGGCGTGTTCAACAGTTAGATGATCTTCGAAGTTATTTTTTAAGCCCTCTTTTGTGTATAGTTTAAATGAAAGCGGACATATATAAACTTCATCTTTATGATCGATACGAAGCAACTGGTTTATATAAAACAGATTCTTTGAGAACTTTTCAAAAATGACATATTTTCTATCGGTAACATTCATAAACAAAGATACATTACTTAAGATAATAATCCCCCCGTAGCCTAAAATGACCAGCTCCGGCGGCCAGACGCATTTTAGGCTACTCCCCACACCAGCCCTTCTGCATTCATTTTTGGCAGAGTTTTTGTTTCTGTGTGCCGGCGCAACTCTTTGATTTTTGGCTTTACTTAAACTGTCAGCTTAAACCAATGTTTGAAGCCAAAAAGCAATGTGTTACATGAGGGATGGCCACAAAAACTGTGACAAAAAATAAGCCAGAAGGGCACGGCCGCAGGGGCTGACAGGACTATGCGATGGGTTCTGAAGGGATGGCAGGACTGGCATCTTAGGGTGGGCGGGGTTTTTCCGGATCCTAATAAATTAGTTTATCAGG
>Ga0074195_1004967_pt1 | contig 10422 bp, 8 predicted proteins | sample EPASupsiteHSE623_FD_64525 | JGI IMG/M metagenome (GOLD analysis project Ga0074195, IMG submission 64525) | Bioremediated contaminated groundwater from EPA Superfund site, New Mexico - Sample HSE6-23 | ecosystem: Environmental > Aquatic > Deep subsurface > Groundwater > Contaminated ... | reverse complement strand
CGGGGCGAACTGCTGAAAAGGCTCGGCCGTCCCCTTCGGAACGGACCTCTGCCGCCGGAAAAAGTGATACGGGAACTGGCCGCGGACGCCGCCGGCGGGCTAGTGGGCAGCGCGGGGCCGCGCTATTTCGGTTTTGTGATAGGCGGCGCCGCGCCGGCGGGCGTGGCGGCCGACTGGCTTACCACGGCCTGGGACCAGAACGCGCAGGCCTACGACTCTTCTCCGGCCGCATCGGTTGTGGAGGAGATAACCGCCCGCTGGCTCGTGCAGCTCCTCGGCCTGCCGGCAAGCTCCTCGGCCGGTTTTGTCACCGGCTGCCAGATGGCTAATTTTACCGCGCTGGCCGCGGCCAGGAACACGCTGCTGGCTCGCGCCGGCTGGAATATCGAAACTAAAGGCCTGTTCGGCGCTCCCAGGATCGCGGTTCTGACAAGCGATCAAAGCCATGCCACCATCCGGAACGCCTTGCGGCTGGCGGGTTTCGGAGCTTCGCAGATCCGCTCCATCCCCTCTGATCACCAGGGCCGCCTTCTTCTGAAGGAACTGGCAAGTGAATTAAGGAAGCTGAAAGGCAGGCCGGTGATAGTCTCGGCCCAGGCCGGGAATGTGCATACGGGCGCTTTTGAACCATTGGACGCGATCTCCCGGCTTCTGGCCGGGAAGAACGCCTGGCTGCATGTCGACGGTGCCTTCGGCCTCTGGGCCGCCGTTTCCCCCCGCCTGCGCCACCTTCTGCGCGGCATGGAATATGCGGATTCTTGGGCCACCGACGCCCACAAATGGCTGAATACGCCGTATGATTCCGGTCTCGTTTTCATAAAGGACGCCGCCGCGCATCGCGGCATCAAAGGCGCTCGCTGCGCTTATGCGGGGAGCGTATCGGACGACAAACGGGACGGTTCTTCCTACGCGCCGGAAAATTCGCGCCGGGCCCGGGCTTTCGTGCTTTACGCGGTACTGCGCTCGTTGGGGCGTTCGGGGGTCAGGATGATGGTGGAGCGATGCTGCGGTCTGGCCGCCAGGTTTGCCGGGAAAGCCGCGGAACTTCCCCGCGCCCGGATCTTGAACGAGGTCGTGTTGAACCAGGTTCTGATACGATTCGAGCCTCCGGGCGTGAAAGACGATGCGGACTTTCATGAGGCGGTGGCGGCTGAGGTCCGGCGCGGCGGAGAATGCTGGCTGGGCGCCACCCGCTGGAAAGGTCTGCCGGCGGTACGGGTTTCCGTTTCCAACTGGTCCACCACCGAGGCTGATATAGACCGTTCCGTGAAAGCGTTAGCCGCCGCCGTTGAGTGCGTCTCTTCCCGTTCCCGCTGAAATTGAAGATCGCATAAAAGATTCTTCCGGGTGTAGCGGGGGCGCGACATTAGGACGGTCAGAGGGTTCGCCCTATAGACGCATAGCGGATGGGAGGCTCCATCCTCCTGCGGAGGGATGGAGGGAAACCACGGGAGGGTTTCCTACGCGGCGGAAGGGCGAACCCTCTGGCCGTCCGTCCCTAGTGAATGCCGGAAGAACCATATAAAAAAAGCCCCCGGGCTTGCGCCTCGGGGGCTTTTTTCCGTTCTAACCCTTACTTCGCCAGTTTTGCCGCGTCAACCAGGCCTTTGCCCTGCTCCTCGGGTTTGAGGTTGGGGAGCGGAGAAGCCGCCTGATACAGGGCCGCGCGCACCTGGGCCGGGGTTTTGGCTCCGGCGTTGACCGCCAGGGCAGCCAGGCCGGCCGCGTGCGGGCAGGCCATCGAGGTGCCGTCCATCGTCTGGTAGCCGCCGCCGGGTTTGGTGGAGTTGATCCTGGCGCCGGGCGCTATCAGGTCGACTTCCGGCCCGCGGCAGGAGAACGCGGCGATCTTGTCGGACGAATCCGAGGCCGAGATCGTTATCGCCATATCGTACTTGGCCGGGTACATGACCGGGCAGGTGCCGAAGAAGGAAGTCAGGTTGCCGGCCGCCGCCACCTGGGTCACTCCGGCCTGATCGGCTTTTTCCATCATCTGCTTCAGCGGAATGGACTCTTCTTTGTCGCCGAGGCTCATATTGGTCAGGTCCATCTTATTGAGTATCGCCCATTCCACTCCGGCGATCACCCAGGAATCCTGGCCGTAACCGTCCTTGCCGAGGACTTTCACTCCGTAGATCTCGGCGTTAGGGGCCACGCCCACCACGCCTTTGTCGTCCTTGACGGCGGCTATGGTGCCGGCCACATGGGTGCCGTGGCCATGGTCGTCGCTCGGGGGTTCGGTGGAAACCACCGCGTTATATCCGCCCTTGTAGTTGGCGGCGAGGTCGGGGTGCTTGCCGTCTACGCCGGTGTCTATCACGGCCACCTTGACCCCTTTACCGGTGAATTTGCCCCAGGCGCCGGCGGCGTTCACGCGTTTCACGCCCCAGGGTATCTCGTCGGCTTTGGGTTCCGCGGGGCCGGGGTCGGCCCAGCCTTCTCCGGCGCGGGCCGTTTTTATCACTTCCTTTACGGAAGGGAACTGGACGGCGCTGAGCGGCATCGGCGCTTCATTTATCCATTTCCGGTATTTATCCTCGTATACCGCGCTTACGCCTTTGATGGAACCGATCTGATCGTTCTTCGTGTCGTCGGGAAATACCGCGACCACGGAGTTTATCAGGGTGAATTTCCGGGTGACTTTCCCCCCCGCTTCCTCTATGCTCCGCTCTATCGAGCTGCGGTAGGCGGGTTCGAAGCTGACTATCTTCTGCGAGGCCTGCGCATATACGGCCGCGGCGGCTATGACGCCGGCCGCCATTACTAGTATTCGCTTCATTTTCTCCTCCGGACCGGGACTGATTTGTCGGCCCCCCCTGGGCCATGAGGGAATCCTAAAATTTTTATTGACTAATGTCAAGGTGTTGTAACAATTCCGCAACAAATCCGGTTTCACGGCCGCGCTGAGCGATAAAAAAAGCGCGCGTCCAATGACGCGCGCTTTTTTTAGGCCGGACCGTTCAGCGCAGAATTTCCAGATAGCCGTCCGCGGTTTTCCGGAAAGTGTAGGCGCTCTCGAAGTTCGGGAACGATACCCCCGCTTCGGTTATACTCTCCAGGGGTATTTTGTTGCTTTTTGTCATGTCATCCGAGGGCATGAATCCCAGGAAGGCCTGTTTCTTGTCCGCAAAATGAACATTCAGGGAGGCGTCCTCAAGAATGTTGGTGCCGAATATTACGGCGTAGGTCTTGCTCAGGGACACCTTCTCTCCTTTGTTATAAACGGCTTTGGCCAGTTCCTCGGCCGTGTTCTTCAGCAGGGTTTTCCCGTTCTGCGTCACCTTGACGGTGCTGCGGATGGGCGTGAAGATATTGGCCGAAACGCTGACGGTGAGCGGGGCTTCTCCGGGCAGGGTGATGGTTTTCTCCCCGGCCGTGGCCATTTTGTACGCGTTCGCTCCGTATATTTTCCCGCCGGCGCTGAGTATCATGTAAAGGGAATTGGTATCGTCGCAGTCGTGGGCTTCCGGCACGCAATTGGCCGCGCTGGTCCCGGCCACGGCGACCCGGGTCTTTTTCTCGGTCAGGAAGGCGGCGTCGGTGTTCAGGTATTCGTTCCGCATGGATTCCAGCTTGAATCTGGCCACCACGGCGGCCCTGAAGCCGGGCGCCGCCGGGACCGCTTTCGTAATAAGCATGGGCCCGGACTCCTCATTCTTCAGGGCGGGTCTGGCCGGCGCGGGCACCGCGATCTGCTTCATGTCGGAAAGCCGGAGATCCAGGGGATCGTTCCCGGCTGCGGCCGGAGCGGCGCAAAAGGCCGCTATGGAGAGTAACGGGATCAGGATTTTCAAGGGACTGCCTCCGATAAGCGATATTAGCCGGTCCGTTCGTACTGCGCCCGGCAGTCCCTATTCTAGCAGAACCCGGTGCAAAAGACAAACCCGGCCTTACGGCCGGGCTGGGCGGGAATTCCTTCCGGGCGTTTAGAATGACAGGCGGTAGCCGGGTAAAACCACGGAGGACATGGCGAAATCGTTCGGTTCGGTAACGAAGAATACGGGGGCCTTCCCCTTTCCCGGCAAGGTCACTTCGCAATGAGGCGTGTCCTTAAGCATCGTGAAAGCGCAGGTTTCCGGCCTGTCGTATCGCAGACGCAGCGCCATCACATCTCTCCCGCCCAGGCGGCCTGCTTTCGCTTTCTTCTCAAGGTTCCGGGGCGTATCGAGGCCTACTATAAGGAACAGGGGCTTGAATTTGTGGCCCCCCGGATTTATCACGAAAAAATCTTCGTTGTCCGGATGCGTGGTCAGGCCTATGGCTGTTTCGTTCTTGCCGATGCAGATAAGCTTGTGGGTCCCGAAGCGGGGCGCAGTGGAATATACTTTGTCCACCACGCAGTCCCCTTCTTTGACGCGCAGGGAGGCGGGGGTGGGTTTGAAGGCGGCGACCAGGCCGCGCTTTTCGAGGCGGCGGAGGACGGCGGGGGTCATGGTCACGGGTTTCAGTTTCAGTGTTTTCATGGTTGGGTCCATCGATTTATAGTCGGGGAGCACATGGGATTACCCTTCCGCCGCGTAGGAAACCCTCCCGTGGTTTCCCCCCGCTATTTTCATAGCGGGGCCCCCCATCCGCTATGCGGCTTCAGAGCAATCCCATGTGTTCCCCTCCGTCTCTTCCGGCCCTCGGTATGCAAGCCCTGTATTATTTCTTCAGGATGCGTTTGAATTCTTTGGTCAGGGCCGGGACTATTTCCATGGCGTCGCCGACAATGCCGTATGTCGCTATCTTGAAGATGGGGGCGTCGGGGTCCTTGTTGATGGCCACGATAATGTCGGAGGACTGCATTCCTATGAGATGCTGGATCTGGCCGGAGATGCCGCAGGCTATATAGAGTTTGGGGCAGACGGTCTTGCCGGTCTGGCCGACCTGATGCGAATAGGGGATCCAGTCCGAGTCCACGGCGCTTCTGGAGGCGCCCACGGCGGCGTTCAGCGTTTTGGCCAGTTCCTTTATGACGGCGAAATTCTCAGGGCCGCCCAGGCCGCGGCCGCCGGAGACTACGATATCGGCTTCCGCCAGGTTTACGGTGTCCTCTATTTCCTCCACCACATCCAGAAGCCGCGTGCGCGAGTTGAAAACTTCCCCGGGATAGGTCTTTTTGATGAGTTCCGCGCGGTTGCTCCCGTCGACGGCGGCCTCTTTCATGACCTTATGGCGCACCGTCGCCATCTGGGGGCGATGGTTGGGCGTTATTATCGTGGCCATGATATTGCCGCCGAAAGCGGGCCGCGTCTGAAGGAGCAGCCTTTCCTTTTCGTCGATATCCAGGCCGGTGCAGTCGGCCGTCAGCCCCGCGTTGGTCTTCACGGCTACGCGCGAGATGAGGCTTCTGCCTATGGTAGTGGCGCCGCAGAGGAGTATCTCCGGAGAATATTCCTCCACCAGTCTGACGAGTATTTCCGTATAGGGGTCGTCCTGATAGGATTTGAGCGCGGGATGATCCACCATATATATCTTGTCCGCGCCGCGGGCCGAAAGTTCTTCCGCCTTCCCCTCAAGGCCGCCGCCAAGTATCACGGCGCAGAGCTTTACGCCCAGTTTTGCGGCCAGCTTTTTTCCCTCTCCCAGCAGTTCGAAGGAGATGGACTGCACGACGCCTTTTTTCTGCTCGCAGAATACCCAGACATCCCTGTATTTTGAAAGGTCCTTTTTAGGCCCCGAAGAGCTTTTAAGCTCTATGGCCCCGAACTTGCACGCCTCCACGCAGGCGCCGCAAAGAGTGCAGACGGCCATGTCTATCACGGCTTTTTTGTTGGCCATGCGTATGGCGCCGAAAGGGCAGGCCTTCACGCAGAGTGTGCAGCCGGTGCATTTATCCAGGAATATAGCTATGGAATCAGCCATGTTGTATCGCCACATCCTTGAGCAGCTCCGCCAGTTCTTTCGCCAGGTCGGCGGTGTCGCCGCTGAGTATTTCGCCGCCTTTGCGCGGGGCCGGGGTGAAGATCTTCACCACCCGGGTCGGAGACCCCTCCAGTCCCAGGGCGGCCGGGTCCGCGGCTATGTCTTCGGCCGTCCAAACCGGCGGCTTGGCCGCTTTGGCGCGCATCTTGCCCTTCAGCGACGGCAGGCGCGGAGTGTTTATCTCCTTTACCACGGTCAGCAGGCAGGGTAAAGGAGTTTCCACTATGTCATGGCCTTCCTCGGTCATCCGGGCCACCGTCGCCTTCTCCGCGGAGATCTCTTTGATCTCCTTGACATAGGTCACCTGCGGGATGTTCAGGTGGGCGGAGATGCCGGGGCCGACCTGCGCGGTGTCGCCGTCGGAGGCCTGCTTGCCGCAGAGGATGATGTCGAAGGCGCCGATCTTCTTCACGGCCATGGAGAGGGTGTAGCTGGTGGCCCAGGTGTCGGAGCCGGCGAATTTGCGGTCGCTCACCAATACGGCGTCGTCGCAGCCGAGAGAGAGGGCCTCTTTCAGCGCGTTTTCGGCCTGCGGCGGGCCCATGGTCAATACGGTGACCTTTCCGCCCAGCCGCTCCTTCAGGCGCACCGCCTCTTCTATCGCGTAGGCGTCGAAAGGATTGATGACGCTTTCCACGCCGTCGCGGATGAGCGTATTGGTGGCCGGGTCTATTTTTACATCGGTGGTGTTCGGGACCTGTTTTATGCAGACGATGATGTGCATGAGCTGTCCTTCGGCAGTCCGGGCGGACGGATTATTTCTTCAGGGATTCCTTGATCATGTTGGCGGCGATGACATTGCGCTGTATCTGGCTGGTGCCTTCGTACAGCTGGGTTATCTTGGCGTCGCGCATGTATTTTTCCACCGGATACTCGCGCATATAGCCGTAGCCGCCGAAGATCTGGACCGCGTCGGTGGTGACCTTCATGGCCACTTCGCTGGCAAAGAGCTTTGCCATCGCGGATTCCTTGGAGACGGACTTCGCGCCGGAGTCCACCATGCGCGCCGTGGCGTAGGCCAGCGCGCGCGCCGCCTCCACCTGGGTCCCCATGTCGGCCAGGATATGCTGCACGGCCTGGAACGAGGAGATCGGCTGGCCGAACTGCACGCGGGTCCTGGCGTATTCCAGGGCGTGGTCCAGCGCTCCCTGGGCGATGCCGACGGCCTGCGCGGCCACTCCGGGCCGCGAGGTGTCCAGGGTTTTCATAGCCACGATAAAGCCCATGCCTTCTCTGGAGATCAGATTGGCGGCCGGCACCCGGCATTCGTTGAAGATGACCTCGCGCGTGGCGGAGGCGCGGATGCCCATTTTCTTCTCCTTCTTGCCGAAGTCCATGCCTTTGGTTCCCTTCTCTACTATGAAAGCGCTGGCCCCGCGCGCCCCTTTGGCCTTGTCGGTGAGCGCTATCACGGTATATATTTCGGCCTCGCCGGCGTTGGTGATCCACTGTTTGGTGCCGTTGAGGATATAGCTGTCCCCGTCTTTCCTGGCCGTGGTCTTGATGGACCCGGCGTCGGAGCCGGCTCCGGCTTCGGTTATGCAGAAAGCGGCCAGGCGTTTGCCTTTGGCTATGTCCGGCAGGTATTTCTTTTTCTGCTCGTCGGAGCCGTAAAGGAGTATCGGTATGGTGCCGAGCCCCGTGCCGGCGTAGCCCAGGGCGATGCCGCCGCAGGCGCGCGAGAGTTCCTCGGTGACCAGGCACATGTCCATGATGCCGCCGCCGAGCCCGCCGTACTGTTCCGGCAGATAAACCCCGAAGAGGTCGCTGTCGGCCAGGATCTTCATTATCGGCCAGGCGAACTCTTCCGTCTCATCGTAGTGGGGCGCGACCGGCTTGATCTTCTCGACCGCTATCCGGCGGGCCAGGTCCCGCATCATCACTTGTTGTTCCGTCAGCAGGTAATCCATAGGGCTATCCTCCAAAATCCAAAGGCATATGATACAAAAAACCCCGCGGGCGGATAAACCGCCGTCCGGGAAGGAGACCTCAGCGGAGATCTATTATGTCCAGCAGGCCGGGGCCGTAGGAGACCAGGGAAAGCCGGGGATGAGGGTGTATCCTGGAAAGATTTTCCGCTTTTTTCAGGAACGCCCTGGCCTCCGGGGTGAAAGCCGGGATCCTGCGCGCTTCGCCGTTGCCGGGGAAAATATCTATGTGGGTAATGGCGATGCGGGTGGCGGAATTTATGGCTATGGTCCTGAAAGCCGAGCGGGTCTCGAAACCTCCGATGCGGCGCAGCCTTCCGCTGACCGAGCCGACTTCGCGGCCTTTGGTGTGATGCACCACAAGCCGGTTCTGGTCCTTGATCTCCTTTTCCAGGGGTCCCGGCCCCACGCGCGTCACATAAGGTTTGAAAACGGCGTAAACATCCCGGGCATAGCGGGGGCCGAGCCCCGCTTCCGCCAGGAAAGTCGAGGCGGTGGTGTCCCGCGAGGTGACGAAAGGATACTCGCCGTGCAGCAGGGATAGTTTTATACCCTGTGTCCCCTCCAGGAGCAGTTTGTCGCCTTTGGCCAGGGCTTTATTGAGCAGTTCCGGCACATCTTTTATGAAGCTTTTCAGGCGGGGCTCATCCTTGGCGAACGAGATCTTCTTTCGTTCGATCCGTTCTCTTACGGCGGCGCCCAGACCGGTGCCCACGCTGCCTATGGATTTCATCATGCGCGCGTCGCCGCGCTCCAGTTCCGTCTGGCGCGGCTGTATCACCACGGCGTTGGGGTCTATGATAAGCCTGTTCCCGGCCCCGGTCTCCTTTATCTCCTTGAGGAGCCAGTCCGTAAGTATGTAAGTCCCGGCCCCCAGCACCAGTTTTGTTTTCGGATTGACGAACCCGGCCGGTATGGATTTAAGGGCGTAAATGCGGCCCTTATAGAAAACGGTGTGCCCGGCGTTGGGTCCGCCCACTTTTATAGCGTAACGGTAGTCGTCCTTATGCGCCAGATAGGCGCAGATCTTGCCTTTGCCTTCGTCTCCGCCTTGTCCCCCAACCACTATGTCAACAGGCATGTCGGACCTCCGGGTAGACTTCCGTCAGACCGAGCTCGCTATTTCCGCGGCGAGCCCGATATACGGTTTGGAAATTATCTTCAAGAGTTCGGTTTTCACTTCCGGCTTCACGGGCAGCCCTTCAACGAAGCGCGCCAGGTCTTCCCGCGTTATCTTCCGGCCGCGCGTCAGCGCCTTCAAAGCCTCGTACGGTTTCGGGAAGCGTTCCCGGCGCAGCACGGTCTGGATAGCTTCCGCGTATACGGCGGGCTGCGCCTCGAGCCCGGCCGCCGCGCGCCGCGCGTCCGCCTCGGAGCGGGCGAGTCCGTCGAGTATGGCCTTGTACGCGATGAGGGAATGCGCGAACGCCGTCCCGAAATTGCGTTCCACCGTGGAGTCGGAAAGATCCCGCTGGAGGCGCGACACCGGCAGCTTGGCCGAAAAGTAGGAGAACAAGGCGTTGGCCAGGCCGAGATTGCCCTCGGCGTTCTCGAACTGTATCGGGTTCACTTTCTGGGGCATCGTGGAGGAACCGATCTCCCCCGCCACCGCCTTTTGCACCACAAGTTCGTCGCTTATGTACCGCCACATATCCTGGCAGAAATCCAGCAGGATGGTGTTGATCCTGCGCAGGGAATCGAACAGCTCGGCGTAGGTGTCGTGCGGCTCTATCTGGGTGGTCACCGGATTGAGAACCAGCCTTATTCTAAGGCCCCGGCCCGCTTCCGCGGTCATTCTCGCGGCGAAAGCCGGCCAGTTCACCTTCGGAAAAGCGGCGCGCTGCGCGTTGTAATTGCCGGCGGCGCCGGATAGTTTTACGGTTATAACGGAGCGCTCGAGCGCCGCGATCTGCTTTTCCAGCCTGACCGCGAAAACGGCGAATTCCTTGCCGAAGGTCGTTCCCACGGCCGGCTGGCCGTGCGTGCGGGCCAGCAGCGGGTCGCCGGCGTGTTTCCGCGCCCGGCGTTTAAGTTCCGAGAGTATTCCGCGCAGCGCCGGAAAGATTATCTCCTGCATCGCGCGGGAAAGCATAAGGGCGTAGGCGAAATTATTTATATCTTCCGAGGTAAGGCCGAAATGAACGAATTCCCGCAGGTCGCGCAGCGAGGTCCGGCCCAGTCTTTCCTTTATATGGTACTCCACGGCCTTCACATCATGGCGGGTTTCGGCCTCTCTTCGCTTTATCGCGAGGATCCCCGAGTCCGGTATACTGCGCAGAGCGCGGAGCGCGGCGAGTTCTTTGTTCTTCAGCGCGCGTATTCCGGTGCCCGGCAGGCCGCAAAGAAGCTCGAGGTAAAGGACTTCAGCCTCTGTCCGGTGGCGGAGCAGGGCGGCTTCGCTGAAGTAGCGGCTTAACGGCTCGGCGGTTCCGCGGTAGCGGCCGTCTATCGGCGTGATGGCGCTTATGGATGACATGGCGCCTTCATGGTATCAAATCATGGCAGTGGTTTCAAACGCCCGCCGTGCGGGGCCGGAAAAGCAGCCCGGTTTTTTGCTATATTGGTTCCGGGGAACTTTTAGATGAAC
>Ga0074195_1004966_pt1 | contig 10424 bp, 10 predicted proteins | sample EPASupsiteHSE623_FD_64525 | JGI IMG/M metagenome (GOLD analysis project Ga0074195, IMG submission 64525) | Bioremediated contaminated groundwater from EPA Superfund site, New Mexico - Sample HSE6-23 | ecosystem: Environmental > Aquatic > Deep subsurface > Groundwater > Contaminated ... | reverse complement strand
CTTTTTATCCCCCCCCTTGTTAAAGGGGGAGGCGAAGGGTACGGCCGCCTTGGGCGGCTCTCGGTTTTATCGGCGCCTTCGCCGTTAGCACTGCTGAGGCGCTCACCCAATAAGCCACCGGCTTTGCCGGTGGTAATGTAACTCGGGAGGTGGTCGCATGAAAATCATCGGGCAGCTTGTGGAAAACGCGTCCCTTCTGTTGCTGGGGTTTGCCCTGGTGAGCCTGTTGAGCGCGCCAGAGGCCGGAGCGGCGGAAAAGCGGAAAAAGGCGATCTTTGCCGGGGGCTGTTTCTGGTGCATGGAAAAGCCCTTTGAGCAACTGGCCGGGGTGGTTTCGGTCACCTCCGGCTATATCGGGGGAAAAACGGAAAACCCCACCTACGAAAACTATGGGGCGGGCGGGCATATCGAGGCGATTGAGATCGTCTATGATCAGGACAAGGTCAACTATTCGAAATTATTGGAGGTTTTCTGGCGTCAGATCGATCCCACCGACAACGGTGGCCAGTTTGTCGACCGGGGGTACGCCTACACCTCGGGGATTTTTTACCTCGACGAGGAGCAGAGGCAGCAGGCCGAAAAATCCAAAAACGAACTGGCGAGCCGCAAGATTTTTGCCAAGCCCCTCGTGACCCCGATCGTTCCGGCCACCCGGTTTTACCCGGCGGAAGAGTACCACCAGGATTATTATAAGAAGAATCCCATCCGCTACCGCGTGTACCGCGGCGGCTCCGGCCGGGATCAATTTCTGGAAAAGGTCTGGGGGGATCAGAGCCGGGCGGCCAAGAAATGGAGCGAGGCGGAACTGCGCAAGCGGCTCACCCCCTTGCAGTACAAGGTCACTCAGGAGGAGGGCACCGAGCCCGCCTTTCGCAATGAATTTTGGGATAACAAGCGGGCCGGGCTCTATGCGGATATTGTTTCCGGCGAGCCGCTGTTCAGCTCCCTGGATAAGTATGACTCGGGCACGGGGTGGCCGAGTTTCACCAAGCCGCTGTCGCCGGAGCGGATCGTCGAGCATGAAGACCGGAAACTCTTCACCACCCGGACCGAGGTGCGCAGCCGGGAAGGAAACTCGCATCTGGGGCATGTCTTTGCCGATGGCCCGCCGCCCACCGGGTTGCGCTACTGCCTCAATTCGGCGGCCCTGCGGTTTATCCCGGTGGCTGATCTGGAAAAAGAGGGCTACGGGGAGTTTCTCCCGCTTTTCCAGAAAAAATAATCTGAAGGGGTACCCTGCTCAATCGTGGCCGTGATTGCAGCCGCATCCGCAGCCATCGCCGTGGCCCTTGTGGAAATTCGCCAGGGCGTCGGCGATCTTGTCCTTGAGTTCGGGCGGGGCGTTGTCCAGGCAGTAGATCAGGGCTGCCTCCTGCTCGTCGCTGCCGGGCGCGGCGGTCATGCAGATATGCAGGGCCTGTTCAAATGAGTCGAAGTTCATGGTTTTTTCTCCTTGGGGTCTCCCCGGTAAGCGGATTTTCGCAGCAAGAGGTACCCCGTCTTTCCCGGGATTGCAAGAGAAGAAAACAGGCCGTCCGTCCTTCCAGGGAAAAATCGTCGCAATCTGGCGGAATGGAGCTTACCGCGCCCATTCCATGACCCGTTTCACCAAGACGACATGGGCTGCGTTGTTCCAGAGGGCTTGGAATTGCGGCTCCCGGTCGGTGAGGATCGTAAAGAGCAGCAGGTCTTCTGTTTCCGCAAACCTTTTCAGGCCGCGCACCGCCACCTGGAGCAACTGGAGAAAGCCCTTGCCCTCTTCGGGGCTGGTAAGGGCGGCGTAGATTCCGGACTCGGGGTTGCCGTATTCCTTGACCACCCCGTGGAGAATCTTGTGGGAGACCGGCCCGCCCACCAGGGCGAGAAAGATGATCAGCTCCCGCTCCAGGGTTGTGAGGTAGTGCAAGGGAATTGCGGCAGTACCCGCTTCCCGGTTCAGGGTCTTCTGGAGTTCCTCGTGGATGGTGCGGAGCTTGCGGAAGAGGTTTTCCTGTTCCTCCTCCAGAAAGGCCAGGGCCTGGGCGATCATCTCCTGGTTGAGCCCCACTTTGACCTGGAGCACCTCCTCCGGCGTGAGTTCGATATGGTTACCGAGTTCCTGGTTGTAGGTGCGGATCAGGATATTGGCCAGCAGCAATCCGTTGCGGTCGGAAAAGCCCACCCGGTGCGCCTGGGTGAAGATGTCGCGCAGCAGAACCTTCAGCGCCTCGGCCGGGGAGTTCAGTTGGGCAATGAGATGCTGCATGGCGTTGAGGAAGGAAACCCTGTCGTCCCGGGAGACAAGCTCCTTCAGGTAATGCCAGAGAAATTCAAAGACCTTGGTTTCGTACTGGACAAACTCGGGGATGTTTTTTTCAAAGGCGCTTCTGCGGAAGCGGCCGTTCTCGTCAAAACAGCCGTTGAGCAGTTGCACCAGATGGGCGGCCTGGTCGCCGCTGATCCGGAAATTTCTGGCGATCACCGCGTAATCCTGGGGTTCGAACCGGACCTGGCCGCGGACCATGTCGCGCATCTTTTTCTTGATCGCCGAGCGGCGCTTGAAAAAGCTGAGCAGGGAGAAGATCTCCTGGTGCAACGGCCGTTGATGCCCGGGCTGTTGCCCTGCCTCCGCTGCGGTCCGGTCCTCGGCGGAGGAAAGATTCAGGGCTTCATACAGCTCATCCGGCACCATCTCCAAGCCGGTTTCGATATTGTGCAGCGCTTCCTTTTGCACGGCTCCGGGCTGGGACGCATTTTCGCTTTTGTTGAGGAAGTCGGTGGCCAGGAAGAGCCGTTTTTGCAGGGTTCCCATGTAGATGTTCTGGTAGCCGCCGCTGCTCACGCTGGCCAAAACCTCCGCCACCTGCCGCGGGTTTTCGCCATAGCCGGCGATGGCCATGCGTGAGAGCATGGCCTGGTTCCGGTTGCCGCCCCCGGTGGCCTGTCCCGGCATGAGCCGTTGGATATTGTTGACCTCGATGGCCGGTTTGCCGAGCTGGGCTTTGAGTTTCGGGAAAGCGAAGATGGCGTTGAACACGGTGGGAAAGGCGGCCAGCACCTCTTTCGGCTCCGGGCCGAAGAGCATGGGGGTGATTTCGGTCACCAGTTTCCGGATGGCTGCCGGTTTGACCTTATTTATCGCCGCCAGCAGGGTGAGGTTGGGGTTGGGAAGATTGTATTCATCCCGGATGAGGTAATCCGAAGATTCCTGTTCCACCTCCAGGTAATAGCGGGTCAGAGCGTGCAGGGATTTCAGGAGATCGGCCCTGTCGTTTTCTTCGCCGACCTTGCTGTCCAGGTGGAGGTGGTTGATGCCCAGGGTGCTGAATCCCTTGAAAGCGGCAAGCAATTGGCCGGGCAGGGCGGAACCCGGCTGGCCCGCCATCCTTTTTGCCATGCTCCCCGCCACCTGCAGGTCCAAGAGGAGACTGCCGCAGGAGACCTCGTAATCGCATTGTTCCTGTACTGCCTCCTGGCCGGGAAAGCCGCTGCCCCGGTAACGGATCGAGATGGTGCCGTCGAAACGCGGGCAGCCGGAGAGCTGTTTTATCGCCGCCCACAGGGTGTTGTCCCGCCCTGCGCCCTCACCGCCCGCAATCTGTGATTTTTTCTGCAGGATCTCGGCGAGCTGCCGGCAGATATCGATCAGGATGAGGCGGTTGCGGTCGAGCCACTGTTCTTCCGCGCCGAGCAGCTCGATGAGAGAGGATTCCCGGGGGGCGGGATCGAGGATTCTCCGGGTGGTGTCAATGCCGGAGAGTTGGGCATAGAGTTCGCTGGCCGAGGCGTCCAGGGAAAAACCGGTATTTTTTGTCTGCACGGGTAGCCTGTTCAATGGTTGCGGGGAAGCTCCCCGGGTTACGCGTTGTCTCTCCACGCCCTGCCGGAGAAGGAATATCCAGAGTATCCCACACCCGGGCGGTGTTGTAAATATCCGGCTGCGCGATCATGGCCGCCGCGAGCAAAGGAATCCCGCGCCTGGGCAAGGGGGCGTGTCTTGCCTGTGGCGTTTCCGGGCGTTCCGGTGTACCATCGGCAGATCGGCCGGTGGGCATGTGCGCCTTCCGGCCTGAAATCAATCCTGAGTTGTGTGAGGTCACGGAGTGGATTTTGTCTATCAGAAGAACAACAGCTACTTCGCCCAGGTGGCGGAGAATGTCGAGCCCCTTGCCGAGCGTGAGCTTGCGGCCTTGGGCGCGACCCAGGTCAACCCGGTGTACCGGGGCGTCTATTTCACCGCCACTCCCGAGGCCCTGTACCGGATCGTCTACCAGACCCGGCTCTGCACCCGCGTCCTGGCCCCGCTTCTGCATTTCGACTGCCACAGCACCAAGTATCTCTACAAGACCGCGCTGACCATCCCCTGGGTGGAGCTCTTCGACCGGGAGCAGACCTTTGTCATCACCGCCACGGTGAGCGACAGCAAGATCACCCATTCCCAGTATGCCTCGCTCTGCCTCAAGGATGCCATCGTCGATCAGTTCCAGGAGAAATTCGGCGCCCGGCCCAACGTGGACAAACGCAACCCCGATCTGGTTTTCAATCTCCACATCCATAAAAACACGGCGGTGATCAGCCTCGATGCCTCGGGCGGTTCCCTGCACCGGCGGGGCTACCGACAGGAGTCGGTGGAAGCGCCCATCCAGGAATCCCTGGCTGCATCGATCATCGACCTGACCCAGTGGGACGGCGAGCGCACCCTGATCGACCCGATGTGCGGCTCTGGCACCTTGCTCTGCGAGGGACTGATGCGGTATTGCCGGATTCCCGCCGCATATCTGTGGGAGAATTTTGGCTTTATGTACTTTCCCGATTTTGCGCCCGAGATCTGGCAACAGGTGAAGGCTGAGGCGGATGCGCAGATCCGTGCCTTGCCCGAGGGGCTGATCATGGGCAGCGACGCCGCAAAATTGGCGGTTAAGGCGGCGCGGATCAACCTTGGCCAGTTGCCGTATGGTAAAGAGGTGGTGGTTCGCACCAGCCGTTTCCAGGAGCTTGAGCCGATCAGCAATGCGGTCATCGTCTCCAACCCGCCGTATGGGGTTCGCTTGGGCGCCCAGGCGGAGGCCGCCGCCCTGGTGGGGGAGTTGGGCAGTTTTCTCAAGCATAAATGCACCGGCTCCACGGCGTACCTCTATTTCGGCGACCGGGAGCTGGTGAAGAAGATCGGCCTCAAGCCCGCCTGGAAGAAGCCGCTGAGTAACGGCGGGCTGGACGGGGTGTTGGCCAAGTACGAGATGTATTGAGCCGTCCTCAATCATGTCAGGCATGATTGAGCTGTCAATAATTAAGTACGGTGTCCCCGGAATTCACCCGGAATTCCATGCCGTATCTCTATTTCGGCGACCGGGAGATGGTGAAGAAGATCGGCCTTAAGCCTGCCTGGAAGAAGCCGCTCAGCAATGGCGGGCTGGACGGGGTATTGGCCAAGTACGAGATGTATTGAGCCCAACTCTTGCAGGGATGTTAATCAACAAATCAACAACGCCCCCATTATCCCCCCAAAATTCTTTACACACCACAGGGGAACGTACATGTACTATTTAAAATTCACTTCAAAAGAGCCGTAAGTGTCACATCATTCTCCAGTCTAGTTTTCAATTTTTTCGCAAGATCTTGATGTTCTGTGTTTTTAAGCACTTCGTCAATGATGTCCCCAGCACAGTGCATCATTTTCTTTTTCAAGGAGGGGATTTTCCGCACTAGGCTGGTAACCTGAGTTTCAGTCAGTTGTTCATCCTGATTCGGAATAATATCTGTTGAGGAGGCCAACGATATTAACTCCTTGAGTTTTTCACTAGGAACCCAAATAGCAACGTCCTTTAATGCGGCCTTGACCTTCTGATTAAGACTGGATTCCGGCCAGTCTTCTGTTCCAACGCGAGAGAAGAGTTGACCCACAAGCCACCCCAACTTAGCCTGAAAAGACGTTTCAAGCTGAAGACACTTTGCTTCCAGGCACTTATCGTAATGTTCTTGGGACTTAATGGGAATGGAGAGATTCAGAAACGCGCAGCAATCGCTATGCTTGGTGTGTTCTGTGGCCTGTAAAAAAAAATAGCCAGGCTCATTGTTGTTGTAAAGTCTACAAAGAAATTCAGTTAGTTTGTTTTTTGCCTTATCGGTCAGAATTGGCAGTTCTGTGTTGAGATTGTCGGCCTTCAATGCCGAGACCTGTCGACTCAGGACATCATCGATATGGCGCACTGGTGAAATAGTTATATAAGGAGACTTACAGGTTCTATCATGTCTGAGCGCGAGATCACAACTTTGAGTAAGCACCATGAAGAATAGATTCTTGTCGTTTTCAAAAAAATGACGATGAACATCATGGAGGACTTGGTTAATTGCAGGAGTCCGTTTGATTACGTCTCCCTGCATTAAGCTAGTTAAATCTGGACTGGCAGAGTAGGTGAACATTCATGTTCGCAAATTAGTATTCATCGACCTAAAATAAAGTTTAGGCAGGTGGAGCTTGTCTCGGTGCGCCGGCCTTGCAGTTCGTCATTCATGCCACGGATTGTAGCCTTCCGGTTAGCTTGGCGCGGATTAATTGACACGATTATTTGTGCCTGTTTGCCTACAGTGGAGGTGATATACTCTGTGAACTTGGCTACTTCTGAATAGTTCACCTCCCCCCCTGTCATTTTACTCACTACGGGAAGAGGACGCTCAGTAGGCTCGACCATCTCGGTATTCGTGAAGAATTCTGTCTGTCCATGAAGAAACAAAGTATTAGTCGTTTCAGTCATCGGTAACTTCTCCATAAAGTTGGGAGGTTAGATCTTTCGCAATTAAATAGTTTTTATAAAGGCTCTTGAACTCAGCATCACTATTTAGGATCTCGAGTGCTTTGGTTGTGGAATCAACAGGGTAGTGGAAATTAAACTTGACCCCCAAACGACCCCCATCGAAAGAACTTGAAATATTTATGATAACGTCCTCTGTCGCATGCTTGATACTTGTCTTGATTTCGTTGGAGGCCACGGAAAATCCGTCTGGCATGACGTCCACAATGTGCTGTTGAGCCAAGGAAAAATGGCCGAGCAAATCAGGATTAGGGGTGTCATCTTGAAATTCGAAATTGTGACCTATCCCCGTTATCGGAGTATGGCACAATTTTTCAAGAGTACATTTCGCTACAGTTTCGAGAATTGCTAAGCGCCCTTCCTCTGTGGCGGTGGGAAAAAAAACTAGAGCATCTGTGCGGGCAATGAAAGAAAGATCTTCTAGCTCAAATCGTGGGAACTGAAACAAATACCCAACAGGTATCGCCGCTGTTATCTTGTTGGTTCCATCTAGCGTCTTATTAAGGCCATGAATCAGAACCCATTCCGGCGTCAGAATGGCAGGGTTCCAAGAACCTGCGATGACTAGCGAAGTTTCCTGCGCAAGTAATTTCATTTGGCAATAGAGTTCCCAGATATTTTTTACGAGTAGTGCATCGAATGAGGGGATGCTGCGTAGATAACGTACCACCTAATTTATGGTTTTGTTGTAATGTTAAATAGTATGGGGGTCAACATATTTGATGCAATAGTCCTAGATTAGGAAAATTAGGGACATCCCCCTATTTCTTTCCTCCCATTCTTCTCCCCCCAAGCAAGATGGGTGGCCAGTAGTTTCAGATACTTGGTTTCGCTGGCCCGCAGCCGTTCGGACAGGGTGGTGGCCAGGTTCCGGTAGAGCTTGAGGCAGAGCTTTGGGTTGTTGTGGCGGAGTACCGTTTCGTTCAAGGCCAGGGCCACGGTTTTTTTGAACGCCACCACCGAGGCGGAACGCGGCAGATGGTCGATCATCGACATTTCCCCAACACAACTGCCGTCCCGCAGGGTTTCAAGCTCCACCCGCTTGCCCTCGGTTTCGGTCAGCACGATAACGGCGCCGGAAATGATCATGTACATCTTGGTGCCCGAGGTGCCTTCCCGGATAAGATAATCGCCCATGCCAAACTCCTCCTTTCTGGAGGCGCGGAAGATCTCGTACAGCTCCTCTTCGCTGAAATCGGCAAAAAAGAGGTAGCGCTGCCGCAAGCGCTCGACGATCTCCTTTTTATCAAAGGGAAAACCCGTTTTTTCTCCGTTTTTTTGCTTCTCCAGAGAATTGAGATACAGTTCCAGGGTGTCGCTGAATTCCTCGGCGCTTTGGTAGCGCGCGGCCCGAGTCTTGGCCAGGGCCCGCATGATGATGCTGCTGATCTCGGGGTCAATGCCGGGAAAATCGCGGAGCGGTTTCGGGTTGTGGGAGAGCACTGATTCCAGTTGGGCATTGAGGTTTTTCCCGGCAAAGGGCTTTTCGCCGCTCAGCCATTCATAGGCGAGAACCCCTAGGGAAAAGATGTCGCTGCGCTTGTCCAGCTCTTCGTTGCGGATTTGCTCCGGCGACATATACAAAGGGGTGCCGGGAATCAAGCCCTCCTCGTCGATGTTGCTTTCGATGCTGCCGAAGCAAGAGGTATCCATCACCCGGGCAATGCCGAAGTCGGTGATCTTGGGGAGCCGGCTCTGCGTCAAGATCATGATGTTGGCCGGCTTGATATCCCGGTGGAGGATGCCCCGCTTGTGGGCAAAATGCAGGGCGCGGGCCACCATGGCGATGAGGTTGAGCTTTTCCTCGTTGGAGAAGGGGGCCTGGCTGTGGATCAGCTCCGTGATGTTTTGGCCCTCGATATACTCCATGACGATGTAGGTTTTGCCGTCCCACACCCCCAAGTCGAACACCGCGGTGATGTGGCGGTGGTCGAGGTTGCCGACAATGCGGGCTTCGTGCAGAAAGGACTCCATGGCCTTTTGCCGCTGCTGTTCGTCTTTGCAGCGGTCAATCCGCATGCACTTGACGGCGACCTTGCGGTGGATGAGTTCGTCCAGGGCAAGATAGACCTCGCCCATGGCACCCAAGCCGATTTGCCGCACAATGCGATAGCGGCCGATGGTTTGCGGAATCTCGTTTTCCACGGTGTCTGCCTGCTCCTCTGGCTGAAATGGTTGCGCTGCCAGATCAGAATATATACCAGCCTGGCGCATGGCAAGTTTTTTGCGGGTGCTGGCCGCGCTTCACCATCGAGAGGGGGTGTGACGCCGGGGCGGGAATTACTGCCGGAGAAGAAAGGATTGGGGGGCGTGGAAGTCGGGCTTTTCTGCCGGGTGGGCCAGAGCCCAATAGCTCAGTCGGGAATCCCGATGCTCAAGCACGGCGCAGATTCCAACCCGGAGGGAGGCATGCTCCGCATGGAGGCTGCCGATCCCTAGTTCGACGGTCAGGGCGAAGGTGTCCGGGGTGTGGCTTGTTTCGATACGCGGCTCCCCAACCCGCTCTTCCCGGCGCATTCCTGTCCGGTACTCGGTAAAGGCGTAAACATTCCAAGCCCCGTTCGGGGCAAGGTTCAGTTCCCAGTAGTTTTTTCCCCCTTCTGCAGCCCAGAACATCTCCAGGCAGGAGGCTTGCCAGAGGTTGTCGCGCCGTGCCAGCTCCGCTGCGGTCGGCAGGACGATGTCGTCCAGATTTCCTTGCAGGACAAAGGACAGCACAATGGCCTCGGGCGTGCGCTCGATGGTGCCCTGGATGCTTACGCCACCGGAATCCTGGCCGGGAAAGGGTTGCAGACGGAAACCGGTCATGCTTTTTGGAAATCCCGGACGATATTTTTGATCTCCGCCTCCTGCGTCTCGATGCTCCGGCAGAGGGCAAACTGGACCATGGCCCGATGCAGGTTCTGCCCCGGCCTTCTGATCCGGAAATACACATCCCCGGCCAGATGGTCGGAAAAGAAGCGCAAGCCAAGCTCGAAGGCGATGAGGTGGACGGCGTCGTAGATGGAGCGATAATCGGCAACGGAAAAAAATGAGGCGACCTGGGGCAGGTATCCGCGCAGGATTGCACCGCAGTAGGCAAGATTGAATGAGACCTCGGCCAGGTCCACGTCTTCGCCAGCCGCATTGCAGCAGGAGCGGAGGCAGTCGCCGATGTCGTAATGGAGCAACCCGGGCTTGACGGTGTCCAGGTCGATGAGGCTGATGGCCTCACCGGTGTTGCGGGCAAAGAGGATGTTGGCCAGCTTGGGATCGCCGTGGATCGGGCAGGATAGCAACTCTCCCCGCAGGCGCGCGGCTTCGAGCACCTCTGCCGTTTCCTTTCTTTCGGCAATAAAGCGCTGACAGAAAAGCGCTTGCTCCGATTGGTCCGGCCAGGGAGGGGCGGCGGCCAGAGCCTCGTATGCCGCCAGATAGCCGGGGGTGACATGGAAGCCGGGCAGGGTGTCGTGCAGCAGATGCACGGGCAGGTCATGGATCAATCCATGGAAGAATCCCAGCGCCCGGCCAGCCTCTTCGGCCTGAGCAACGCTCACTATGGTGTCGAAGGTCTCGGTGTCGGCGATAAAGGTTTGCACCCGCCAGAAGGCCCCGTCCTCATCCCGGTGATAATTCGCGCCGCTCAGGCTGGGGATG
>Ga0074195_1004965_pt1 | contig 10425 bp, 7 predicted proteins | sample EPASupsiteHSE623_FD_64525 | JGI IMG/M metagenome (GOLD analysis project Ga0074195, IMG submission 64525) | Bioremediated contaminated groundwater from EPA Superfund site, New Mexico - Sample HSE6-23 | ecosystem: Environmental > Aquatic > Deep subsurface > Groundwater > Contaminated ... | reverse complement strand
AATTTACCCGGCAGGTGATGACCATGCTGGCGGACCAGGTCACGGAGATCCCTGCCGGAGAACAGATCCAGGATGTGGTGGAACAGGTCCTTTTCAGCAACCAGGAATTTGAAGCAGCCAAAGCTTATATCATTTACCGGCACCAGCATCAGAATATCCGGCATACCAAGGCCATTTTTTCAAATGTGGAGCTGATCGAAGATTATATCAACCTGCGCGACTGGAGGGTAAGGGAAAGTGCAAATTCGACTTACTCGCTTCAGGGGCTGAACCAGCACATTTCCACGATCGTCAGCTCCCAGTACTGGCTGAACCAGATCTATCCGCAAGATATTGCCGAGGCTCATAAAAACGGATGTTTCCATATTCATGACCTGGGTTTTCTGAGCGTTTATTGTGTGGGCTGGGATCTGGAAGACCTTTTGACAAGCGGTTTCCGTGGAGTGGAAGGCAAAACGCAAAGCCGTCCGGCCAGGCATTTGCGTACGGCCCTCGGGCAGATCGTGAATTTCTTTTATACGATGCAGGGTGAAGCTGCCGGCGCACAGGCTCTTTCCGGCTTCGATACCTACCTGGCGCCTTTTATCCGGTACGACAAGCTGGATTATGAAGGGGTAAAACAATGTTTGCAGGAGTTCATGTATAACATTAATGTGCCGACCAGGGTTGGATTTCAGACCCCCTTTACCAATATTACGCTCGATCTGGAAGTTCCCGGTACGTTAAAAGACCAGCCTGTGATTATCGGAGGCAAGGTACAGGATGCTGTTTACGGCGATTTTACAGCGGAAATGATGCTGTTTAACCAGGCTTTCGCAGAGGTCATGATCGAGGGAGACGCCGGGGGGAGTGTATTTTCTTTTCCCATACCGACTTATAATATTACCCGTGATTTCGACTGGGAGAATCCGGCTTACGAAAAGATCTGGGAAATGACAGCCAAGTACGGGATCCCTTATTTTTCCAACTTTATCAATTCGGATATGAACCCGGATGATGTCCGCTCCATGTGCTGCCGCCTTCGCCTGGATAAGCGGGAACTGAAAAGCAGGGGAGGAGGACTTTTCGGTGCAAATCCGCTGACCGGTTCTGTGGGGGTGGTAACCATCAACCTGCCCCGGCTGGGCTATGAATCTTCGTCGGAGGAAGACTTTTTTCACCGGTTGTCGCACCTGATGGAACTGGCCAAAAACAGTCTGGAAATAAAAAGGAAGATCATTGAACGGCTGACTGATCAGGGGCTTTATCCCTATTCCCGGTTTTATCTTCGTCATTTATACAAAAAGAATGGTTGCTACTGGGATAACCACTTCTCTACGATCGGCCTGGTCGGAATGAATGAGTGTTGTTTAAACTTTCTGGGGAGGGAAATGATCTCGGACGAAGGACATGCTCTCAGCCTGAAGATCCTGGACTTTATGCGGGAAGAACTGCAGGATTTCCAGGCAGAAACCGGCCATATTTATAACCTGGAGGCAACTCCGGCTGAAGGAACCTCGTACCGGCTGGCCCGCCTGGATAAGAAACAGTATCCGGATATCCTGGTGGCCAATGAAGAGGCGGTTGAGAACGGGGCGCAGCCTTATTATACGAATTCCACCCAACTTCCGGTGAATTATACCGACGACCTGTTCGAAGCGCTGCGCCTGCAGGACGATTTGCAGGTAAAATATACCGGGGGAACTGTCTTTCATACCTTTGTTGGTGAGCGCCAGCTGACAGGAGAAGCTGTGAAAAAACTGGTTGCTAAAGTTTTTCAACACTTCCGGCTTCCTTACCTGACTTTGTCGCCAACCTTCAGCATTTGTCCGCAACACGGATATTTGTATGGAGAACATCAACTGTGCCCGAAATGCCTGGCTGTGGAAAAGGAACAGAAATGCACGGTTTTCTCCCGGATTGTCGGGTATCTGAGGCCGGTGGATCAGTGGAACGATGGGAAGCAGCAGGAATTTAAGCAGCGTCGTTTATTTGATCATAACATTTACAGTGAAGAGGAGCTAATCCGGATCCCGGAAACAGAACCCGTTTTATAGTTAAACAGCAAAAACAGGGGAGCCAATTTTTTAAGAGGCCCCTCTGCTTTAAGAAAAAGAATATGCAGATCAGCGGTTGGATCAAACAGAGCCTGATGGACTATCCCGGAAAGATAGCTGCTGTGGTTTTTACCCAGGGATGCAATTTCCGGTGCCCCTATTGCCATAATCAGGAACTTATACCCATGACTTCAGGCTCATTCCCTGAAGAAACCATTTTGCAGCATTTGGACAAGAATCGTTTTTTGCTGGACGGTGTTGTAATTACCGGCGGGGAACCTACCTTACAGGCAGATCTTATCCGTTTCATAAAAAAGGTCAAAACACTTGATCTTGCCGTGAAGCTCGATACAAACGGTTCCCATCCGCAGTTGCTAAATGAACTGATCGGGGAGAAGCTGGTCGATTATATTGCTATGGATGTTAAATCGGCCCTTAAACCATCCCGATATTGTCTCGCCGCAGGAATAAAGATGAATGAAAAACTGTTGGACAGGATAAAAACCGCGATACGTCTGATCATTGATTCGGGCGTCGATCATGAATTCCGGACAACGGTGTGCCGGGAATTGATCCAGCCGGAAGACCTGGATCTGATCGCTGGTAAATTGACAGGTTGCCGGAGATATTTTTTGCAGCAATATCGTCCATTTGACCAGAAACCGGAAGGATGCAGGATATTTTCGGTCTATCCGGAAAATTGGGTCAACCAGTTTACAGAACGCTGGTCTACTGAATTAAATATCCTGCTCCGCGATTAAAGCTTTTCATGATTATATTCATCCAGCGCTTCGAAAAAAGCCTGAATATTTTTTTGCGGAACACCCGGAGGTAAATCACATCCTGATGACAATATAAAGTTAGGATGGTTTCTCGTTTTCGCTAAAAGTTCCATTGTTTTTTGTTTCACATATTCCGGATTCCCCGTTTGTAATATACTAACAGGGTCAATATTTCCCATTACTAAAATATCTTTAGGCACTTCATTTAGAACCAATGACATATCAGCGGCGTTCCCAAAATGAAGGGCTCCGGCACTGGTAGATGCCATTGATCTGGCCAGGTTTCCGGCATGACCACAATTATGCAAAACGATCAAAAAATTTTCATCCTGTAATTCATCAACTATATTTTTTATGTAATTCGAGGAATACTCGTCACATTCCTCTTCTCCCAATAAACCTGCAGCCGGTTCAGCCATGATGATACCTGATGCACCCAACATTTTATAAGCCGTAATATAATCCTTTATAAAAAAGGTACATTTTTCAATTATTGCATGGACAAGATCAGAGTTAAGATAAATTGCAGTCATAATCTCTGTGATATCGAGTAACCTGCCGGCCAAAGAGAATGGCCCGATACACCCTGGAAATATCGGGACATCGCGAATGTCTCTTATGGTCAATTCTGCAGCTTTCAGGTATTCCAGTGCCCTCTTTGAGGAGGCAAGTGCAGGAACTGGAAGCTGAACTACTTCTTCTATATTATGGATCAATATACCAGTAACAGTTGGTATTTCATCTTTTTCAAGTTTTATTTTACATCCAAAAGCTTCTGCCTCAACCGTCAGGTCCATGATCATGGTTACTGCTGCAGAATTATATTGCTGATGTAAAGCTTTTATTGCTTGAGCGTGTATTTCACCGTTTGTGACCGCTTCATATACAGTAGTACCCGTGAATTCAATACCTGGGTGTGTCATAATGGGAATGGCTACGCGCTCAGGAGAATTGATTATGCTTTCGCACCACTTTCTGATTGTTGTTTTCATTTTTGTCTTTTGTTTACAAAGGTATTGACATAGAATTCCCAAAAAATAGTATTTTTTGCGATAAAGATGTCTTATCTGACTTCATTAAAAAAAGATCTATCCGGATTGAAAAAATCAGTTTTTAAAATTGTAAGATACAATATATGAACTACATATAGACCAGGTCTTTGAAAGGTACGATTCCCTTGATTCGTGTAGTTTGATAAAGATTGATAATTTTCTGTTGATCTTTCATAAAAAATTATAATTGATAACGATTAGAAGTAAAATGCAACTATATTAGCCGCGAAAATTTTGGAATGGCATATTTAAAAAATAGGATGGTCATCTTTTTAAGATTTATGCTGTTAATCCTCTTTGTTGGTTATTACAGCGCAATAACCCTGTTTTATCATGCTCACCTTGTCAATGGACAGATTATTGTCCACTCACATCCATATATAAAATCCCAGGACAAACAAAATTCCTTTCAGTCTCATTTTCATTCGCCGGCCTCCTATTCTCTTATTCAGCAACTCAACCAGATCTGTTGGGAGAATTCGCCGGACATTCCTCAAATACCTAATCCATTGTTTATTTTATGTGAATATAAATCGGATTACAAATCCTCATTTATTTCTTCAAGTACTTTTTCCTATACACAATTACGCGCTCCGCCATTTATCAATTCATAAAGACATGTTTGGATTATCCAATAACCAGTTATTATTTCAGAGTTGATAATACTTCCGAAATTATTCTATGATCGTTATCCGGTGCAAGACATATATCGTTGTCCTAAAAACTTCATAATTGAAAATTTATGCATGATTTTACTGAGAAAGTCTCAATAAAACGGATCCTGAGAAAATGATTCGGGGCAGATCAGTTTATTCTGATACAAATAAAAAAACCAAACAATGAAACGAACATGTTGCTTCGCAATACCCAAGCGTATGATCGTAATTTTCAGCAGCATGGAGTTCCATACTACCATTAAAAACAAATTATTCACGTATGAAAAATCTGACAATATTGAGTTGCTTATTATTTATTTCTATTTCGTGCAACCATGTCAATAAGAATATTAATAAACAGGACAGTCAGTTAATTGTCTCGGGAGATACGGTGATTGTTCCTGAAAATTCTCCGTTGTTGCAACGCATCCGTCTTCAAACAGTCACTTCGGGGAATTATCATTCACACTATACCACTACCGGCGCTGTGAAGGTGATTACAGGCTCAATGGCCGAAATTTCCACGCCCTTTGAAGGACGAATTACCAAATCGTTTGTCCGGCTTGGACAAAAAGTTTTGGCAGGAGCTCCTGTTTTCGAGATATACTCGCCTGATTATTTCGAGACCATAAAATCATTTGTTCAGGCGAAACAGGAAAAACAGCTGGCAATTGCGGATTACAACAGGCAGAAAGATCTGCTGGAACATGGAGTAGGTTCGAAGAAAGAATTTGAAGAAGCCGAAGCTGCCTGGCAAATTGCCGGACGGGAATATGAAAAGGCAGAAACTACACTGCTCATTTTTAATGTAAACCCTGAAGAAATAAGTCCGGGTAAACCACTGATTGTTCGCTCACCCATTGCTGGTGAAATTGTGAAAAACAACATCACGATGGGTCAATACTTGAAAAGTGATGCTGAACCACAGGTTACGGTTGCCAATCTCGGAAGCGTATGGGTGGTGGCTCAGGTCAAAGAAAAGAATATCAGCTTAATCAATTCGATTGATTCGGTTCATGTTATTACGGATGCTCATCCTGATCAACAGATTAACGGAATCGTTTCGTATGTTGGGAGCCTGCTTGACGAACAAACCCGCTCGGTAGAAGTCTATATCGAATGCAAAAACGACAATAAAATTCTTAAACCCGGCATGTTTGCCAATATCATGTTTACCCGGCAGATTCCGGATGCTATGGTAATTCCGGCCAGCGCTGTCTTACAGGAAGAAGATCATTGCTGCGTATTTGTACAGACCGGGAAGAACAAATTTATTAAGCGTAATGTGTTGGTAACCACCGGAAACGAAAAAGAGCTGATTGTAAACAGCGCTCTGTCGGTCAATGAAACAATCGTTGCGGATGGAGCGGTTTACCTGCGTTAATCGAAAATTATGGAAAAATTACTAAAGATATTTATACAACGTCGCCTGCTAATCGCCACTTGTTTTCTGTTGGTTTCAGCTTTTGGCGTTTATTCCTGGTTCCAGTTACCTATTGACGCTTACCCTGATATTGCAGATGTAACGGTTCAGGTGGCCACGCAAGTTCCCGGACTTGCAGCCGAAGAAATAGAGCAGCAGATCACTATTCCACTCGAAAAAGAACTGAACGGCTTGCCTGGACTGCAAACCATGCGCAGCAAAAATATGTTCGGAATCTCTACTATTATCCTGGTTTTCAAAGACGGAATCGATGATTATTTTGCCAGGCAAAGGGTACAGGAACGTATTGATGGCGTAGAACTGCCTTTTGGCGCTGAGCCAGGATTAAATCCACTGACATCTCCTACCGGAGAAGTTTGCCGTTATGTGATCGAAAGCGAAAATCACAGTCTGCGCGAAATCACCGACTTGCAGAAATGGGTAATTATACCCCGGATAAAGCAGGTATCCGGGGTGGCAGATGTCTCCAACTTTGGTGGAATTACTACCCAGTTCCAGATTGAAATTGATCCCAAAAAGATGGAGAAGTACGACATTTCCCTTTCTGATGTAACAGACCGGGTTGAAAAAAATAATGCCAATGCCGGAGGAAGTATGATTGATCGCGGCGATCTGTCGTATGTGGTTCGCGGAATAGGTTTAGTTAAAGACCTGGATGATTTAGGTCGTATTGTAGTAAAAACAGAAAACGGACTTCCGATTTATCTAAACGATTTGGGTACCCTTAAGTACGGAAATATTGAGCGAAAAGGAGTCATGGGGTATTCAGACCATAAGCGGAATTACAGCGATGGGATTCAGGGAATCGTGCAATTATTGCGGTATGAAAATCCGTCTGAAGTACTTGGAAATGTGCATCAGGCGATTGATGAACTGAACAACGAAATATTACCGCAGGGCGTAAATATTCATGTATTTATGGATCGTACTCAATTGGTCAATGCCACCCTGAGTACCGTTTCTCATACTTTGTTATTCGGGATTCTGCTGGTGGTTACAGTTCTTATCATTTTTCTTGGAAGTTGGCGTGGTGCGCTGATTGTGGCTGTTGCCATACCGCTCTCCCTGCTTATCGCTTTTATCCTGATGCATGCTACAAACATTCCTGCCAACCTGTTGTCGTTGGGCGCCATTGATTTCGGGATTATTGTAGACGGATCTATCGTGATGATGGAAACCATTCTCCGTAAGCGTGAAGAAAATCCGGACGAGCCACTGCATGGCGAAAACATTGTAAAACGGGCTGCCGAGGTAGGAAAACCCATTTTCTTTTCACTGCTTATTATTATCATGGCATACCTTCCGCTTTTTACATTTGAGCGTATCGAGAAAAAGATGTTTACGCCAATGGCTTTTACAGTAGGTTATGCCCTGCTTGGCGCATTGGTTGTGGCCTTACTGCTCATTCCCGGTTTGGCATTTTGGGTGTACCGCAAGCCACGGAAAGTACATCGTAATCTATGGCTTGAGCGATTGAGCAATTTTTACCGCAAACTGATTACCGGGCTGGTTAACAGACCACGAAAAGTTATTGCGCCACTTTTTGCTATCCTGGGAGCAACCATTGTCCTTTCGTTGATGGTTGGAAAGGACTTCCTTCCAACGCTTGACGAAGGTTCATTGTGGATGCAGGTGCAGTTACCTCCGGGGGTCACGCTGGACAAGTCGAAAGCCATGGCCGACTCCTTGCGGAACCATGTGCTGAAGTTTGAAGAAGTCAGTTATGTAATGACACAGGTTGGGCGTGACGACGAAGGTGTTGATCCGTTCTCAACTTCACATGTGGAATGCGCCGTGGGCTTATATCCATATGACCAATGGAAAAGCGGGAAAAGTAAAGCTGAGTTGGTGGAAGAAATGGCTGCTGATCTGGCAAAACTTCCCGGTTACGAAATTGGCTTCTCTCAACCGATAATTGACATGGTCATGGATCAGATAGCGGGATCGCACAGCGACCTTGCCTTTAAGATCTGTGGGGAAGACCAGCGGGAAGCCCGTCGGATTGCAGAAGAAGTAAAAGGTAAAATTCGAATGATTCAGGGAGCCGAAGATGTCAGCATTGAACAGGAACCGCCATTGCCTCAGTTGCAGATTCATGCCAACCGCGCCAAAATAGCGGAATACGGACTGAATGTTTCGGATGTGGCAGAACTGATTGAGGTTGCCATTGGCGGAAAAGCGATTTCACAGGTTTTCATTGGCAACAAAGTGTATGATATAATTTGCCGTTACAACGATCATTTTCGGGATACCCCGGAAAAAATCGGCAATCTGATGCTGACTTCTGAAACCGGAGCCAAAATTCCACTCTCACAGATTGCAGAAATTACCACGACTACCGGACCGGGAATCATTAACCGCGAAGCCAATCATCGTTTTGTGACCGTCAGGGTAAACCTTCGGGGACGCGATACCAGTTCTTTTTTGAAAGAGGCCAATGAGGTTATTGAAGAGAGCATTGTATATGACCATAATGATTTTCATTTTTATTGGGGCGGACAATTCGACAATCAACGAAGGGCTTATGGTCGACTGGCTTTAATTGTACCGCTTTCGCTTGCACTAATGTTTATTTTGTTGTTCTGGAACTTCGGAAATTTTCGTCAGGCATGGCTGCAAATCGGTATGCTGCCTCTGGCTATCTTTGGTGGAATGCTGGCACTGAATGTGTTTGGAATGACCTTCAACGTATCATCGGCCGTAGGTTTTATTGCATTATTCGGGGTATTTATCCAAAATGGAGTACTGATGATTTCGCACATCAATCACCTGCGAAAAAAAGGAGAAACACTGAAAAAGGCAGTTGTTGACGGAGCTCTGCACCGTTTCCGGCCCATTCTGATGACTTCTTCTGTGGCTATTTTAGGTTTGATTCCAGCCTCACTTTCAACCAATATTGGGTCTGATGTTCAGCGGCCATTAGCTACCGTAATTGTATACGGGCTGGCTTTCGGCACGATAATAACGCTGTATGCATTGCCGGCGTTGTATTATATGCTCGAAAAATGGTTTGAATCCAAACAACAAAACAATGAAATTTAACAGATAATAAATGAAACGAACGTTATTCATTACGATAATCTCCCTGTTAACAGTTCTGAATTTATACGGACAATCCGCAGAAGGGATCAAACAAGTTCCGCTTTCGTTGAGCGAATATCTTTCGGGAGTGACAAAGGGGAACCTGGGTTATGTTGCTGAACAGTTTAATGTCAGCATTGCCGAAGCTCAGCTCAAGGCAACCAAGGTCCTTGCCGATCCGGAGATATCACTGGCTTATTCCAATAATGAAGATCAAACCATGATGATGGGACAAGGTCTTGATGCAAGTATCAGTTATCCGTTCAACCTGGGTAACAGGAGGAGGGCCAATATTTCACTGGCCAAAAGTCAAAAGGAATTGGCTCAGTCTGCTTTGGACGCATATTTTCAGAATTTGCGCGCAGAGGCTGCACTCAGCTATTTTGAAGCCCTCAGGCAAAAGAATCTTTTGCAGTTGCAAAAAGACATTTATGATTGGTTGTACAAGCTGGCGGAGACCGATAGTTTCCGTCTGAGAGCAGGAACGATCAATGCAACTGATGCCCTGCAAACAGCTCTTGAAGCCCGGTCACAGCGAAATCAGGTGTTTCAGTCAGAAGCTGATTTTCGTACCTCGCTCATTCATCTGTCACAGCTTCAAGGGAAAATATTTCCGGATACGCTGCTTTTACCTTCCGGTGAATTTCCCTTTCAACAAAAAGATTTTAATTTGACAGAACTGGTTCAGTCAGCACTGGAACGCCGATCCGACCTTCAGATGGCCATCCGGAACAAAGAAATTTCTGAAAAGCAATTACAGCTTATTCAGGCAAACCGGGCATTCGAATTCAGCCTGGATGTCGGATACTCACACAGTAGCGTGGTGAAAAATGAAATTGCTCCGGCTCCGGCGTTTAATTCGTACAGCGCCGGAATCACCATTCCCCTGAAATTTTCAGGCCTAAACCGTGGCGAAACAGAAGCTGCCAAAAGCTCAGTCAACCAGAGCGAGATGTTTCTTAAAGACATCCAACTTCAGATTACCAGCGAAATAACCCAGTTGTGGTTTGAATTTAAAGCGATTGAAAAGCAGCTTCACCATTATAAAAATGGGTTGGTTGATGATGCTGCAAAAATATTGGAGGCCAGAACTTATGCCTATCAACGTGGTGAAACCGGACTGATCGATTTACTGAATGCCCGGCATATGTTCAGCGATTTGCAGGTTGAATATTATGAAACGCTTTACCGGTACACTGAAGCGCTGGTTATGCTTGAAAAGGCTGCCGGAATTTGGGATATTGAGTAAAAATGGATTTGAAATTCCAATTATCAGAGTTATCAACACTCAAAAACAGCTTGAAATAAAAGGTTTTTATCTTTTTTCTTTCAGTTTTGTTTATAACTCAATTAGATATTCTTCGGTAAAATACT
>Ga0074195_1004964_pt1 | contig 10425 bp, 13 predicted proteins | sample EPASupsiteHSE623_FD_64525 | JGI IMG/M metagenome (GOLD analysis project Ga0074195, IMG submission 64525) | Bioremediated contaminated groundwater from EPA Superfund site, New Mexico - Sample HSE6-23 | ecosystem: Environmental > Aquatic > Deep subsurface > Groundwater > Contaminated ... | reverse complement strand
TTTGTTTTTTTCCATCTGCCTTTCCTGTTCTTGATAACTAAGGATTCTCAATTGCTGGCGCGCAATTTCCGTCTGTCTTCTCGCGATTTCAGTCTGCTCTCTCTGAATGGAGATCTGCCTCCACGCGATAATTATTGCCACGATTAAGGCGGCTATTGCGGCTAAAGCAGTTATCCATTCGGGTGAAATAGTCAAGCTTGTACAAATGATTCCCCTCAATCCGCCTTGTGCTTCCATTATCTGTTGCATTAGCCTCTCTGCTCTCTTTGGCATCCTAACTTGTTTTTTTCTTCACTACCGTTGCATTGAGAATATCCCTTGTCTCTTGTTTGTTGAATGTAGAATGAACTACCATAATTGTCCCTGATAACGGATAATATGCTGCCAAAATCTCTTCAGGTTCATACTTTGGATTACCAGTAATAATAATTCCTTGTTGCCCATTTATTGCTGTTTTCGGCAGGGATTTGTACCGAATTCCAGCCTTAAACCAATTATATTCCCACGCCATTTTTTGTATTACTGTTTCAAGACGGCTTTCTGTATCATTGCTTTCATCAATGTCGAAAAGACACATTGAAAGGTAATTCTTTCGTTGAGACGTGTATATAGTCATGCAATTGCTGGTTTGGTTGACCTCAACATCAATGGGCACCGCGGTATTGAGTCCAACGATATAGGAACCAAGAGTCCTTTCTGTTTTATAATTCGTTTCTTGCCGCTCACTGCTTTTCTCACTGACGCATCCGCATAATAATGTCGCTGTGATTAACAGAACAACCAGCATAGATCTCATCATAAATTCCTGCCAATTATTCCATCAGGCGAGTAATCTTTTTAAACTCTTCGCAAGAATCGTCACAATCTATTATTAATTACCCTATCTGGCTTGGTCACAATGCAGACACAATCTTCTTAACGAAAAAGTTTTGACCAGCAGATAAAAGAATCATAACAATACCAGTGATATCAAAAAATGGAAAATTGTATGCAATTAACAACCTGGCGGTTTCCGGTCATAAGGAGCTACATATTTGCCCTTTTTTGTAGTATACCCACTAACATGAATGACTTCATCACAACGATTTGAGCTAAAAGAACCTGAATCCGAATAGCTTTGCGTATATGATTCTTTGCTATTCCAAATTGATGTGCTTGTATGCTCATTAACGCTATTGCTTGTCCCTCGCGTATTTATGATCCGGTTCATTACCGTAAGAGCATCACTTTGGTCGGGGTGTTTTCTGTTTTTTATTAAAAACAGATCACTATCAGAAATATCGATAAATACTGGCTTATTTCCCTCTGCATTATCCACGAAAATCCCGATCCATCCCTTTGTTACTTCAGGATGATAATATGTCAAGTTTGAGAACTCAATGATGGCTGCCAAACGGGCTGCAAGTATTGCTTTTTCAGAGTTCACGGTAATATTGTAAATGACACTATCTGGAGGCTGCACTGAAACATCTATGCTTTTAACTTGACTCATGTCAATAAGAGACTTTAAAGAATCCTCAATCATAGCCGCGTCTTCAAGAGCGATAGCATCTGTAATCGGCATCAGGAAAGCTGCTAATATCAATATTACCAAAAACTTCATCAAATCCCTCTATGTCTTACTTAATCCAATAAAGGATGATCTGATGAAAAACCTTTGGGTTGAGCCTCCATTGCGAAGATACTATTTTTAGACGGTATGTGTAAACTCAAAGCTGCATCCATATCTATAATTCACGTTTCGGATTAGCAAAAGGCGATATCATTAGTAGCGAGAACGGGAGCATCCCGCGCTACTGCTTTGTTAAAAGCTCACACAAGCGAAATTCACCGAAAGCGTGCCGTTTGAGCCATCTGATTTTGGTTTTGCCTGGACGCGGATATGTGAGTAGTAAGTGGAAACCGATTTAAAAATCGGCGTTGCTGTGGTCACGTCGAACTCGCTTTCCGCTGTGATTGGATAGGTCACGCCGCCGTCAACGGAAGCCAAGATCTGAACGGAAAGATCGTGACCCGCTGCCGTGAAGTAAAAGTTTTTGGTTTTGTAAAGCCTTGTGTCAAAACTTCCGACCGTGGCATAATCGCTGCCCGTGGTCGTAAAATCAGCGAACTCACCGTAACCGGAAATTATGTGTTCTTTAATTAAAAATTTCATAAAAAATCACCTGTTGAAGAATTAATTTTTTTTAAGTAATGTTCAATGTGATGTCGTTAGCTGCAAAATATGGAGTATCACCAGAGCCAATGGACTTGTTCACGGTCAATTGACCCCAAGCAAGCGTGTTTGTGTTGCCCGTGGCTGAGTCAGAGAAGAAGAACACATTCACTGTCCCCCAAGAGCCTGTGGCTTGGTTGAAGGTCCAATTTGTCCCATTAGGGGCATTCTTAGAGCCGCCCACGGCAGCGGGAAAGATTGTGCTATTCTGAGTTATCGAAACTCGTCCATAGTTGCTGCCTGATGGCTCGCCTGTGACGTTTCCGTTTGCGGCTACGCTTGCAGCGAGTCCCAAATAGATTGTTCCCGGCATGTCATAGGAAGTATCCGACCAAACATGGTCAAGTATTTTATTTAGAAGAAATTGTGTCCATCCCATTCTAATCACCTTTTTAATTAATTTTAATAGTAAAGTCTTTTTTAATTTTACAAAAAAAATCGGGGTCAACGATTCAGTTTTTGATGGGTCCCATCCGGCGACTACCTCCCCCTGCTTGCTCCCTCAGCCCCCGCCCGCCGTCCAAAAAGGTACCCACCCCCATACTATAAAAATTTAAAGAGTTTGTTTATATCACAATTTAATTTTAGTTTTCGTGATCGCAGTTCATGGCACTTGCCAGGATTCCACAGACTGTGAGACAATATTATTCAAATCTATCAAAAATTGCGTTCTGCCAGTAGATCCATTCCTTAGACTATAAGAATGGATAGAACCCATCGCGTGCACCTATGGGTGTTGGTCTGGAAATTATCCCATAAGATCCTGATGAGTCCACCAATTGCGATCGCGGTCTATATCGATTCGTGAGCACGCATAATAATCCACATCTCAAAAAAAGTTAGCGCATACGTAAAAGGACTGAGTAAATCCCATGAACCACGCGAACGCGTTTTATAGAATTCACTACGTATGCGCTTTTCAAGATGCGGTGAAGTCCAATGCCTCAAGACTTCGGTTCTACACAATCGATAGGTGGTGATGCGGGGCGCAACTACCGCGCTTACGTATTTGCTGAGTAGCAAATACAGACAGCCAGGCTCGGTTTGCGCTTACGTCATTGCCCGCAAATAGCGATTTACATTTTACTGCTCGCTATCTTCCACTATGCGCGGCGGTCGGTAGCTTATAATGCGCTTACGGTGGTCGAAGCTTCCGAACCAGCCTTGTTTGATCGCTATTCTTCTCAATTTTTCGTAATAGTGTAGACCTGGTAACATATAATCACATTCTAAAAATTATTTTTGTTTTATCTGGGATTCCGAGCGCGCTTTTGAGGGATAGGGGCTATGGGACCCGCCCATCTTGATAGCAATGTTAAACAGTAATGCTTACATTCTGCTAGAATAGTTAGCGCCTAAGTTTACACCAATCGCGTTTTGCTCAACAATCCACAGTTAGGGCAGCTGATGAGGAGTTGATATTCGGTTGCGTTGTAAAGATCGTCGTCCGCCTGCCAGCCCGCCGCCACGGCTTTTGAATGACAGACTGGACAGACCAGGTTTTTTGCAAACCGTGGCAGTGGATCAAGTCGCATATGCTTCCTCAAGCTGTTTTATGAATTTATCGATAACAGCGACCTTTGCATCAATTTCTTTTGTCTGTTCCTCGGTTTGAGTCTTCAGAGCCACAATTTCAGGCGAGGCTAAAACATCAGCCAGTTTTGATTTGGGGCGGGACAAAAGCCGCTCCGTCTCGTTTTTCAAATGACGTTCAAGTCGCACGCCTCGATCTAATTGTTTGTTCCTCAGAAGTTGCAGACCATGCAGCGTTGGCTCAACCACCAGTTCTGGTAATTCAACAACGGCTTGATCTATGATAGGCTCAAGCCGTGAAATTTTCTGCTCAATTGATTTAATACTTTTCTGGATAGCTTTTTCCCTTTTTTCGGATTCAATGAAAGCGGGGACATTGACGATTTTATAAATAGCCGTTTCATCGTCTTTTCGAATGAGAGCACAAAAATTTGTTCGGTTAGAATACAAGCCTTGCAAATCGATTCTATGTTGCTCGATCTGCCCAAACAAGGCAATAAATTCATCATTGTGACCGAAGTTGCCGCGCTTGATCATTTCTTCACCGTAGCGCCCAAGCAAACTGTTTTTGTTCACAACAAGCGGCGTTACTTTTTCCTTCTTTTTATAGCCGAAACCGTTCGATAGATCTCTGTTTCTGACCATTTTAACACCTGTAGGGGTCGGGGTTTTCTCCCAAGTACTTCGTGTAAATCTTTTGGTAAAGTTCTTTACCAGTTGCGGTTTTCATCATTTCCGCCACGGTCGATGGATTGTTTTTGCAGATATCCATAATACTCTTTTCGATTTCACTAGACGTGAAAACCTTCACGTCTTTCAGTTTTCGGCAAGCGGGCGCGTTGGTGGTTCCAAGAATCCGGTTGCAGAAAGCCTCTTCATCTTCCTCGATGTCTATGGGCTCATCACTGTCTCTAGTTCCGTCCTCTCTCAGACCTCCAGGTTTAAAATCAAAATTTACGCCTTCATGCTCCTCGCGCCTATCGAAACTGCCAGGCTCGCCGCCTCGCTCAACGCCGTTCTTGATTTTTCGTTTGTAAGTCTCTTTGTTAGGGGTAAAACCGCCCGCCTGGACGATTTTTTCTATGATATCATCAACGATTTCAGTCATTTAAATCACTCTCATAAAATAGTTTTCCACAATCTATGCAATAAAACTGTAAATCTAAACCTCTATAACCTATCATTATGATGTTTTCTGATTCACATTCTGGACATTTGTCTTCTGACATATTCTAATTCCACAATACTTTTCAATGTCTTCGCTTGACATCGATTTTAGTTCTTTATAATCAGCCAGTAGCGTTCTAGCATCGTACATGTCGTTTCTCCGCTTGAATCAAATCCTCTTCAAGCTCGCTGTTAGCTATTTGTTCTAATTCTTCGTCGATCGACGAAAGTTCAACCAGAAGTTGACCACGCCGCTTTAACAGACAATTCCGTTTATATTCAAGTTCATCCATAAAAATCACAATTAAGTGCGGGAAGGGGTTTCGCGCCCCCCTTTCCCGCGCGGGCTGTGCTGTAAAAGTCGGCTCTGCCGAGGAAGCGTCATCGCCGTAAATGTTAGTCGGCTCTGTGGCGGTGGAAGCTCCACCACGTCATCGCCGGAACCACAATCAAATAACTTAACCAATTTATTGTTTCCAAAAAGCTCATTAAACGCCCAAATTTGCCCACAAAAATATCGGATTGACTTGTAGCAAGAGCAAGAGAGAAAGCCCACCAGAACGCCCCACAGCGAATCGTGGGGCATGTCCGGTTACTGGCAGCGGTCCAGGATTGCTTTGATCTCTGCGCCGCGCAAAAGCCGCCTGCGAAGCAATGCAACAGCCAAGACTAGCAATTGATGCTTTTTAGCAGCCAGTAGGTGGTTTATGGGACCAAAGTTCTTCTCATAAACCTGCTTAAAATCATCTGACTGCTTCCAGTGCTCGGTTTCGGGGATGCCGAAGATTAGCCGTTCCGCAGCCTCACCCGCCTGAGTGAACAAAATATTTCTGGCGGCAGATAACTCGCCACGGATTTTTGTGATTCCTCGGATTACTTGGTTATCTGTATCCATGTTTCCGATTTTCACAAAATCGATTTCAGCGCCTAGCTTAAGGGCGGCGATCGCGTGCCCGGATTCGTGGATTGCTGTTGCTACTAGTTGTTGATTGTTCATGATGATCACATTAAAAATAGTTGATTTTCTCTCACTATCCACGGTGGTCAGCCTCAGCCTGGATCAAATCAGCTTCAAGCCCGGACAATCTAATTTTGTCCAACCGCCTGTCTATGCTCTTTATTTCAATTAAAATTGCTTGAATCTGCAACTGAAACATCCTGCGTCTGCTTTCCAATATGGACGTGTTAATTGGGGGGATTTTTCATCATCCATTTAATCACCTTAAATTTAATATTATAAAATTTATAATAATTTTGATCGATTGATCTTGGCATCAATATGTTGTATAGATTCATAGATCAGCCGTATTTATAAATTATTTTATCTTAAAAATTACTAATTTGAGTTAAATCTATTCAGATCTATCAACCGTGGTGGACTACATTGAAATCGATATAGTCACTTTTAAGTACCCAAAGACGAAAATTAAAGGCAATTCAGTTACGCCAAATAAAAATGCCACCTTGACGACTACAGAGGGTCCTGGGGGGTATGTGGTTATCAGATATCGATTAATTCTGCTGATATGGAAATTGAACGGGCTAAGTGAGCTAAGTCCGGCTTAGCTTTTGACGATGCGAAATGTCAAACCTTCACGGGATAGCCACAGCCAGGACGAGCGCAGAATACTTGATTGTTCCTCTCAACCCGACCGCGCCCCGTCAGGTCTTCGCCGCATTTGGCGCAGATGGACTTAGTGTACTTCTTAGCCTGCTCGCTGGCGTGGGCTTCATTCTCTTCTGCTCTGCTCCGGGCTTCGTCCAGCGCCGCTTGGATCGAATCGCTATTTTTACTGGCATCGAGTGGGAAATCACTGCCAGTATCTGCGTCATGTACGTCAAGGAAGTCAAGGGTTCCGCTATACCCTATCTTCCCTTCTCTTCTCTCTCTCTTTTTCTCCTCTCCACTATCTTCATGACTATTTTCGCCCGGGGAACTAGGGGTAGGCTTAACCCTTGACTTCCTTGACGTAACTGACGTACTGAACTTAATTCCCTGCCAGCATGTTGGACGATCAAACCCACTCCCAGGTCGAGCAGATGATACGGGGACCTCAGTCTGGTCCTTAAGCAGTTCGCTGAACTTCTTGCTGCTCAGTGGTCTGATGCCGTGGTCGATGGCATATTCCTTGAAGCGGTTGTAGAAGAGCGTCTTTTCAATGTAATCCGTAGCCTCCCCTGGCTCACACTCATCAAGAATAAATGCGTAAACGGGATTGGCATTTCTCTTGTACATGATTTCAACATCTTCGACAGTCTTATCATAGCTGAACTTCCAGCCATTCTTCCTGAGCCTATCTAAGCCTTGGAGTGCAATGTTCAGAAGTCCGCTTAGCTCCTCTGGGGTCTGGAGCTTTGCATCCAGGTCTGGGTCCGCCGTCCCTTTTTGGATGTCAAAGACGTTCAGGAACTCGATTAAGATCCAGCGCGAATAGAATGCATATGTGTCATCGGAGCTTCTCGGAAGCGTATTAGCCGAAAACATGAGCTTCGCTTTATTCCTGAAGCTGAATGCAGCCTTATATTTCTCCTGCGCGCGGTTGTCGTCGCCGCCCGTCAGGTTCCTGAATGCGGCTGTATCCGAGAGATCCTTAGAAGGCAGATCGCCCCCGATATTGGCGAGCTTTCCATAGAGGTCAGCCTTGGAAAATCTATCTGCAACCAAATCTTGGAGCGTGACATTGCTTATGCTCTTCCTTCCAAGAAAGGCAGTTATCAGCCTCAAGAGAGTGCCCTTGCCATTCCGCCCAGGTCCGAGCAGCATTACAGCTTTGTGGATATGATAATCTGGCCACAGAAGCCATCCGAAGATCTCTTCGATCAGAGGGATATCTATTGGCCGCACTACCTCGCCGATGAATTTTATAATCGCGGGAGACATAGCAGTGGAGTCATATGCCACATCTAGCTGCGCCGTGGAAAGATAATCCGGGGTATGCGGCCTTAGCTGCAATGTCTCCAGGTCCAGCAATCCGTTCTTGACGTTCAGAATAGGCTTGCTGTTGAAGAGTTCTCTATCGACATATGTCCTACGTTTGACCTTTCCAACAACATCTCCGACCCAACGGTTGGTTGTTTTATCCCCGAACTCGCTTTCAATGAGCGACTTGAGGAATGTCTCACCATCGTCCAGGTATACGCCATGATCATAGCGATAGAGCCTTTCCGTGTCCGAAACCGTCTTGAAGTGGTGTTCTGCAATCCATTCCTGCACGCGCTTGTTAATTCTTGCCTCTAAGCCGCCTTCAGGCGTCTTAACCTGATCAGATGTAACCAATCCCTTTTCGATTGCGTATTTTACGGTCTTATTCATTATGGCGCGATCCTTCAGCGCCCCCTCTCCGGCATCCTCCCAACGAATAGCCCCGCATTCGCACGCGAGCCAAGTCCATGCATCCCCGCCCGCGTTGATGCCATCATGCATCCAGCAGTACACACCCTTCGCTGGATTGACAACCAAATTCTTGCCCGTGGTGCTGCCCTTGATTGGATGAGGTCCGAGCAGTTGCCCGCCAGACCTAACGAAACTGGATGTGTCGATGACATCCAAGATATCAATCCGTGGCAGCTTCCCGTTTCCCGCCTTCACACTCTCGGTGGCTTTTGCAGCCAGAAAGGGGATTACGGCTTCCGTGATCGCGTCCGTTCTGTCTTCAGGTTCGAAACAAAATTCCGCGATCTTCTTACCTGTGATCGTCAGGTGGCGAGCAGCTTCGTACAACTCAAAACCGTTGAACGCCGCGTCTTGCTTTGCTTCCAAGATAGCTTCGCGATCTTCGGGTGACAGATCATCGCTTCCATGTCCGTCAATCTTGTTTTTGTTGTTTGGCAGATGTCCAAGCGCAAAGAATCTTATACCGGTACCAGAAATCGAAGGCTCGGTGTAGAATGGCTTAATCTCTTCTATTATGCTGATCGCCCACGCGCTCAACGTTCCCGTTTTGGGATTCCGGCAACAATCTAAGTCTCCACCTACAACGCTTAGACCATCGTTGTTTCGGGCGACTATGAATCCTATTCCATCATAATTTTTTGAAAGTTTCAACGCCTGCTCGAAGGTCATCCACCGGTCAGGATTTTGCCACTCAGATGGGTCGGGTTTGTTTGTCTTTGGGTTGAAACCGATTGGCTGTTTTCCGCGCCTGACTACCCATTGGCGCAAAGAGGTCAACTGAGTAGGCAACTGGCTGTAATCCGCCATTCAGCTCACCCCCAGAAAATGGTGGATCAGGAAAGCGTGCAAAACGACATCGTCGAATTCCATGCCCATCGCGAGCATAACGGAAACGCGATCGAGTAGGCTCATGCAACCACCATCGGCTCAACGGCTTTGATAGAGGTTTTTCGAATCGTTATGATTCGCCCGTCCTTCTTTCTGACCTCGATAAATTCGCCGTCAGTGCTTACGATTTTGCCCACGATTGGCATTGCCATAAAATCTGTGTTTATCTTTGTCAGCTGGTTCAGGTATTTTGCAAATCCGTCATTCGACGGAAAATTATTTATATTTTCGGTATTATTTTTCATGCAAATCAACTCAAAATAGTCGGAGCGTTTCCGGCGCTCCGATCGATTTTTATTCATTTATCCAAATCGGTCTGATGAGAATTCCGTTCTCTTTTGGTGTGATTGTTGCCGTTTCCGTTCCTTCGAAAATATCCAGCAAATCAACTGGAATCCGAATGCACCGATACTTTTTCTTGACCGGTGTTAGTTTTATTACCTTTAACATGAAAAGATCAAATCTTTTGGATTATAAAAGCGTTACTATATTTTAGTATGTATATACATCTATGCATCTATCTCTCTTGCCAACAGCCCAAGATCTAATAGCCTACGAAAAATCTCGGATTGGGTGGTCCTTTCGCTCCGCGCGATCTGTTTTATTTGCGTTTTGACATCTTTCGGTACTCTGACGTTCATTACTTCCATTTTCTCACCTCAGTAAAGTAACAATGATGCGGTACATGCAAGTGTTTTAAAAAAAGGAGAAAACGCTTTGGGGCGATTTCTCGTATTCTTGGAATACATAGGTTTATCGTGAAAAAAGCATGAAGAGTGGCAAGACCCCTCATGCTTAGCCAAGCAAAGGAAGTCCGCTTCCTCATATATAGTTGCAATTATTTATCTGCTAATATTATCAATTGGTTGTGTCTTTTTATGCCAATTGGACACTATCGGATCTAATGTACCGTCTGATATTGTTTTCTCATAAATATCCTGAACCATATGAGAATTGCCGGAATTTCGTATATCGCATTCCTTATCGCGATTGACAACGATTTTTAGATCATATCTGCTTTTTTCATAGTCTTTCAGTTGCCTGCTCGTAAATTCTGTGTTGGGCGCATCAAACAAAACCGGCTCACTCACAAGACCGCATTCACTGCAAACTCGTTCAAGATGCTCATCATAGCGAAGAATACCGCCGCACTCCTCACACAATGCATCCTCAAAGAGTTTAATGTGCTTGCCGTCCACCCGAACGACAATTGAGTTCTGAGCCGCCA
>Ga0074195_1004963_pt1 | contig 10431 bp, 5 predicted proteins | sample EPASupsiteHSE623_FD_64525 | JGI IMG/M metagenome (GOLD analysis project Ga0074195, IMG submission 64525) | Bioremediated contaminated groundwater from EPA Superfund site, New Mexico - Sample HSE6-23 | ecosystem: Environmental > Aquatic > Deep subsurface > Groundwater > Contaminated ... | reverse complement strand
TATCAATATATTAAGACCGAGCCTAATGGCGGGGTATTAGCCGACGATATTGAATGGAAGTTAATCGAGCAAGTAGGTAAGGTTACCCCTTTATCTGAGAGAATGAGTATTTACTCTGTAGTTAAATCCTATTTTATTTATCATATTTATGTTACTGATACTACAAGAGTATATAATCCAGAACCAAATATTTGTCGGAACGCAGCTTTGGTTGAATGCACAGTTATTGATACAGTTAAAGGTAGATTCATTCCGGAATGTACCGGAGCATTCAATGGAAATAATATAGGAAAAATTAAGAATGTTCCTCTTGATTATTCAGGTGCTTGTCTTCAATTTGAATATTGCTGTGAATGGGAGCGAGGCAGGTCGCAAAAATTTCTTGCTGATTCAGCAGGGAATGCATGGGTAAAAAAAGGAAAAGAATATGTCGTATTTCTTAGACCCAGGTTAATTTGTTGCGATTCAATAAATTGCTATTTCAGCTTGTCTTTGTCACTAAATGAATCAGATGTTTTTGGTTTATATACTGTTATAGAAGGTTTTGTAAGCGACCCAAATAATGAGTTTGGGTTGGGCACATCAGTTCCGGTCAATAATTTTAAAAATAAAATCAGGGATATTATTAATAATATTAAGAATTATCAGTAATATTTCATTGTTTTGTAATTGTTTTAAAAAAAAAACAAAAAGGATGAAAAATGAATAGATTTTGCTTTATCCTGACTTTTTTGTTGCTCATAATATGCTGTCAGAAGAGTGTTTCTCAGATTGTTCCACCACCATGTATGCCAAATTACAATAGTATTACAAGTCAGTTCATGAACATAGAGCAATCTCCGCCTTTAAATACAGGTATGCCTTATGATGTCATGATAGGTTATATTGGCTTTGACAGTCTGACAAAATCACTGAATTCGAGGCAGTTGCATAATTACCTCGATACACTTTACTGGGGCGATACAATTAAGTATGCTATGAAATTCTTTTATGAAATGGTAGATTATGACCCCATACTGTTTTATAGATACCTTGTTAGCGCTTCCTGGCCAAGAAAATTAATCCCATCAACTTTAACATCATCCTTCTATGAAAAGATTAGCCTGGTTTCACCACATCCCCTGCTTGACATGGTATTATGCGCCTCAAGCCTTATAGCCCATATTTATGTAAATGATACCATGACTGTTATAGATCCCTCAGGCGGTTGGGCTGTACATTCGATTATTGTTACTTCAAATATCATCGAGGTAATAAAAGGCACTAATATACCTGAGTGTTTAAATCTTTATCCGGCAAATTTTGAAAGGAAAACAAAAAAAAATGATATTCATAGTATTAATGATAGTTGTTTGCAATTTAATTACAGGCTGGAATTACCATTAGACAACAGAACCGAAACAACAAGGGCAAATTCTCATGGAATGCGCGATAGTTCCGGATTGCCTTGGGTAAAGTCCGGCAAAGAATACATCGTATTTTTAGAATTGTTAATGATTTGCGGAGATTCAACCAGTCTTTATCTAACCTTGAGACCAATATATGCCGGTTCATGTGGAACTATTTATCCTATCGAAAACAATATTGTTTATGACCCTAACGATGATTACGGGTTTGGAGTTGGTAAAACAACCGATGAATTTATTATGGCATTAAGGAATAGAATCAATCAAATTAAAAATCCAAATCCCTGAAACGCTTTATTTTTATTCCTAACCATTTTGATATGTAATTTTACATGGTACTGCTTCTTTCGGAATTGGGAGAGTAGGTGGATGGCTGTGTTTTATAGCCCCTGGCTCGTTTGAGCCGGGGGCTTTTCTGTTAAATCTGTAGTTATTTGCATATTATCCATTTCCCCAGTAATTTTGTTTTTTTAATTTATAAAACAGAAGCTATGAAGATATTTTTAACTTTTTTATTGATTTTAGGGCATATTTTAATTGGACACTCTAAGGATTTTGAAATAAATGAGAGGGTAAACGAGCGGATTAATGGAAAAGCCGACGAGAGGACAGAATTGATGAGCATTGTTTTTAGATTGTCCGGTGCTGATGAATATACAAATAATAAAGTTTTCAAATATTCCAAAGCTGTTGATGAGCACTTCAAATCTTATGAAAACCATAAAGTTGTGGAATTTGCAAAGCAATTGAGACACGAAAAAGGGGTAGTTTATGATGCTGTTATGTCACTGGCTGTTCATCTTAAGATAAAGAATAACAAGGTTTATATTTTGAAGGATGCCGCAGGAATAGACAAACGTTGGAGTAAGCACGATATAAAGAATTTTTTAAAATTGCTGAATGAATTTTACTCTGATACGAAATTTAATGAATTCTATAAAATTCAATCTGATATTTATGCAATTGCCGAATACAATTTTAAAAATATTGCTAATAAAATTAACTATATTTGGTTTGAGAATTTTTATGGTGAAAAGCCCCATAGCAATTTTAATTTAATCATTAGTTTATCAAATAAAGGAAGTTACGGGCCAAAAGTATTGTTACCGGACGGCTATGAAAATATTTATTCAATTATTGGAACCTGGCAGACCGATAGTTTGAAGAATCCTGTTTACTCAGATGATGATATTGAAGGAATCATTCATGAATTCAACCATTCTTTTTGCAATCAATTAATTGATAGTGCCTATCCTGCAATGCGAAAAGTCAATGAGGAATTTTTCAATTTTGTATCTCAAAAAATGGCTCTTCAGGCTTATTCCAATCCTACAACCATGTTAAGGGAAACTTTGGTGAGAGCCGCTGTTATCAAATATTATCAAGACCAGGCTATAGATACAAATCAAATAAAAGCATTGATAAAAAGAGAAAAAGCGAATGGATTTCTTTGGATTGACAAACTTGTCGAACTGCTTGCAGATTACGAACATAATAGAAAATCCTATCCTACCCTCAGGAGCTTCATGCCTGAGATTGCAAAACTTCAGAACAGGTTGTCACCCAAAGAAATTTATGAAAATTATATAAATAATTTACCATATATTGTTTCTTCAAATATAAAAGACCAGGGCACCAATGTTGACCCAAAAACAAAGGAGCTTGTTCTTACTTTTAGTTCAAAGATGACAATAGGAAAAAACGGTTGCAATTTGGGAAAAAAGGGTAATAGTTTTTTTCCTAAGCTTATCTCGGCAAAATGGAATAAAGATACTGAAAATCAATGGATAATTTCGATTGAACTCGAGCCGGACAAGGAATATTCAATATCATTTCCTGCTCGGTTTTTCTTTGACCAAAAGGGAAACAATATACGCGAGACATATACTTTAGATTTCAAAACCCGTAAAGAATAGCCAATCAATAAAATCATCCATTGTTGTATCTGCCTGAATTTCTTCTGCAGCTTTTATTTTTTTTTTCTTAATATTCAGCAATTCCATGATTTACACCTGATAATATTTAAGAACAAATACTAAAACGTAACATACATTTCAATATATTTTTTCTTGACACACTTTTGCAAACAAAGTTTTAAACACAAAGGGGCTGTTCAAATAAACAGCCCCTTTAAAATTTATAATTCAAAAATAAATTTATTTGAATATTTCGCTGAATCGTCTTGGCTTACGTGTTTTCCAGCCGCCTTTGTGGAAAGCGTAGGATGCAAGAAGCGGAAAGGCAATTGTTGCCTCGCTATAAACCATCTGCTCGAATGTTGTTTCAACTTTTCCCCACGAACTCGCTTCTTTTAGGGTTGAGCCCGACAAGCCGCCGTCGCGCTCGTCGGCTACCGTTATCTGTACGGCATATTTGTGCATATTGGCATCAATGCCGAGAACTTCGGCAGCTACTACTACGTCCTGTGTGAAATTCTTTGGCACACCCCCACCGACCATAATTATTCCGGTTTCACCGGCTTCAATTTTAATTTTTGTTAACTCGAGGAAATCTTTGGCTGAATCGAGCGAAACAACCGGTCCCTTGGTGTTAAACTGATGATGAACCAATCCGAAGCCTGCCGAGCAATCGGAAAATGCCGGAACAAAAATCGGCACACCGTATTCATAAGCATTGCGAACAACCGATTCCCCGCCCATATTGTTCAAAACGAGCCATTTACCCATTTCTTCGATAAATTCCCGTGAACTGTAGGGCCGCGGTTCGAGGGAGTTGGCGATTTCGGCAACCGTCATATCGCAGGTTCTGAGGTCTTCTTCGTCAATATATGTGTCGTAAATCCTGTCAATCATCAGTTCGCGCAGTTCATTATCGTCGACAAACTGTGACCCCTGGTAATGCCTGAATCCGAGCCCTTCGAAAAAATCCTGGTCAACAATGACTGCTCCGGTTGAAACGATAGCATCTATCATATTGTTCCGAATCAGGTCAACTACGATATTTTTCAGCCCTGCACTAAATAGTGAGCCGGCAAGTGTGAGAATAACCGAGCAGGACTGGTCTCTAAGCATACGGTCATAAATATTTGCAGCCCTGTGCAGGTTTCGTGCCTGGAATGCTGTTTGTCCCATTGCGTCGAGCAGGTCAACCACGTCGAGTTTCTTGATGTCTATATGTTCTACGAGTTTTTCCGGGTTCAGGTAATCGTTTCTAACCGCCATCTTTTTCCTTGTTTAAGTTTAAAAAAATTCATTGACGAACAATTCTCATCTATCCTTTAACATCTTGCCCAAATATTCCACAGGCTCGCCGTTGCTGTTTATTCCGATGATTCTGAATATATAAACTCCTTTCGACATTTCCGGTGCATCCCAAAGCACAGTATGGCCGCCAAGAGTAACCGGGCAGTTGTCTATTCTGTCAATCGGTTTGGAGTCAACAGTATAAACAGATATTGACAGACTGTTCACAGCCTGGGGCAGCACATACATAAATTGTGTTTTGTAGAAAAATGGATTCGGGCTTGTTTTTACGTCCATTATCCAATCCGGCGCCTTGAACGGAATCTGCAATGTTTTTAGATTGTTATTCTCGCAGAACTCGTGAATCGAAGTATCGGCGCTGATTTTTGCGAAGAACTCAACATAATATGCAGAATCGGGAACAGTGAAATCGTAGCTGTACTGAGACTTTTCGAACTTCTGCAGCTTAGCAATCATTGTCTCGTTGATTAAAATCGTGTCCCTGGCATTCATAATCATGAAAATCTTCAAGGCTAAGTTTTCCAAAGGTTTCACACCGTTCTGGTATGCGGCGGTCAAGGTAACAACATTTCCTCTGCTCAATTCGTTCAAATTCGAGGTCAGGCTGAGCATGTTCAGGTCGGGTGCGGGGAAATCGAGAATAACCCTGTCGGTATAGCCGTAAGTTTCTTTTGTCACGCCGCCCTGCTTTGGTTTTCCTTTATATGTTACTTCAACGGTTGTTATTGCATAACTTGTGTCGAACATACATGTGCAGGCGTTTGGAGTAGGTTTCAGATGTATGATGATATCTTTGGTCTCTCCCGGAATCAATGAACCTGCAAAGACGTTCAAAACAGTGTTCCCATCTGCTATATCAGATAAAATACTGCAGGAAACAGGCCGGAAATACAATCCGGGGAGTATTCCGAGCGTTACATTTTCAGCGATGTCACTACCGGCATTACTAACCTCAACAAGCACACCGATATCCTTATCAACATCACCGTTCAACTGAATATCCTGAGGCTCTTTTTCCTGAAGTACTGAATTGTTAATGCTGTATATCCGTTTGAAGTCCATTATCTTTGGCCCCATGACAGATACCGTTACTTTACTGGCAGTTGCTTTGGCATTAATTGATTTTTCATTAGTGAAGTTCAACTCCTCGCTTTTTGTAATGTCTGCATAATCCTCACCGGCGAGGGTTGTGACCTGTACCTGCTCGAGAACATTGAATTTTGTGAAAGTAGTCGTCGGGAATCCTGAAAATTGTGACAGGTCAATAGTTTCAACGCCCGAATTTTTATCAAAGACAACCGGCAGCCGGTCAGTGATTTTGTCAAAGTCAGTGTTGTTTATATCCTGTTTCGACCACTTTACATTTTGCATACCGTTGAAATATTGTGTCCCGATGGATTTAAGGTTTGTGAGGTTACCGGTTCCTAAAACCAGCTTCTGGTACTCTGTCACATTTCCCCAGCCGTCGCGTGTGGAAATGCTTATGCTTGCCTTTGGCACATCGAATGTTAATTTGCCGTGAGAAGTCCCTGTATAATATTTCCTCTCACCCGACATTGTAAAGTTTATGTCATAAATGCCCTTTGGCAGGGTTTCATCAACACTGAGCAGGAAGACAAAATATGCCCTTCGGGAAGGTTGCAGCAAATTAAGGGTATTTCCCATTTTAACAAGTATTTCACCTTCGGGCTGGTTGAATCTCCAACCGGCTTTGAACGAGCCGGGCTGGTCGCCGTCGCGCAGCACCTTCCCTGTTATTGGGTCTGCCTGTGCCGGTACGAGCGGTCTCGGATATGCAACATAAGCCATAATAATTTGAGAATTCTGCAATTCCGGAGACAGTACCGGTGTAAAAGATGTATTAACCCAATTATCATCGGTTCCGTTTGAAACTTCGATTCTGATTTCAACAAAAGAACCGCTTACTTGTTTCGGGTAGCCCTGAAGGTCCGGATTGGTTTTATCTGCCAAAGGAACAAGAGTAGCATCTTTATGCTGATATTTCGGGTCAATTATTGCAGGCATGTCGAATGCAGGTTCGATGAGGCTGCACGGGTCTTTTCCACCGACATAGGTTGTTATTGTGGATTCGCCATAACCATAAGAAACATGATATGGGTCGAAGTCACCATTAAAATAGTGAGGTTCGTTAACGTCCTGTATTGTATGCTTAATAAAAGTAGTGTCAACACCGAACCTGACGACCGAGGGCATCGGCTGTGATGTCAGCTTGTAATCCAGCCCCTGCGAGAAGCCGGATAATGTATGTGAGAATATCACCCATGGCGAGCCTCCGAATATTTCTTCGACAACCAGCCAGCCGCCTTTGCTGATATCAATGGGACCTTCTTTGCCTTTGCCTTCATAAACGGCATGAATTGTAATATGTGTTTTTCCAAGCTTTTCAAAGAAATCATCTCCGTAGGTCGAGTCAAGCCCGTACCACCAGCCTTTTGTCACCATACCATAAATATCGTCCTTAAAAGGTACAACCGGGTAATTTATGTATTGTTCCCCTGTTCCAAGCATGAACGGGTCGTGCAGAAATCCGGTAGATGAACAGAACCTGTCACCGCGGTCGTCAATCCAGTCGTCAATACCGTCATGGTTGTCATCGTCGAGTGCAGGAGGAATAAGAAGCTGGGGCACCCAGACATGATACTGGAACTGGTCTTCGAGTATTTGAACCTTGTTCTTGGTATTTGGATTGTCAACCCATTTTTCGAAATGATGTCCGTCAACCTTTACGATAGCATCAACATCATACGAGCCGTCTGATTTTTTTGGCAGTGTAATCTGGTAGCCTCCCATTCCTTTGGGGATATCATAAACAAGATAGCCAAAAACACCGTCGCCCAGTTTTTCATTGCCTTCAATCATAAGTGACGGGTCATTGAAATTAACATCATGCCCGGCATTACGTATCCAATAGTAGGAATATTCTGTGGATGCGTCCATATCGAAAGTCAAATTTGCTTTGCCCCATTCCGGTAGAAACTTCATTGTTTCTCCGGTTGACGGATCAGTTATAAGGAAGTTATTGGACAAATATTCAAACTGCAACGGGTTGGGCAAAGGGGCATAGTAAGTATAAGTTGAACGAATAGGTGTCACCCGTTTTTCATTAAATATTGTCTTGTACTCCAGGTTGGAATATAAAGATTTATTAGGCCTGAATTTATTCATATCAATTTCTTCGCCGCCAAGCGAAAGAACAGCTATGAACTCCCTGTGTGGCTGCGGAACAGTACCGAGGCATTTATCGGTCGGTTTTAACTTGTAATTTTCTTTTAAAGTGTCAATAAAAGTAAAACCTTCGTAATTATTAATTCTTTGAGATATCAACTGTTTCCAGATTACCTGCCCTTTATTATCTCTTTCCATCCAGTGAGTCCAGGATGTATCTGCTTTATTCGCATTGTCAATGTCTTTTGAATAGGGATAAAACATTCCGTCGTATTTGCCGCATTTACCGTTAGCGTATCCTACACCGGCAGATAGGGGAACCAAATCGGGCGGGTCAACCCAGATTTCATAAGAGCAGTACGGGTCAGCGTAATCGTATCCGGCAACTTTCCCGATGTTCCAGGTAACTTTCCAAACACGGATTTTATCTCCGGGAGCCTCGATTTCGACAATGCCGTCGCCGTTGATGTCCATGGCTCTTTTACCATCATGGTTTATATCTTCATAATATGCAGTATCGCCCGACCTGAGATGCTCCCATGGATTCAGCCAATATACAGAATCTTCCGTGATAGTATAATTTTTCGGATAAATTGAGGCAGTGTCGAGCCATACGTCAGGATGCACGTCGCCATCCTGGTCGAAATCAGGTTTATTCTGGTCATTGCTCCCATGCAGAACATCAACATACTTACCTCCGGGTGTCCTGAGGATGGGAATGTTAATTGAATTGTCAGTCCAGTAAAACGGAACATCTTTGGGAATGTATTGTATATACTTAGTCTCGCTGGCAGGGGTGCGTTCCTTGTTTTCCATTATCATAAATACCTTGAAAGGCTGATAGTTCAGATATAAGAAATTTTTCCAGTTCAGGTCGGTATCTGCCGCAAGGTTGGCACTAAACATAAGGTCGGCAAGGTTCAGATACCTGATGATAAGGTTGGGCCCGTCATCGGGATATGTGAACACTCCATAAGAAATATAAATATAATTAGCCCATGAGATGTAATTGTTTACTTTGGCATGAATCGGGTCGTCCGGGTCGGGTGTTCTCAGCCGGTAAACAATAACCGTCTCGCTGTGCGGAGCCATGGTCAGGTTTGTAATTGTCAATGTGCTGCCGTTAATCGTAAATGCAAAACCCTGTGAAACCATATCAACAAATTTAAAGAAATCCCTGTTGTATTCCGTAAGTTGAATGCCTGTAATTTCTTTATCGGATAAATTTCTGATTTTAATTCGAACCTCGAAAGTATCTATCCTGTCATAAGCTACTGCGTTGTTGCCGACTGTCATGCCCGGGGGCAAATCATTATAAATCGAATGAGTGATGTCAATACTTTTTGCAAAGGTAGAAAAGAATGAGTTAAAAGTCCACTGAAGCTGACGGCTTCCGGATTTTACGGCATTTGTACCTCCAACAGTCGGCATACCGGTATTGCAGATTATTCTTCCGCCGTTTGCCTGCTTGCCGTTGATATAGAATACAACAGGGATGTTGTTTGCAGAATCCGAGGCGATTATTTCTGCCGAACCTATGTCCACTCTGGGTATTACACCCGCATATACAAGACCGTCAACCGCATCTTCTGTCAAGCTCATCGGATGCTTGCTTGTACCGAATTGCAGTTTGATATGGTTTGTTTTTGGGTCAGGATAAATGCCGTTTCTAAAATCAACGGAGTTTTGCGGGAGATAGCCCAATTTTTCGAGAAAATAGACAGCATTGCCTTCGGCATATATTTGTCCGCCGGCTGCAAGGAATGCATCAATCCTTGTTTTTATTTTTGGGGACGAAGCTATGATTTTGTCAATATAGTATTTGTTATCGGTTCCGTTGGCTACGAACGGAGGGATAATCAGCAGTTGAGTAGAAGGATTAATATTATTGGTATCGAGTTCCTTCTCGTTGACGAAATAATAAATGCTGTTGTAGAAATAGGAATCAAAAGCATTTTTGAAGTACAGTGATGCCCATGAAACAGTAGCGTTATTCTTCCTAAGGTCACTCCTGAAAATAGCAACATACTTTGAATTAGGTTTGAACTGCAGAGAAAAGTGTTCGGTGTTTTGCCAGTTGTAATTATCGAAACTTGTTCTGGTTACCGAAGAATAGTCAGTTGACATTTTGTCGGGATATACAAAACAGCCTTTATCGGGCCCACTCCTTATCCAGTAAACCGAATGTTCGCCGAATTTCGGAAACATTATACTGTCCATTGTAGCATTAGTAAACCTGTAGTCAACGTAGGACTGCACTAATGCAAATTTATAAGCCTTTAGAAAATCTGCCTGTGATTTGTTTGTTGGTATGAGCGAACCGGTACCATAAGCAAGTGCAGGCAATAGTATAAGGACTGATAAAATTGAGATTGTAAAGAGTATATGTTTTTTCATAAAACCTCCATTGAAGGTTTAAATATTTTTTTAAACCAGCATATATTGTATATAATTTTGAATAAGCAATTTATCAAATTTTTTTATTAATAAAAATGATATTTTCAGATTTAATTATAATTAATTATTTTTTAATCATAGAAATCCTCCGCCTACGGCGGAGGTAACAATTTTTTGGCTATGCCCTAAATATTTGTTAAATTAGAGCATGAGCAAAT
>Ga0074195_1004962_pt1 | contig 10436 bp, 9 predicted proteins | sample EPASupsiteHSE623_FD_64525 | JGI IMG/M metagenome (GOLD analysis project Ga0074195, IMG submission 64525) | Bioremediated contaminated groundwater from EPA Superfund site, New Mexico - Sample HSE6-23 | ecosystem: Environmental > Aquatic > Deep subsurface > Groundwater > Contaminated ... | reverse complement strand
CAGTTGGCCAAACTCCTCACTCCGGGCAGAACGGAGCCGTAGATTGTCATATGTTTTCCACTATACTTTCCCTTCATAGATTTTCAAAGCTCTAAGTGGAGCATATCATATGAACCAGTGCATATTATTTTGCGGAAGGAAAAAGGTGGTATAATTAAAAAGTGGTTGCTGACCCTATTTTTATTTTTTTACTTTAAAAAAAGAACCCCTCTTCGCATTTTTTAAATGATTAGAGGGGTTTTGCCTTAAATGCTACTTGCGAAAGGAGAACACAAACCGAGAGCTGGGAGTCCAACTGCAGGCAGGCGAGGCAGGGTAGCAACAAAGACACAAAGTGGAAGCACTTCGCACCAATTTGAACAGCGAGAGATAATCAGTCAAACCGATAATCGGCTCCATAGCGATAAGCAGTTCTCTATTAGGCTGATCCTTGTACTGAAGACACAATTGAGGACCGACCTCGGCTGGGCAGAGATTCAGGCCAAGTTTTTTGGCTCGAGTATATATCTGCTCAAGAGTTGTTGCATCTTTGAAGCCGAGCTCAGTGGCTGAAACGACCACGAGGTCAATTTCGGTTTCCTCGGTGGCCACCGTGAAACCGGGCTTGCCGAGGATGTCATCGGCATGTTCATCAATGACGATTCCGTTGTCCTTGAGGGACCTGCGAAAGGCGTCGGCGGTTTTGAGGCCGGTGCCGAGCTTGATGGTTTTGAAAACCTTAAGCTCGGGGATGAAAATATCAGTAGGACAGAGACATAGAAGCAATTTTTGAAGTGCCTTGGGGTTCTCAATCCAACCCTGCATGATGTCAGACGACATCTCGGGCAGGTTCTCAGCAATACGAGCAATCAACTTTGCAACTTGATACGACATGGTGGTTTCTCCTTTCAGGGGTTTCACCATTTTTGCTTGACTTACCGAAGTGGCAGTCACAGCCAGAAAACACCGAAAAACATTAGTATTTTTTGGCTATGACTGCTATTTGCAAGTAATATTTAGATACAAAAGAGCTATTCTTATTATGTTTTGACTATACACCTGCTATAAGTTATTGTCAAATTTTTTAAAAAATAAAAAAACCGGCTGCTTTTTAAGCGCCGGGCTTGTTTTTAGAGGTATTTTTTCTCTGCCAAAAATTTTTTCCATTTTTGGTCCCTTACCGGGCAAAAACAATCTAACTGACTAAAAATCTTTTGTGAAAAATCATGCTGTAACCTAACTGCCTGTTCAAAACTGATGTCTCTGATATTGGCGATTTTTACTTCATAACCGCCATGAGCATCAAGCAATAAATTACCGTCGGCTCCAATGTTTAAACCATACCTGCAAGTGCCACAAACACAATGGCCATCCGGTTCGTCGTAAATAAGGATTGATTCGTCGCCGAGACTTGTCAGTTCTTCAAAATCTTGTCCTTCGGGTAACCAAAGTTCTGGTTTTGCGGCTGCGTGACCTGTGTGGGATAATTGCCCAATACTAAACAGAAAACCTTTTTCGTCGCAGAACTGGCTGGCCAATTTAACTTCATTAAGATTATTAGCCTGAAGTGTCCAGTGAATCGCTATCCGCTTGACTGCTCGTCCATTTTCTTTCCAGCCACTGTTTTCAAAAATTTTGCTAACTAAATCAATAACGCGCATCTTAACCTCAAAACTGCCAGGCAGTCCATTGTCGCGTTCATAAGTTTCTTTTGTGAATGAATGAAAACTGAGTATAAGAGCCACTTTCAAATTAGAGAGTTCTTTGATTATTGACTCATTCAAGCAGTGACCATTTGTGAATATAGTGGTCCATATACCCATTTGCGATGCCATGCGAACAATTGGGAGAGTAAGGTGGCTAATAAATGGTTCGCCTTCACCAGAAATTTCAATTGTTAAGCCACCAAATCGATGGAATTCTTCTATTAACCTAACATAATCCGGCATGCCAAGTAAATTTTTGAGCCCAAATTTACGTTCAGGATAACGAAAACAACCCTGGCAATTAGCGTCGCACTTACTGTCCTGATTTAAAGACATATAAGTTATGAATCTTTCAGAAAGTTCATAACCCCTTACCTTGGCCCAAAATCTTGGTCGGGAAACTAAAATTGGTTTCATACTCTTGCTCCTTCTGTGTTTTTCTTTCCAGCTCGATTAACTTTTCAAAGACCTACTCATATCTTACTCATATATAATAAAAATATCAATAACTCCTTTGTTTCAATAAAAAAGCCTACTGCGAAAAAATTTCGCCGAAGGCTCAAGTTGTCAAAAGGAACGAGTCCTCAAGACCTCACTTACCCGATTGGGCAAGATGATACTATAAAACTATGTACGCGTAGCTAATACTTCACGAATAGTTGCACTAGCAAAAATTTTCATCGTGTCGTATATTTTAACCCTAATGTGTTCAGGTTTCAAAAGTTGCAAATCTGTGCAGGCTAAAACAACATCATTGACTCCTGCCTTTTCAAACTTGCTTATGATCCTAAGAAGCTCTTCTCTATCCTTCTCATTGTGTCTGTTCAGTACAATATCGTTTATCATTTTTCCGATATTGACTTGGTCTTCTTCATCGGGTACAAATTGTTGGATGCCATTCTTTCCAAGAATGTTTTCATATAATTTTCGATTTATAGTGGTTGTCGTAGACAGCATCCCGACTTTTGATACTCCCATGTCAAGTAAAAACTTTGCCGTTTCCTCGGTTATGCTCAAAACAGGTATTCTGACTGCATCCCTGATCTGTTGGATAAAAATATGGCAAGAATTACATGGCATAACGAGAAAATCTGCGCCGCCTTTTTCAAGACACTTAGCGGCGTCAACTAAATACGGAATATATCGTTCTTCTCCAGTAGCTTTTGTTAGTAAATCTTCTTCAATTTTATATTCCAGTGGAATATTCCAAATCAGAATCGGAGGCCTATTTGCCTTATTCTGCTGATAACATCCAAAAACCAATGCCAAGTAAAATTCTGCTGTTGTCTCGGGTCCTAACCCGCCGATTATACCTACAGTTTTCATGACGTGCTCCTTTTTTACCCGAACCGTTCGGGTTGACGGCTTATCTCGGAATGAGACGAGTGGTTTATCCCGTTTTAGCGGGACAAAACGCTCGTCTCATATTATTCGGAATCATAATTTCAAAGGGCTTATTGTATATTCTTGTTATATCAAGATGTTAAAAAAGTCAAGGCTTTTGGTTTATGTCATATGACGAAGGGCTTGACACGGCTGGTTAACTATAATATCATAAAAAACGAACATGAATAATAAACAATTTTTTTCAATTTCATATTATTACTATTATATAGGCCTTGCCCAAGAGGTTAGTTTTAAGTGCCGAAATAATAGTATAAATTATTCATAAATATTATTTAATTAATTTCGACTTTTAAAACTGATCTCTTGTGAGATCAGTTTTTGTTCTTTTACAAATCCCAAAATTGAAAGGAGAATGTCATGCTTATTAGCATCGAACATGAAATGCCGGCTATTTATTTGAAAAGCCGTATGGGTATCAAGCCCCAGATTTTTATTGACCTTTGGAAGGAATTGAGTCGTGAGGGATGGACGCCCGATGGGCAATTTGGCCTTTCAAAAGAAGTTTCTTGTGCATATTCTGATGCTCAAAAACCTTACCAGATGATTAGCACCGATACTGGACCAACAGTGGAAATTGCTCCGAGCCCTGCCAAGACGATTGGCGAAGTTGATAGACAGCTTAAGGATATTAGAGCAATCGTTGGCACTAAATTGCTTCAACGGGGCATTGGTTTGTTGGGAAGTGGAATTCATCCATACCTTGGCAATACTATTGAGGAGTACTATCAGTATAGAACTCCACGACCTGTCTACGATTACGCGATCAAGGAACGTGGGCATCAACATCGCACGCTGTTGAATATCGCTGCGATGCAAGAAGTTGTGGACGTGCCTATTTCTGAAGCACCATCCATAGTTTCGATAATGCACAGATTGACCGGAGTCTTTCTATTTTTAAACAGGAACGATCACGAGATGGGCATTGCTAAACGGCCATATCAGTCAATTCGGCCGGTTGCATGGAGGAATCAAATGCCGACATTCGGAGAGTTTTCCAGCGATCAGATTAAAGTTGGTATTCCTAACTTTCAAGTAAAAACTTGGAAGGACTATCTGCGCCTGATCTGGGATTCTAATCCGATGTTTATTCTTGGAACGAAATCCAACGGATTGGTTTATATTCCGGAACACCCGCATTTCAGCCACTTTATTTTTTCTAATCAAGAATGGGTGGCGCGAAGACTGGACACTCGGGAGGATTTCAAAATTAGACCAGAAATGAGTCACGTCAGACAAACTGACTGGACTTATATGGGCTTTGCCCGACTCAGGCTTTTCTGGAAGGACGGAGTCAGCATTTCCGATGTGGCCACTGCTTGCCAAAGCGATAATAGGACGTTGGAAAGTTTTCTCGCTTCTTCTCTTGAGAAGGTCTTGATCGAGAACAGGTCATCGGCCTCTCCGCCTCCCGGCGAAGAGATGTGTTCTCTTGCACTCATTGTTGGACTCATTGAAAATTTCGACGCGATAAAACAATTCGTTAACGCAAGGCCATACAAGTTTTGGCTGAAATTCGCAAAACAAGCCGAAAGTTGGCCTCTCGAAAAGGGGGACAGAGATGGTACCCTTTCTATGGTGGTTGACTTGGCTCGCACAGGTTTGCTCAAGCGAGGGATTGATGAAGAGATATACCTTGAACCGATTTTTCGTCGGCTCAAGGAAAAACTATCTCCATCGGAAAAGATGTTCAACTTCTATAAAGATGGGGGGATAGATTTAGTGGTTGAAAAGCTTCTTTACCACTTCTGATATTTTATGGGCACAGATTGATTCTGTGCCTTTTTTATTTTATAATAAATAATCTTATTAATCCTTATGAAAATTATAAAAGCAGAGTTATTCTATATTAGCATTCCCTGTTCTCATCCATTTGAGGTAAGTTTTGGTATAATCAGTTATAGACCCGCGGTTATTGTAAAACTGGTAAGCGACCAAAATCTTATGGGATACGGGGAATCATCTGTTCATGATATACCTCTATCTGAGCAGGAAACCACTAAAGATGCGGTAAAATTACTTATAGAAAAATTACCCAAATTGATTGGTCTGCCGGTCAATGAAGAAATAGATATTGTGGAATTGTTTGGAGACTCCCTCTATCCGGTTTCTCTTTTTGGAATTGAAGCGGCATATCTTGATCTTTTAGCGCAGGACAAAGGATTAAGTCTAAGCCGTTTATTCGGGGCAAAAAATACGCAAGTTATCGCCGGAGAGAGTGTGGGATTACAGCCATCGATAGAGTTGACTTTAAAACAAGTTAAATCATATATTAAAGCAGGTTACGGACGTATAAAAGTTAAAATTGCCAAAGGACGAGATAAAGAAATCATTGAGGCGGTGCGTCGTGCATATCCCTCTTTGTATTTGGGGGCAGATGCCAATGCTGATTATACAAGTAAAGATGTTAATTATCTAGCCAGTTTTGCTGAATACAATCTTGCTTTTATTGAGCAGCCCTTTGAGGCAGAAGATTACAAATCTAATGCGGTCTTAAGGTCTGAGGGTATCAAAATATGTTTAGATGAAACGATTATTAATCTTCAAACATGTAAAAAGGCCATAGAAGAAAAAGCTTGCGATATGATTAATATAAAGCCGGCCAGAATCGGAAGTTTTAAGGAATCGCTCAGAATTCATAACTTGTGTGTTAATGAAAACATTAAACTTTTTGGCGGAGGGCGGCTTGAAACTGGCATAGGCAAAAGCGCCAACGTGGCCTTTTATACATTGCCGGGTTTTAATGAGGCGTCCGATATAACTCCGCCACAAGATTATCTCGAATCGGATATAATATATCCTCCATTCACTGTAAGCAACGGAACTTATAATGTTTCAAAATTACCGGGTCTTGGAGTTAATGTTGATGAAAAAGTTTTAGATAAATTCACTATAAAACATTGTATGTTTCAATAAAGTCAAGGATTGACATTTTATAATATCTAACTAAACTAAAAATATGAACTTTAACAATAAGGAGAAACCCATGGTTAAAAAAGAGCGATTAGTAAATTCATTTTGTAGGCTTGCGAAAATTAAAAGTCCTTCGGGCCAAGAAGAAGATATGGCCGTCGAAGTGGTTAAAGAGCTGACAAGGTTGGGCTTAAAAGTTACGAGAGACAGTTACGGCAATGTTGTGGCTAAAATGGACGGCGTCGGCCAGCCCGTAATATTGTGCGGCCATCTAGACACTGTTCCTGTCGGACAAGACAAAGAAATTGTTCCGATTGTCGAAAATGGAATCGTTAGAAGCGACGGGAAAACTATTTTAGGTGCGGACAACAAAGATTTCATTGCGGCTATTATAGAAGCGATTTCTGTTATATCGGAAGATTCTCTGCCACATCAGCCTTTGGAAATTGTTTTAACCAGAGAGGAAGAGCAGATAGCCAGAGGCGCGGTTAATTTAGATACATCTTTGTTGGAAGGGAAAGAGTGTCTAATTGCAGATAATGCGGCTCCGCTCGGAGAGATAACTTTAAGCGCGCCGTACACTGATAAATTTGAAGTTACGGTGCGTGGCAAAGAAGCTCACGTAAAAAATCCGGAAGCGGGGATTGACGCCATCAGAGCGGCCGCGTCGCTTATTTCCAGAATGCCACTTGGCAGAGTTAATGACGTCACCACAGCTAATGTTTCATTTATTTCCGGTGGGTTGGCGGGCATTATAGAAAAAACCGAGTTCGCCGAACTTTCTAAACAGCCAAGTAATTCTGTGCCCAACATCGTTAAGTTTTTCGGAGAAGTTCGGGGACTTGAAAAGGACCTGGTTAAAGAAACATTCTCCGAAATAAATAAGCTCTGTCGCCTGGTGGAAAAAGAAACGGGGGTGACCGTAGATTTTGTTATGAAAAAACTTAATGACGGATATATGCACGAAGAGAAAGATCCTTTTTTGAAAAAAATCGCTTCGATATTTTTGCAACAAGGCCGGCAACCGAGATTCGAGCCTACCATTGGAGGAAGCGATGCTAATGTTTTAAACAAATACGGCATTAAGTCGGTAGTAATAAGCTCCGGAGAAAAAAATAACCATACTTGCAATGAACAGATTGCAGTTGAAGATTTGGTGGAGCTGACCGACTTTCTGATTAGATTCGTGACTACGCTTTAGTTTGAATAAGAGCTCCTTAATGCCCCAGCTGAAAAGTTTGGGGCTTTTTTATTTAAATTTTTATAAAAAAATAACCCTAATCGCGAGATTAGGGTTTTCTATTTGATTTATTTTTGAAAGAACAGAACTGGGTAGGATGGGATTCGAACCCATGAAGGCATAGCCAGCGGTTTTACAGACCGCCCCCTTTGACCACTTGGGTACCTACCCTGTCCGAATTACTTCGTAGTAGTTACGGAGGGATAAGAGCCTAGCACTAATGGCGAACCAACACATAGTCCCTCTTGGGTCAGTTCGTTGTATGCTTCTTGGACGGCTTCGTCGTCGAAGTGTCCACCATATTCAAGGAGGAAAGTGTATTCCCATTTTCTTCCCGGAATAGGTATAGGAAAAACAATAAAAAGATTTACGCCACGCCTTGAAAAACACTCAAGCGTTTTAGAAAGAACGCCACTCTTTGCCTGTTCCAGATTAACCAGCAAACAGGTTTTGTATTTGCCGTCGCCTTTCCTCTCAGCGACTTCTGTTCCCAACACCCAGAACCGGGTAAAGTTGGTCTTGCTGTCGGCAACAGGTTCTGCTTGTACGCGGATCAATCCGTACTTCTTTTCGGCGTTTTCCGAGGCTATCGCGGCGAATTCCGGATTTTCACTGGCTTCCTTCGCCGCTTCTCCTGTGGAGTTTCTTGCTTCAATAATTACTCCCTGCTTCAGTAGCGAGGCAATAAAATGTTTGCACTGTTGCTGTGCAGCAATGTGCGAAAGCAATTTTTTCGGAAGAGAACCGTCATTTATTTTACGCAGGAGGAGTTGGTTTATTGCCAACTCAATTTCAGCAATAGCATGGACGCTTCGCGAGGAAAAGGCATTTTCCATCGCGAATACAGTTTCCGTAACAATCCCGGCAGCGGTATTCTCAATTGCCACAACGCCACGTTGGATTTTTCTTTTTCCGACCGCATTACAAATTTCGGCATGGGTTTTGAAGGGGACCAGCTTTATATCAGCTTGTCCTCTAAAGTACTGTTCAGCTGCATCATAGCCGAACGTTGAATCATCTGGTCCTAGATAGCCAACATCCTCTGACATAGTACACTCTCCTTACTCCACCTTGACTCGGTGGTGTTGTTTCTTGCCATGGCGAATTACGCAGACGCCATTTGGGAAAGAGCTTTCATTAGCCATTGAGCTAATTGCAGTGACTTTTTCATCGTTGATATATGCGCCACCTTGTTCAATTAGGCGACGAGCAACACTCTTTGAGGACGCAAGTCCTGTTTCAACAAGCAAGTCAACCACAGGAATTCCCGCGGTGACCCTTTCTTTACTGACCGTTGTGGTCGGAAGTCCTGCACTGTCTCCTATTTCCTTAGAAAAGGCGGCTCTGGCAGTTCTTTGGGCTTTCTGAGCTTTTTCTTCACCATGGCAAAGCTTGGTCGCCTCGAAGGCGAGTACTTCTTTTGCCTTACGAATGTCAGCGCCCTGGAGCTGTCCGAGTTTTTCAATTTCTTCTGTTGAAAGAAAAGTAAACAACAACAGAAACCGGACAATGTCACGGTCGTCGCAGTTAATCCAGTACTGATAGAAGTCATACGGCGAGGTTTTGCTGTCATCAAGCCAGATTGCGCCGGCTTCGGTTTTACCCATTTTTTGACCTCTCGCAGTTGTAATAAGCGGAAAGGTGAGGGCAAAAACTGTTTGCTTTCTCATTTTTTTTGTGAGATCAACTCCGGCTAAAATATTACCCCACTGGTCATCGCCACCCATCTGCAACATACAGCCTAGGCGGTCAAATAAAACAAGAAAATCATACGCCTGTAAAAGCTGGTAATTAAACTCGATAAACGAAAGTCCCTGTTCTTGCTCAAGGCGTTTTCTGTAGCCCTCGTTTTTAATCATTTCATTGACCTTGAAATATTTGCCGATGTCTCTGAGAAACTCAATGTAGTTGAGTCCGGCAATCCAATCGGCATTATCAACCAGCAGACCCTTTTCGCCATCAAGCGTCAGGTAGCGGTTAAATTGCAAAGACAGTTTTGCCATATTGCTGGCAACGTCTTCGCGAGAAAGCATCTTTCTCAATTCGGTTTTACCACTCGGGTCTCCAATTAGACCGGTGCCACCGCCAATAATTGCTATGGGCTTGTGGCCGAGCCGTTGAAGATGAGCCATTGCCATAATTGGGATTAAACTGCCAACATGGAAGCTTTCAGCCGTCGGATCAAATCCGACATAATAAGTAACTTGAGAATTGGAAAACAAATCGGCCAGACCTTGCTCATCTGAACACTGTTGCATAAATCCTCTTTGTTTGAGAACTTCTAGTGCGTTCATACAATCTCCTTTGTATCACATTGTTTGAAGGAAGTAAACCCGCATATTCTCATTGTATTTGTCAATGAGCACCTATAATAGAGTTTAATCTAAAAATTATTATTGTCAAGGGTTCGGGGTAATGTCCACACGCATATGGCGGTTTCTGCCGGAAAGCATTAGTATCTCGGTATGTGTGTTCAAAATTGATAAAAGTAGTATAATGGAAAAATAAAGATTATAATAAAACAAAGAAATGTTAAATCAAAAATTTTGGGCAAAATATTTTAAAGTTTATGATATTTTGAACATAGTAATTCCATATCAAGAATTATTATATGAACTTGAAAGAGAGCTTGATTTAAACAGTAATGATGTCGTGTTAGATGTTGGTTCTGGAACAGGCAATCTAATGTTTAAAATAAAAGGGAAGTGTAAAAAAATTATTGGTTTAGATTTCTCCGAAGAAGGAATAAAAATTCATAAACTTAAAGATCCTCAGGCCGAGGTTCTATTTTGTGATATAACTCAAAAAATACCCTTTTCAGATGGTTATTTTTCAAAAATCGTTTCGAACAATGTAATTTATACATTAAACGATATTGATCAAAAAAAAGGGGCTGAAATATTTGATAAGCTTAAGTCGCAATTGCCCGCAGAGTAAATGAAGTGAAAAGGGGTCAGGTATCTTTAATCACAAACAATTTTTAACGGCTCAACCTAAATAGGGTTGAGCCGTTGGGTTATATGAAGATTACGGCGGGGTTTACCGCTGTTTTTGTTTTCGGGAAAGTTTTGTGTCCAGGTTCAGATAGATATTCCCCACTCAGGCCTGTAAAACGATTGCTTCTTTTGGATTTAAATTAGTAATCCGTATTTTGTTTAAATATTCGTCGGGCGTTAGGTAATTCAATGCCTCGT
>Ga0074195_1004961_pt1 | contig 10437 bp, 13 predicted proteins | sample EPASupsiteHSE623_FD_64525 | JGI IMG/M metagenome (GOLD analysis project Ga0074195, IMG submission 64525) | Bioremediated contaminated groundwater from EPA Superfund site, New Mexico - Sample HSE6-23 | ecosystem: Environmental > Aquatic > Deep subsurface > Groundwater > Contaminated ... | reverse complement strand
AGAAAAATGGGGTGGGAGGGAGAAAGGGAAAAGGGGTTGGGGCCGGTTTTTTGGATTACCCCCGACGCTACTCAGTCCTATGGAAGGCCTTATCCATATATGATATTTCGCAACATGGAAGCCTTGAAACTTGCCGCACCCTGGACTGTAATAAAAGTAGGCGATACGGCTGCGGATATCCAGGAAGGCCTGCGCGCCGGAGTATGGTCTGTGGGAGTCGCTGCTGGCAGCTCGCAGATGGGATTAAGCTATACGGAATTTGCCAGCTTGCCGCAAACGGACAAAGACCGGGTCATTCTGAATACGGAAAAAGCATTTTTAGAATATGGTGCCGATTTTACCATTCCGTCGATGCAAGAGCTGCCGGAGCTGGTGGAAAGAATCAATATTTTGCTTAAACAGGGAAAACGGCCCAATGCAAAATAATAGCCAGCTCAAGCGTGAAGGAGACATAAATACAGGGCAGTTAAGAGAAAAGTGGACGGTTATGCTTGATGACAGCAGCAAAGCGATGGTAAGAGCCGATGAAACCGTGTTTTTGCAGCAATCCATGTCGACACCTTGTATGAATGCAATTGTGGATGCTCAGGGATGTTACATCACCGACAGGAGCGGTAAGCTTTATCTTGATTTTCATGGCAACAGCGTGCATCAGGTCGGTTATAAAAATCCTTATGTACTCGAAGCTGTAAAAAAACAATTCGATGAATTGCCTTTTATCCCAAGGCGGTATACGGCCGGTATTGCCATAAAAGCGGCAAAAGCATTAGTCAGTAAAACACTATCCCAGGATTTTAAGGTTTTGTTTACTCCTTCAGGCAGTGCCGCGGTTGGCATTGCCCTTAAAATTGCCCGTAAGGTCACCGGCAGGCACAAGGTTATATCGATGTGGGAAGCTTTTCACGGAGCCGGCCTTGATACTGTTTCCGTCGGCGGTGAATATGCCTTCACTAAGGATATGGGGCCGCTTATGCCCGGCTGTTTAAAAGCAATACCATATAATGGCTACCGGAATCTGATTCATAGCACCAATCAGCAGGAGATTGCTGAGTTTTGTCTGGATTATATGGAATATATCATCCGTAATGAAGGGGATATCGGCGCCGTATTATTAGAACCTATCCGGGCAACGGATACGCATATTCCGCCGCAGGTTTACTTTAAGCGGCTCCGGGAAATCTGTGACAGGGAAGGCATTTTGCTGATCTTTGATGAAATCCCGACAGCACTTGGCAGAAGCGGAGAGTTTTACGTGCATCAGAACTTCGGTGTTGAGCCGGATATCCTGGTACTGGGAAAAGGCCTTGGCGGAGGCGTAATACCGCAGGCGGCAGTCCTGGTAAAAGCCGGGTATGATTGCGCCCGGGATATATCGCTGGGCCATTACACCCATGAGAAACCGGCAGCAGGGGGAGCGGCCATTTGTGCTGTTGTCCGGTATATTGATGAATACAAGCTGCTGGAAAAATGCAGGACCCAGTCGGCTTATGCAGCGGAATGTTCCGCCGCGCTGTACAACAAATATGAATGCATTGGCGACTTTCGCATAGCAGGTTTGCTGATTACCTTTGAAATTGTTAAAGACAGAAGCTCGAAAGAGAAAGCTGACAGGCTGGCAGAGAAGATTCTTTACTACTGCCTGGAACACGGACTGTCCTTTAAGTTAGCAGCCGGTAATTGCATTACCTGGCATCCTCCGCTGATTGTTTCCAGGGAACAATTAACGTCTGCCTTTCAAATATTGGAGGCAGCATTGAAAAACAGTTGAAACGTTTTTTTACAAAAAGCCGCCAGGTGCGGCTTTTTTGTTTTTATGCCGGTTAAGCTCAAGGTTTTTCAAAAGTCGTTTCAAATAGTTTTACCATATAAGGATCAAACAGTGCGCCGCTGCTGCCGGCTATTTTAATCATTGCCTGCCGTGGACTGTTGTCTTTCAGCATTAGTCTGTCGTAATGGTCGGCAACGGTAATCAGCCGGGCAAATTCGGCAATCTGCATTCTGCGGAACCCGAGCGGACCGCTGCCGTCAAAGCATTCGTGATGCTGTAAGCATACTAAGGAAATGATCATATCAATGTCCAGGTTTTTTCGCAGCTTATCAAAACCAAACAAGGTATGCGCGGTATTTTCTTCTTGAAATTCCTGCCCCATACCGCAATCATGGAGCAGAGCGCACATTCCTAAGTATTCCAGGTTAAGATAGTCATAGCCATGGCAGAGTCCCATATTAAGTGCAATGATGGTAGTCCGCAGACTGTGAAGAAAGAGGCGGGTGTTTTGCGGATCGATTTCAAGAAAGGCCCGAATGAACGGCCTTTCTAAGATTGCATACATAATCTGCTCAATTTTAAAAACATTTGTCTGAATATCGATTTTTTTATCTGCTGCTAAGCTTTTAAATAATGCGGTAAGTGTATGGAGCGTATGTTGTACAGCCGGTGAATTTGCAGGGGGAGAAGGTGTACCTGCCTCTACCTGAATCATCAGGCTTTGAATCCTGAAATTGCGCAATCGCTTTATATAGGATTCAGTGAGTACAATTCCCCGGGCGATAAGAATAAGGCCCTTTGAATCGCAGATTGTCCGACTGACGGTCATGCCTGGCTTTAACTCAAATAATGAACATGCTTCCATTCTTTACACCTGCCTGACCGAGGCTCGCGCTTCTGATAATGCTGTAAGAGCGATATCTCTTTTTAATGGCTTTGCCAGTACGGTAAAGGCCCCGTGCTTTAAGGCCTCAGCACAAAGGTACTGTTGATTTCCTAATGCTGAAACCATAATGATTTTTACTTTCTTATCTGTTAAGGAAAAGATTTTAAGAGTCCCTAATCCATCCAGATCAGGCATGGTAATATCCATAAAAATGACTTCCGGTTTAAAGGTGCGATGCTTTTCCAGCGCTTCAATCCCATTTGCTGCTTCAGCAATTTCAATGTCTTCTATTTCTGCTAAGTAGTGTTTTAACGTATTTCGTGAAAAATCCGAGTCATCTACGACAAGTACGCGCATGAGATTCCCTCCATAAAAAAAGATATGCTGTTTGGAGCATATCTAAATAGTATTGGCTTTCCTGTACCGGCTGCCAATGGATAATGCCTGTTCTAACCGGCCAATAAATGCCAGTTGGGCAAATTCGATTTTATTTCTGGCAGCAGAAGTTGTAAAGAAATCCAAGCGGTCTACTTCCGGAAAGGAGCAGATATGGCCTGAGTTTGGCGGCCATTCCATTTCAAAAAGATTACTGTTAACCGGAAGTTCGGTATCGCAATTACCGCAAAATGCCCAAATATAGATTCGCTTACCGCTTCGCTCTGTGGTTTTTCCTAAGGGAAGCAATTTTTGCCCGGTGAAACTAAGTCCTGTTTCCTCAGTGAATTCCCGCAGGGCAGCAGCTTGAATCGTTTCGTTGTGCTCTACCTGACCTTTGGGGATACTCCAGCAGCCGCGCTCCTTGCCGCTGTATAGAGGCCCGCCGGGATGAGCGAGCAAGACTTCCAGGCTCTCCTTATTCCACCGGTACATCATCAGTCCAGCGCTAACCTTAGCAGACATAGTATCATCCTCACTTTGCAGCCGGCTTTGAGTTCAGTGTAGCATAGAGAAGTACCGCTGACTTTAACAAAATGTAAAGCTTTTGTTAAAATTAACGGTGCGTATTAAAGCTGTGCGAAATTTTAACGCATAATCTTTATGGCTCATTACATATAGGTATAAAAACTGCCGGAGGAGTAGCCGTGGGCAAGAGTGAATTGGCACAGCTTAAAAATGCCTTCTTATGTAAGAATTGCAATAAGCTCCGTATCGTGCAATTGCAAGCATGTGCGCCGGAATGTGACTGCAGCGGGGAGCTTCACTTTACTTCAATTTTTGATTTTTATGCCAATTTATACTTCCATCTTGATAACCGGAATTATGCCGATTATGAAACGATCTGCAATGAATTTAATGATGAGCAGATTAAAGTGAAGGCAGACAGCTTATTGTTCCATCATCTGCCGGAAGCGGAGCTGGCGGCGTACTCAGTAAATTCTGCGGATTATCTTCAGCTTATTATTAAGCTATTCAAAAAGACGGTTGCCAATTGTCAAACTGCTGATGATATTTTGCTGGTGGCAGTTAACTGGCTCTTTTATTTAAGTAATACCATGAAAGAACTTAGAAAACTGCAGCAGCATGATGCTTATTTCGGGAGAAACCTGGCACCGATTCCTACCATCAGGGGACCGCTGCTTTACCGGGTCGATTCCTCGATCAAGGCGTATTTAGAACGCTTTGAAGCAATAGTTGATCCTAATTATATATTGCTTAGAAAGAAGGTCTACTTTTTTCTGGTACGGGAAGAGTATCCTTATTATAATGTAACGCATAAATATATCGGTTTATCAAAGCGTTGGGCCGATATTGATAATTATGTGGGAAATCTCAGTTTCTGTTTTTTTTCTTATAACTTTTCTCTGCTAAAGGATTACATACTGTCACTGAAAGACAGTGATGATGGAAATTACATTTTTTCCTTTGCCGGTATACACAGCAGTAAGCGCAGTGAATATATAAAAAAATTCCAGACCCTTATGGCCGGTAAGACGGAGTTGAATTTTATTATGGCTCCCGAGCTGTCTGCTCCTATTGATTCACAAAAAGAAATGCTTGCGATCATCAAGCGGCAAAAGAAAAAGCAGCTTATTTTTGCCATAACCGGTTCTTTTCACGTCTGTGAAGGCGATATCAGTTTACAGCCGCAGAAGCGAGAACGAATTTATAATTATGCTCAAGTCGTAAATCAAGAAGGCAGTACGATCTACAATCTGTATAAAATGAACCGTTTTATTATTCATAAAAGTGATAAAAACCAGGCCGAACTGCCGGTGTTTGTCGGGAAGAGCGGAACCGAACAGAATGCATATGATAAAAGAGACATTGTACTGTTTGATACTTTATTGGGAAGAATCGCATTTTTGATCTGTGTGGATCTCATTAATTTCAGTATTGATGAGATCTTAATCGACAGGCAGGTGGATATTGTTTTTGTTATTTCGATGACGCCAAATCCTGCGGGCGGCAAGTTCATACGGAAGATGCAGGAGCTGAGTGAGGGCTGCGGCGCAGTGGTATTCCTGTGTAATAATCCCGGCTCAGCGAAGGTCGGCGATGAGAATTTACGCGGTCTTGCCCATTTCCCCTTGATAAAGAAATTGTTTAAGACCTATGAGACAGCGCAGATCTATACGCTGGAAGAAATGCTGTGCGGCCAAGCAAGAGCAGACCGGGGTGAATAAAAAGTGAACGAATAGTGAACTATCGCGCTAACGGAACATATACTACAGTGGAGGTGAACAGCAAGTGAAAGCTTTGATTTTTTCTCAGTGGCAAAGAAATTATAAGGATGACCCCGGTGCCGGTAAAATTCTCTTTTCCCTAACGAAAGAAGTAATTGACGCGAGCCGGAATTTAGTAAATAAAAAACAACTGGTTGAAGCACTGGATGATATCGGCCTTCCGCTGGAGCAAAGTATCGAGGGGCAGGAAATTGTTCATATTGCCATGTATGATGCAGGCCTGTGCGCATGGTTAAGTTATGCGCTTGGCATTGCTAAGCCCTGTAATGAAGCGGAGCTGGAAGGCTATTTACAGCAATGGAAGGACTATAGTCACAGTCCGGAGGCTCAGGAGACCCTGTTTGATATTATTCATTTGCTGGCCCGGTCTCTCCATCGTTCACCGCATAAAGACCGGCCTGGCTGGGCTATCCGGCAATATGCAGCCGGTGCCGGGGCAGCGGAGGGCGAAGGGGCAAAAGACTATAATATCGGCATGGCACGGGGGCTGCTTGTACTTATTGAGGAGTTGATCACATTATGTCAGCTGGATTTAACAATTATGAATTTAACCGGTCTGGAGAAGTCGGTATTAGCCTGCATTGCTGAGCAGCCACGTATTACACCGACTGAGATACTGAAGAAGCTGGAAAAAGATAACCGGCAGCAAATGAGCAATATTCTGCGCAGTTTGAAAGCGCGGCATCTGGTCGATTCTTATGAAGCAGGCCGGCATAATTGGTATAACTTAACTCCCGAAGGCTATCAGGTTATCAGCTGCATTCATCAAGATGAGGCAGCAGCAGCGGCTGAAACTGCGGAAATTGCCTTTGCACAAACTGCAATTGCCGGATTTAACTAAATGAAATTGGGCAGGAGCTTTGTACGGCAGAGGATTTAGTGATGATAGTTATTCTTTATTTTATGAGCCTAAGAAGCTGCCGGCTTCTTAGGCTGTTTTTGTGCCCGGCCCGTCCTGCGAGCATGGACCTGCTTTATGTTATTCTTGATTCATGTTAGAATAGCCATAAGAGGTGACTTATGAAGATTGCTATTTTGGTGAGAGAAGAAACAATGCAGCGCTGTACGGGTAAAGGTTGTCTGAACGCGTTTTTTCAGAGAAAGGATGCTTTTGCCGGCTACGGAAATGATGCCGAGCTGGTTACGTTTTCGCATGCCGGTGGTGATATCGGCCGCAAAATAGAGATGATGATAAAAAACGGCGTAGAGGTAGTTCATCTATCATCCTGCGTGCGGGGGAAGGCCGCAAATTATGAAGAACTGGCAATGCGCCTTTGTGAACATTTTGATGTCGTGGGCTATACTCACGGCGGGGAAGAAGGCAAGGAGCAGGCGACAATATCGAAAAAGAAGCTCACGAATGATTTCTGACGCAAATTAAAGCATACTTACGCAGGCCAGCCTACAGGCAGGCGGAATTCCCTTGTTTGCAGGATAGCCGGCTTTAAACGGCTTTGCCTTACGCAGCTGCCTGTGATAAGATAGCTACTGTTGGCAGCAATAATGCCTGAAATGCTCGTAAGAGTTGATATGTCCAACCTACATGATGAATTTGGGAATCGGATAGTTATGCGGCTGTCGGGCCATCCTGGAATGGATGACAAAAGCATGCTGATGATACCCACCCTGCGAGATAGCAGGTTTGGACATAGAAACGGACGACATTTTGGGTTTAATGAAACAAACAAGGACTTACCGGTGCCGGTAAGTCCTTTTTCGATTACCAATAAAGGATTTCCCTACTCCTTTACTGAATATTTTCCAATAGATAAGAGCGAAGTAAGGAACGGTGAAGATGACCTCAGAATTAACATTGCGTAAAATTGCTAAACTGCAAAAAGAGTATATCAGACTTAGTGATTTTAACCGGGTACAGGAAAAAAGTACTTTACTAAAAGTAGAGAAGGTGCGGGCGGAATTAACCGAGCTGCATGGTATTACCGTTGTATCCCGCCATGTAGAACGGTTCTTCCGGCTGGCTTTTCAGCAGCCCGGCAATCTGGCTTGCGCTATGGTGGGAGAAGTCTTGTCCGATTCTTTGAACATGGCGATTTTGCAGTTGTACCATCCCCGCTATACAACTAAGGTGATGGCTAAGGTACAGGCTCTTGTTGATGAATATCTGATCAAGCTGCTGGCACTGGAAGATGAAGCTTTAGTAAAAGTGCTGAAAGACTGGCAGCCTGATATGATATTGAAGGCTCATATTTTTGATCTGAAAGTATTGCTGGCTGAGTGGTTTGCCGGCGGGGAGCAGCGCGGGGATTACTAGAAAAGACCGATATTTTCCCAGGTATGCTTGACAAGCAGTACCGCTGCAAGCGAGTTTGGTTTATCCTTTGTTGCCACATAGCCGTCTAACCTGACAAAACCGTCTTCAATGTCCTTAATGTAATCATGGTCAATATCCACCTGCAAAAGCGGTTTCATTTCCTTCCAGGCTTTTTTGGAAGTTTCCAGACTTGTTTTGGCCTGCTGCCAGTCCTCATTTTTGATGCTTGTTTCCACTTTCGCTAAAGCGGAGGTAAATCCGGTGCGGTTATCAAGAGGTTTTGTCAGCAGCGTGCACGAGCAGGAGAGAAGCAATATACTGAGCAGCAAGGCAATGAGCAAGCTTTGCCTTAGTCTGTTGTAGGTATTGTGAAGCATGGTTTATCTCCTTTTAGGTCAACATACAACACTCCTGCGGTATCCAATTGTGCCAGGGACACTTCGCTGATATCCTGAATATTCCGTTTGCCGAGCTGATGTATCAGCCAGGCTTGGCTAATGCCAAGGGAACGCAGGGAGTCAGGAAGCAGTATGCCGTCCAGGATGAGATTGACGGGCATCCCCTGATAGGGGACAGGAATGTTGAAATGGCTGGGTGTGACCGGCTGATTTTGTGATTTTTTTTGTACGCTGATTTTCCCGCCGGCTTCGAACAGGGCATATTCTACCTCAGTAATGTTAAAGACTCCCTGCGTTCGAAGCTCGGCTAAGAGCTGCTCGATAGGAATGCGAATTTGATGCAACTTATCCTCCAAAATCTTTCCGTTTGCAATGACAAGGGTTGCGCTGCCGTCTACGATGGTGCGGAACCTTTTGCTGTGCATACTGATATAGGCCAGCAGGATAGCCAGGCTTGCCCAGGTGGCCAGACCGGCCAGGGTTGCCAGGAGGTTTTCATTGACTTGTACGGAGAGCGTTGATGCAATGGAACCGATTGTAATACCGACAACGTAATCAAAAAAGGTTAATTGAGCAACCTGCTGTTTCCCCATAAGACGTACGAACAGCAATAAGGCAAAAAAAGCGATAAATGAGCGTATGATAACGACAAGCGCAATGGACAAATCATCCCCTCCTTGACGGGACGCTGCTATACCTGTGTTTCTAGGCTTAGCTTTCGCAAGGGGCTGACCGGTTATGCATCCGAATCGATTAACGGCAGCCGGAATGAGGTTTCCTGACTCAGCACGGCAGCAAAGGATTTCAGCTGCTGCGTATCGTACATAGTAGGATACGCAGCAGCGAGCTGTTGGCGATATTGATGTCAAGGAGTATGCCGTATGCAACAACAAGTACATTTTCAGCAAGGGAGCGAGAACCAATTCGCTTTTGTTTTTTCCTGCCCCGGCCGGGAAGAAGAAAAAGCAGGTTATCCTGCCGCCAAAATGACGGGGATTAATCTTGCTAAACTGTTTGTCGTGCTGAATGAAATGAAAATTGAGGATTATCATTTTGCCAGGGACAAGATTACAATAACCAATGCCTGGGCAAATGTGGAATATGATGCGAAGACATGCCGGTCTGAAGCAACAAATGAAGAGGTTGTGTCTCCGGATAATTTGTGCCGGCTGGAAGGGGAGCTTAGAGCAGTAACCGAACTGATCATCGGCTGCGGTCAAAAGGCCCGTCTGGCCATTCAGGCTTTGGCTGCCGGGCAACGGCTGCATAACGGGGTCCGGCTTGTTTTTATTAACCATTTGGGAATGAAGAGTATTAATCAAATTACGCGGGATATTCATGGTGAACCGATCATAGCAGTTGCCAAACATCCTGAGCGCTTTACTCTTGCGGCTAAAGAAATCGGCAGCGCGAATACGGGAAAACGGCTGGAAGTAGTGGCGGCACAGATTAAAGAAGGCCTGGTGGCAATTCGTTAAATAAAAGCACATTTGTTGAATGATAAACATATTATGTAATGAATAGAGAAGAAAGGAGGATTTGATGTAATGTCAAAGTGGGACTGTGGTTGTGACAAAAAGCATTCTAAGTGCAACTGTGAGAAAAAGCCTTCTCAGTGCAATTGTGATAAAACGCATTCCGAATGGGATTGTGAGAAAAAGCATTCTCAGTGGGAGTGTAAGGAGAAGCATTCTCATAAGTGCCCAAAATGCTGCCATGAATTTCCTCACGAATGTCCTAAATGTCATCACAAATGTGAAGGAGACTGTCATGTATGTCCTCAATGCTGCTGGGAATTTGAACATGAATGCGAGTGTCCCGATTGTAGTTACCGGTTTAAATATTAGGCAGGCCTGAACGACAAGAATAAACAATGACCAAAGAATGGGAACTCCATTTTTTGGTCATTTTGTTTTTTACAGCAGATTTCCGGTACGTGATATAATGGAGAAATGGAAATAAAGACGGGGATGAAGAATAGTGTGAGAGATTATCTAACTGCATTTTTATGGAGCTGTGTTGGCGGCAGTATCTTTTACCTGCTGCACATGCCTCTGCCATGGACACTCGGACCTTTGGCCGCTGTCGTAGTAATGCAGGCCGGCTTCAAAAAACGCGTACGCTGGCCTGTCAGCATCCGAAATACCGCGATGGTTGTTCTGGGTTATATTATGGGAAGTCCGTTTACTCCCGCCACCGGCTATCAAATTTTGCATCAATTGCCGTTAATGCTGCTTTTAACGTTAACCAGCGTAGGACTTTGCCTTACCGGCGGTTATTTCGTTTATCGCTTTACCGGCATTGGACTGGGAACCAGTCTGTTAGGCAGCTTGCCGGGGGGCTTATCCCAAATGGCGATGGTTTGTGAGGATGTGGAAGGAACCGATCCGGCAGCCGTGACATTGCTGCAGACGCTCAGGGTGCTGGCA
>Ga0074195_1004960_pt1 | contig 10437 bp, 5 predicted proteins | sample EPASupsiteHSE623_FD_64525 | JGI IMG/M metagenome (GOLD analysis project Ga0074195, IMG submission 64525) | Bioremediated contaminated groundwater from EPA Superfund site, New Mexico - Sample HSE6-23 | ecosystem: Environmental > Aquatic > Deep subsurface > Groundwater > Contaminated ... | reverse complement strand
GGGAGCGTGACCGATACCGGCGACGGAACGGACCAATCTCTGCCGGAAACGGACAAGATGGCAGGCGATGATGCCGCGTGGGCCGACGATGGCGGACAGACCGACGATATTGCGACCGTCGAGGAAGACACTTTTCCGGTCGACGATGCTTCCGCCGTCGATGAAGATACGGTCGACTTTGACGATGAACCGTTCCTTGACGAGGATTCTGCCGTGGCAGACGATCAGGCGACCGATGATGAGGATGTTCAGCTTTTCGAAGACGACATCGTTATTGCGGATGATCAGCCGGTCGTTGAGGAAGATACTGCGGTGACCGATGACCAGCCGGTAATGGATGAGGATATTGCCGTTGTGGATGAAGATGCCCTCATGGTCGATAATGACTCGCCGGTCGTTGATCAGGATATCACCGAAAAAACAAAGGTGATCGGCACCGACAGCTATACCCAGCAGTCACCCTGGTCACCGAACAATGATTTCCGCTACTCGGCTACCATTTATCCCAAGACGCAGGTTTCCAGTACGGCCATCACCATCACGCGTCTTGCATGGGAAAGTTCATCGGCCGGCACCAGCGCGACGACCTCCAACATCAAGATATATCTTAAGGAAACATCCGCCACGACCATACCGTCGGCCACTACCTTCACCAGTATCGTGGCCGGAGCGACCGAGGTCTTCAACGGTACCTTGACCGGGACGCAGGGCTGGAACGAAAAGGTGCTTGATGTCCCGTATGTTTATTCCGGGGCCGCCAATCTCATGATACTGACCTCTTCGACCTGTACCAGCGGTGCTCAACGCTGGTGGCGCTATAGCGGTACCTCCTCGAACACCTCGCACGGCTGGTATTCGAACACCGATCCGGCGGGGGAGAACGGTATAAATCTGGAGGGATATCCCAATATCAAGGTCACCTATTATTGATCTTTTTGGTAGCGCGCGCGCCGGTACCTCTGTAAAAAAGTGTTTGCTTTTCTTTCCGGTCGCGGCTATCATGTGTGCAGTTTTTTTCCGAAAGGGGGCTCTGATGAGTTCATTTTGCCGTATGGTGATGCCGGTCATTCTCGTTCCCATCTGGTTCATGTTCGTCACGGGATGTGATTCGGCCCAGAAGCCGGTCTCCGGTGATGAATGTGTCACCTCCTACGATTGTCCCGATGGACTCGTTTGCGAGGATGGCTACTGCATAGACGGCAACGGTGATGACGGATCATCGATCACCGAGAAGGAAGCGTCGGTCTATGATGACGGCACGGCCCTGCCGGAAAAGGATCCTGGGGTCTTCCCCGACGGTACCGATACCGTATTGCCGGACGATGTGGTGACCGATGATGGTACTATAGAGCCCGAGGCCGATGAACTTTTCGGCGACGATACGGTGGAGTTGGGCGATGACACGACCGACGTGACCGACGATGCGGCCGAAGTGATGGACGATGCAGTGGTGGTCGCCGATGATACGGCCGTGGCGGTCGACGACATGGTCGAAGTGTTCGACGATATGGTCGAGATCATCGATGATATGCTGGTGGTCGATGAGGATATCACGATCGTTGACGATCAGCCGGTCGTTGATGAGGATACGGTCGATGTGACGCCGCCCACGGTCGTCGGGACCAGCCCGGCCGATACGGCGGTCGATGTGGCACCCGGCGCGCTGATCACGATCACGTTCTCCGAAGAGCTCGATCCGGCAACGGTCGATACCCTGACGGTGGTGCTTGTCCAGAACGGATCGGCCAGCGTCGATGTGGCGCTGGATTACGACAACAAGGACTTCACCGTTACCCTTGATCCGACGACCGATCTGGTCTACGGCGCGAGCTATACCGTCACCGTCATGACGGCGATAACCGATCTTGCCGGGAATGCGTTGGCGACAGAATATGTATTCACCTTCACCGTGACCGCCTGCGGCAACGGTTCTCCGGACGGCGCCGAGATATGCGACGACGGTGCCATCAACGGCACTTATGACCACTGTAACATCTTCTGCTCCGGGCAAGGTTCGCACTGTGGGGACGGCGCGATTGACCTGCCGCAAGAGCTCTGCGATACCGGCACGACCATCGCCTGCGACCAGATAGCGGGAGAGAGCTATGTGAACACCCTGCAGGTCCCCTGCAACGGTACTTGCGATGGCTGGGTGACGACCAACTGCACCTGTGCGGCCGGTTATACGAAGGACGGTAACGAGGATTGCGTCGATATAGATGAATGCACCGTTAACAGCAATCCGTGCGACAACAACAGCGACGCCGGCGGTCAGTGCAACAACACGGCCGGAGGGTATACCTGTACCTGTTCCGACGGCTTCCAGTTCCTCGGCGGCGGGTGTCGCAACATAAATGAGTGTCTTACCCTTACTAATCCCTGCGATAATGACGGCGACCTCAACGCGCTCTGTTCCGACATGACCCCGGGGTATACCTGTGTGTGCGGCGGCGGCTTCGAGTTTGCGAACGGTTCCTGTATCGATATCGACGAATGCGCCGGTAATCCGTGCGATGAAAGCGGTGATGTGGGGGCGACCTGCAACAACCTGAACGGCGATTTCACCTGCAACTGTTCCGCCGGTTATCAGGACAATGGTTCGACCTGTGAAGAGATAAATGAATGTGACGGGAATCCGTGCGATGTCGACGGCGATGCGGCGGCCACCTGTACCGATCAGGTGAACGGCTATCTCTGTTCCTGCTCGCTCGGTTTCAATTATGCCGACGGCAGTTGCAAGGATGTGAACGAATGCGATACGCTGACCAACCCCTGTGACGATCAGAATGACAGCGGCGCCCTCTGCGTTAATCAGACCGGCGACTATTCCTGCGACTGTTCGGATGGTTTTGCCGCCGGCGCGGGTACTTGTCAGGACATCAACGAATGCCTGACCAATAACGGTGATTGCGATCCGCTGACCGAATGCGCCAATACGACCGGCAGCCGCACCTGTACCGACTGTCCGTCGGGTTATACCGGTAACGGTGCCGATCCGGCCGGGTGTGTCAATATCGATGAATGCACGACCCTGACCAATCCCTGTAACGACAGCGGCGACGGCGGGGCGACCTGCGCCGATACCGATGGCGGCTACACTTGCACCTGTTCTGGCGGTTACTACGACAACGGAACGACCTGCGTCGAGATAGATGACTGCTACAACAATCCGTGCGACAACAACGGCGACGGCGGGGCGACCTGTGCCGATATCGGCGTCGGGTACACCTGCACCTGTTCCGCCGGCTGGGAATCGAACGGTACGGTCTGTGCCGACATCGATGAATGTACGCTGAGCAATCCGTGTAACGATCTGGGTGACAACAGTGCCGTCTGTACCAACAGCGCCGGTTCCTATTCCTGCGCCTGTTCGACCGGCTTCACCGCCGGTGGCGGTACCTGTATCGATAATGATGAATGTACGGCGCTCAACAATCCCTGTAATGACAACGGTGACGGCGTGGCCACCTGCACCAACACGCCGGGGACCTATACCTGCGGTTGTTCGACGGGATTCACCTTTGCGACCGGTTCTTGTCTCGATGTCAACGAGTGTGATACCAACAACGGCGGGTGCGATCTCTTGACGGCCTGTGCCAATACCATCGGCGGCCGTACCTGCGGTTCCTGTCCGGCCGGGTACACGGGCGACGGGTATGTAGGCTGCACCGATATCGACGAGTGCGCGGGCAATCCCTGTGACGACAATGGGAACGCTGCGGCGACCTGCACCAACAGCCCCGGGTCGTTCACCTGCAACTGTACCAGTGGTTTCCGTTTCTCGATAGGTTCCTGTTTCGACATCAACGAATGTACGGAGAATTCCGATAACTGTCACCCCACGCTCGCGAATTGTACCAATACCACCGGTTCGTTCACCTGTGCCTGTATCCCGCCCGCGACCGGTAACGGGGTGACCTGTACCTCCTGCGGTGACGCGGTCATCAACGGCAGCGAGACCTGCGACGAGGGTTCGGCGTTGAACGGCACCTACGGTCACTGCAACGCGACCTGCACCGGCCTGGGAGAACGCTGCGGCGACAGCATCACCAACGGTCCCGAACAGTGCGATGACGGCAACGCCACCAATGCCGATGCCTGCAAGAACAACTGCCAGACCAATGTGTGCGGCGACGGGGTGATGGGCGGCACGATCCCGGCCTTCGTAGAGGGATTTGAAAGCGGTTCAAATCCGAGCTATTCGGCGAACGGGAGCCCCGGTTGGAATACTTCCACCGCCCAGAAACATGCCGGCAGTTACGCGCTGCGCAATGCCGACATCGGGGATGACGAAACGGCCCAGATATACATGGGCAAATATACGCAGGGGACCATCTGTTTCTGGTATGCCGGACAGTCGGAATCGGGATACGATTACTTCACGGTCTATGCGGACGGCTCTCAAGTGTTCCAGACGAGCGGCAGTCACGGGTGGACCCAACAGTGCATCACCGTGTCGGCGGGGTATCCGACGATACTGTTCGAATATTCGAAGGATTCCTCCGGTTCGACCGGCTGGGATGCCTATTACATCGATGATGTCCAGTTCCACGGGGCGATGACCGAGATATGTGAATCAGGTCAAACGACGAACTGTACCGCCTTCGGTTATGATGTTGCCGATACCGTGAACTGCGGCAGCGATTGCACCTGGGCCGCCGGCGAGGCGCAGTGCCATAATGACGACGGGTGCGGTTGCTGATCCGACCGGCCGGAAACTTTTCGCTTGACAAATTGAAGCATCCGCTCCTAGAATCGGACAAGGTTACTTTATCGGAGGCTCCCATGTGTCGTCTTATGACCGCGCTTCTGTTCGTCGTTTTCTTTTTTGCGCTGTATGCCGAGGAGCCGATGCTTTGGGATGTCGTGGTCGACCGCGGCGATCCGGAGCTGAAAGATGCCTTTGGTGCGCTTGATGTCTGGTCGGTCTACCGCGGCGACGACGGCGTATGGCATTACCGCGTCGCGGCGCGGGAAGGGGAGTTGTCCCAATTACGGCTCTTTTCTGTCCGCGTCCTGCCGGTCATGCCTATTCCCCGGGTAGTGCCGCCGCCGGCCTCTGAATACCGCGATGCCGATATGGTGAATGCCGCGCTAACGGCATTGGAAGAACAGTACCCTGACCGGGCTAAACTCTACACCATCGGCCAGACCTTTGAAGGTCGCGACATCATCGCGATAAAGATCAGTGCCGATCCCGCGCAGAATGTTGTCGGCAAGACCGAGATACTTTTCACCGGCACCCATCACGCCCGTGAATGGATAGGTACCGAGATAACGCTCCGGATGGCCGACTTCCTGCTGGAGCAGTATACCTACAATGATCGCATCAAGGAGATAGTGGACGCCTGTGAGATCTGGATCGTGCCGATGCTCAATCAGGATGGATTCCGCTACACCTGGACCGATGAACGACTCTGGCGGAAGACCCGTCGCCTCAACAGCGACAACACCTACGGCGTCGATCCCAATCGCAATTACGACGCGGGATGGGGCGGCAAGGGTTCGAGCAAGACGCCGTCGTCCGATGTCTACTGCGGCACCGCTCCCTTTTCGGAGCCCGAGACCGCCGCGATCAGAAACCTCGTGGGCGGTGGCGATGTCACACCGATGAACGGCTGGATCGACGACATCGCCGGGTTCATAGATTTTCACAGCTATTCCCAACTGGTCCTCTATCCCTACGGTCACACGTACACCGTTTCTCCGCGCGAAAAGGAGATGAGCGCCATCGCGACCCGCATGTCGGAGATGATGGAAGCGGAAACGGGGATATACTATGAACCGCAGAAGTCGAGCGAACTTTATATCGCCACCGGAGGCTCGTCCGACTGGTTCCATCTGGCACACGATTTCAAGAATGCGTTGACCATGGAGGTGCGGCCCAACGGGGATACTCCGAACGGTTTTGTGCTGGCTACCGAGCAGATAAAAGGGACCGCCCGGGAGAATGCCGTCGCGGCGATCTACTTCATCGAGGCGACCATGCAGGCGACCGACGCGGTCGACACCGACGTGAACGGCAATGGCGTCGTTGACTATCTGGAAGGTTGCGGTACGACGCTGTGTGAGATGCTGTATGACGAACGGGGCGATGATCCGCTTCCCGACGACGATATCCCGGTGACCGATGACGGGAGCGTGGTATCCGATGAAACGGTGTCACCCGATGGTGGCGAGAATGATATAAAGAGCGATAAAGAACTGTCGGATGTGGAAACGGTGACGGATGCTGACGGTACATTCACCACAGACGCCGACGAGGCGGTGGTTACCGCCGATACCGATCCGGGTACCCCCATCACCGATATCGATACCACCTCTTCACGTCGCGCCGTTTCAAGCGGCGGCTGTTCAGTCATCCTCTTCTAGATCGCCCGCATCGGGCACATATCCCAATTGACCGCAGGCGGCGAGCGACTCATCACCGCGTGACTTCCGGATGATGACCGTCAAGCCCGCATCCCAGATCGCCTGTTGGAAGGCCTCTGTCGCGGCGGGCGTCGATGGTGCGTACGGCGCGCCGTCGAAGGTGTTGAAGGGTATCAGATTTATCTTCGCGTTGAGGCTCCGCGCTATCTTCACCAGTTGGCGTGCCTCGGCGGGGGAATCGTTCACGTCGCGCAGCAGTACATATTCGATGAGTATCTTTTTGCGCGTCGGCAGGGGGAACCGGCGCAGCGCGGCGAGCAGTTCCTTGAGCGGCCAGTTCTTCGTCGCCGGCATGATGGTGCGTCGTTTCTCGTCGGTGGTCGCGTGGAGCGACAGGGCGAGGTTCACCGACACCTGTCCGCCCAGTTCGTCGAGTTTCGCCGGTATGCCGACGGTGCTTATCGTGACGCGGCGGTTCGAAAGGTTGAAGCCGAGGTCGTCCATCATGATACGGGCGCTTTTCACCGTGTTGGCGAGGTTCAGGAGCGGTTCTCCCATACCCATGAAGACGATGTTGGTGACCCGTTTATCGTTTTCGGCGAGCCGTTTCTGCGCCGCCCAGTGCTGACCGACGATCTCGCGGACCGTGAGGTCGCGGGAAAAACCGAGCGATCCGGTGCGGCAGAACAGACACCCGAGCGGACAGCCGACCTGCGTCGATACGCACAGCGTCATCCGTCCTTTCTCGGGGATGATGACCGCCTCGATGATCGCCCCGTCGTCAAGGGTGAAGCGGAGCTTCTCGGTGCCGTCGGCCGAGGTGAAGACCTCCGGCGCGGCCAGCGGCCGGACGGTGAAGCGTTGCGCCAGTTCCTCGCGGCCCGATTTGGAGATATCGGTCATCAGGGAAAGATCGGTCGTGAGTTCCTGATAGAGCCAGCGGAATATCTGCCGCCCGCGGAACGGTTTCATGCCGACGGCCGCGACCGCTTCTTCCAACTCAGGTCGTGTCAGTTCGAATAGTTCCATCCGTTTAACTCCTGAAAGCGGGCAGTTCTTTGGTCAGCGCCGCCGCGAGGGTCTCGTAGTGGGCCGGTTCGTTGTAGAGCTGGGCCGACAGGCGCAGGGCGGAGCGGCCGTCGGGGATGCAGGTGATCATCACCTCGATGCCGTGCCGCGCGTAGAGCCGGTTCATGAGCGGATGGAGCCCGTTCGCCTCGAACGAATAGGGGAGCCCCGGTATCGGCATGGTGATCATCGAGCCGTTGAGGTCGCCCAGTTCGGGAGCCGTCGTCTTGAGCGCTTCTGCCACGACCGGCGCCATTTGCCGGACGAGCGCATTGTTGCGGCTCCGCAGTTCATCCCAGCCGCCCGGCAGAAGGCCGCCCATGAAGCGGATACCTTCGCCGATGCAGAGGAACGGCGTGATGTCGGCGGTGCCGGTCCAGTCGAACGCGGCGCGGAACCCGGCGCGTCCCTGCGGCGTGTAGAAATAGTTCGATATTGAGAGCGGGTAGGTCTTCAGGCGTTCCTCCGGGGCGACCCACAGGAAGGCCGAACCGATCGGGGTGCAGAGCCATTTATGGCAGTTGCCGGTGTACCACGCCGCGCCTATTTTTGTGAGGTCCAGTGCGGTCATGCCGGGGCCGTGGGCGCCGTCGACGAGCGTCGGTATGCCCTTTTTCTTCAGCTCGGCGACGATGCGGGCGATGGGAAGGACGAGCGCCGTTGAACTCGTGACATGATCGATGAGGGCGAGCCGGGTCGCGGGGGTCGCCGCCGCGACGATCCGTTCCACGATATCGTCGGCCGAGACGGGCGGGTAGGGGATGTCGACCATATTCACCGTTACGCCGAATTCCTCAGCAAGGAAGGCGAGGGCGTTGCGGCAGGCGGGGTAGAGGAGTTTGGTCGTCAGTATCGCGTCGCCCTTTTTCCAGTGGTGCGAACGGAGAACGCCGTTGACACCGGCGGTGGCGTTATGGACGAAGGTCATCCCCTCGGGGTCGGCGTTGAGGAAGCGCGACAGTTCGACGCGGACGGCGGTGAGCATATCGGGCGAGCGGCGGACGAAGAAATCGGTGGGTGATGCCTCCATCTCATCCTGCAAGCGCCGTTGATGCTCCAGTATCGCCGTCGGACAGGCGCCGAACGACCCATGGTTGAGATGAATCCTGTTCTGGTCGAGCGGCCAGAGGTGCTTGAATGTCGCGGTCATGGTGGACTCCGTAACTTCCCGTTCGGGGCATACTGCCACAACCCACGCCGTTTTGCAATCCCGCGAGGAGATGTATGTTCGTCTAATTTATTAGTCGTAAATAATTCATATAGTTACTTGACATTCGTCTATTATTCGTCTACTATTCGTCCAACGGGAGGAATGGATGAAAAAAACGCCTGTCATCTTCGCGCCGCGATACGAGATCACGCCGGTTCTACTCTCACGCATCAAGGAGATCGCACACCTTATCGCCGAGCTGAATCTGCGCCGTTTCCCGCGGCCGGTCCTTGTCGAATTCGAGCGGAGCGCGCGGGAGCTATCGGCCTATGCTTCGACCAGCATCGAGGGGAACCCCTTGCCGCTCACCGAGGTGCGACGGCTCCTCAAGAATGCCCCTACCAATCTGCGCGACAGCGAACGGGAGGTGTTCAACTACAATGAGGCGCTCGTCGCCTTGCGCGAAAAGAAAGGGGACGCCAAGTTCGATGCGGCGCTCATTCTCGATATTCATCGCCGCGTGATGGCGGGATTGCTCGACCGGTGGCGTGTCGGCAAGTTCCGCAAAGAGCCGGTGGTGGTCAACGATCCGGTGCGGCGCACGGTCGATTACCTGCCGCCCGACCACGGCGATGTCGCCCCGCTCATGGAGGCGCTCACGGCGTGGGTGAGCCGGTCGCGCCGCGAACTCGATCCGGTCGTCGTCGCCGGGATATTCCACCGGCAGTTCGTCATCATCCATCCGTTCGTCGACGGCAACGGCCGCACCGCCCGGCTTGCGACCAAGTTCCTGCTGGCCGACATGGGGATCGATACTTTTGAACTCTTCAGTTTCGAGAATTACTACAACCGGCAGGTGTCGCGTTACTTCGCGGCGGTCGGTTCGCACGGCAACTACTACGATATGGTCGATGCGGTCGATTTCACCGCGTGGCTCGAATACTTTGCGGGCGGCATCGCCGACGAACTCCAGCGGGTGAAGAAGGAGCTGGAGAAACATCTCGGCGGGATCGAACCCGAACTAAGCGCGGCCGAGAAGGTCATCCTCGCCTACATCGAAGAGCATGGCTCGATAACCGACCGCGAGTATGCCACGCTGACCGATCGGGCGAAGGCGACGCGAGCGCTCGATTTCAAGCGGCTGACCGGGAAGGGGCTCATCGTGCGGCGAGGCGGGGGACGGAACACGAAATATGTGGGAGGGGACTCCCCGTTTCATTGATCTGTCCAACGGATCAGTGTGTCCTACCGAAAAATTGACTTAGCTTCAGGCGATTATTATAGTTGCCCGATTTTTAGCGTTTCTTTAGGTACCTGCGAGCGTGCGTAGCAAGAAAACTCCTGATATTAAGCGGCCCGACGGCTCATTCGATCAGCGGGCGCTCGCCCGTCTCATTTCGGAAGTGGAGAACGACCGCGACGCCGCCGAGACGATGCTCGCGAAACTCTACCGCGACCCCGATACGGTGCAGGTCATCGGCATCACCGGCCCTCCCGGCGCCGGGAAGAGTACGCTGGCCGACAGCATCATCGGGAAACTGCGCGAAGCGGGGAAGACGGTCGCCGTGGTGGCGGTTGACCCGAGCAGTCCCTTCACCGGCGGCGCGATACTGGGTGACCGCATTCGGATGTCGACCTACGCCAACGATCCGGGGGTCTTCATCCGCAGTATGGGAAGCCGCGGTAGTCTGGGCGGCCTCGCCCACGCCACTTTCGATGTGGTGAACCTCCTCCGTTCGACCGGTTTTGACGCCGTGGTCGTCGAGACGGTAGGGGTGGGGCAGAGCGAAATAGATGTCCTCGCGGTGGCCGATACGGTGGTGCTGACGCTCGTCCCGGGGCTGGGC
>Ga0074195_1004959_pt1 | contig 10437 bp, 10 predicted proteins | sample EPASupsiteHSE623_FD_64525 | JGI IMG/M metagenome (GOLD analysis project Ga0074195, IMG submission 64525) | Bioremediated contaminated groundwater from EPA Superfund site, New Mexico - Sample HSE6-23 | ecosystem: Environmental > Aquatic > Deep subsurface > Groundwater > Contaminated ... | reverse complement strand
AATAATTAATACGAAATAATTGTATAAGTGTTACTATTTATCTCTAAATATTCTTTTTAATAATTAATCATCCAATATATCGCCTAATATTAGGGTAAAAAATATTTAAAATTATGTAACAAAAAATCGGCCTTCGCCTAATTTATATACCATAATTTACCACAAACAGGAAATTAATGCAAACCCACAAATCTACAAATCATATACAAATATACAAATACTAAATATATCAATGGTTCCATAGTCCTGAAAGGCTATGTAACCCATTTTGCAAGCCAAGTTTCATAATTAAACATCCTAGCATCTTTTATATAACAATCCTTGAGGGACATCACAGAACATATTTAGAGATAAGTATTTAGGGTAAATATTGATTTGTATATTCGTAAAAGATTTGTAGATTCGTAGGGGGTTGAAAAATTATTTGAAATGTGAAAGAATGTATATGTTATTTAAGTCTAGGCTAATTTAGACTTAAAAAATCTTAAATTTTAAGTCTACAATTTAGTAGACTAAAACATAGTAAAGTCCACTAAACTGTAGACTTAAGTATGGAAAACTACATTAATACTACAATTGAAAATCCTTTATGGCTTTCTGTTTCTGAAGCGGCTAAGCTTGGTGGTGTCCAAAATAAAACCATCAGAAGAGCTATCCAATCCAATCAAATTAAATTTAAAATAATTAAAAACAGATACTTAATTGATCTCTTATCTCTCATTCAATATCTTCATTCCAAAACTAAATTAAAAAACAAATATTATCAAAACGGACTGGGACAATATTTTGATAATAAATAATTTATCAGTTATCCACAATTAAACTTTAAACTGATATAGAAATGTGGTATAATAATATTAATTATACCTGCCCCCATGCTTTCAATTAAATACAAAAATATTTTTTTTGTGTTTTTGCCTGAAAAAAAAGAAGAAAAAACTGTCGGCCGGCTTATTGAGCACATACATGAACTTTATCCCTCATACAGCATACTTGTGATAAATGACAGTTCTACAGATAATACACAAGCCATTGTCAAACAAAAAGAATTCTGTAATCTTATTAATCTTCCTCAGAATCTGGGAATAGGAGGTGCAGTACAGACTGGTTTTATATATGCGGTCAGAAACAGGTTTAGTTATATTGTACAACTGGACTCAGATGGACAGCATAACCCTGATGATATTAAAAAATTACTTGACCCATTAATAAAGAATGAATCTGACGTAACTATTGGTTCGCGTTTCTGCGGGAAAGGCAGTTCATACAACCCCGGAATAGCAAGAAAGACCGGAATAAATATTATTTCATTCTTTAGCTGGATCCTTACTGGTAAAAGAATTACTGATTGCACATCAGGGTTCAGGGCATACAACAAGGAAGCAATATCCTTTCTCTCGGAGTACTATCCCATCGATTACCCAGAACCTGAAGCTATAATAATGCTTGCAAGGAACAGTTTCAGGTTAACTGAAGTTCCTGTTTTAATGCAAAAAAGATTAGCCGGAAAATCGTCAATATCTTTCCGAAGAGGGACTACTTACTATATGTTTAAAGTGGTATTGGGAATGATAATGACCTCTATACGACCAAAAACAAGAAACCATGGAAAGCATTGAAAATGTCAATATTTTTAAAATGCAGATTATTGCTATTGCTGGAAGCATACTGCTTTTTCTTTTCATTTTATACTTAGTCAGAAAAAAAAGAATTAAGGAGGAGTATTCTTTACTATGGATATTCTTTGGTGCTGTTTTTATTGTTTTTTCATTCTGGAGACAGGGTCTCGATTACCTTGCATCTCTAATCGGAGTAGCATATCCACCTACAGCTATTTTACTTATACTTCTTATGGCAGTATTTATAATATTGATCCAGTTCTCAATTATCATTTCCCGTTTATCCGAGACTAATAAAACACTCTGTCAGGAAATTGGCCTGTTGAAATTTGAAATTGAAAACCTTAAAAAAGAAATAAAAAAACCAAATTCATGAACATTGTTTATGTTCTGGAATTATTCTATCCTAACATAGGAGGGGTAGAAAAACTTTTTTTCGACCTGGCGGAGAGAAATGCACTTGCAGGTAATAATGTTAAAGTAGTAACAACCAGATTCAACCAGAGTATTCCTAAAAGGGAGACTGTTTCGGGTTTTGAAATTATCAGGCTTAACCTCAGGAACCGTTTTCTCTTTACATTTTTCGGATATTGTCAGATAAAGAAACACATTAGGAATGCTGACATAGTTCATACAACATCATACAACGCCGCTCTGCCAGCTTACTATGCTTCAAAAAGATTAAAAAAGAAATGTATTATCACTTATCATGAAGTGTGGATTGATTTGTGGAAGGATTTACCCGGCATTTCATTTATTGAAAAATTCATGTTCCGAAAATTCGAAAAAAAAATAATTAAACTCAATTTTGATTGTTTCGCAGCTCCCTCAATATACACTGAGTTACTTTTAAAAAAACATGTTATTGATAAAAACAAAGTAAAGCTGGTTTATAACGGGATCAACTATCCAGAATCAAACCAAAGGACTGATACAGAAAAAAAGTATATTTACTTTGGAAGGGCCGGTATCTCAAAAGGTATTGAAATGCTGATAAATGCTGCTGCAGTTGTTAACAGAAAATATGATTACACATTGTATATTCTCATACCAAAATCTAATAACAGTTACAGGAAAAAGCTGGAAAAGATCATTTCAGATAACATGGCATTCGACCATATTAAAATCACAGATAGCATTCCAGATCAAAAAGAGTTTCATGAATTTCTTAAGACCTTCTCATTTTCTGTCATACCATCTGTTTCTGAAGGCTTTTGCTTTTCTGCTGCAGAATCGGTTTCCATTGGTCTGCCGGTAATAAGCTCAGGCAGAGGAGCACTTTCTGAAGTTGTATCAGGTAAACATATTACAATGCAAGAGTATTCAGCCGGGGAACTGGCAAATTGCATAGAAAGAGCTATCAAAAACGAATGGAATGAATCTGAAATTATTAAATTTGAAGCTGAATCTACATTTAAAGCTTACTCCGAAATATACAAAGAATTAATCTCAGGATAGATCTTTTTCATATTTATCTGAATTATAATAACATACATTATGCATATATTTCATTTTATAAATCATGCTTTAAGTCAATATTTTAATTGATGATTTAGCATGTATTTTTTTAAATTAAATTTTAATAATTGATTTTTTTCAACTAATATTGCATGTTATACAACATAAAACCTTTCAGACATGCTAAAAATTCACGAAGATTTCTGCAATTGCATTGACAACAAGAAATCTGTTTTCAGTGTATTAAGCGAATCGGAAATTGAATTTATTAAGAAGTACCACTACTCTGTCAAATTCAATGCAAACGAAATTATATACAGGGAGGGAGATACGCCAAATGCTCTTATTAGCCTGAGTGATGGTAAAGTTAAGATCTTCAAGGAAGGAGTAGGAGGAAGAGAACAGATCGTACGCCTTGCCAAACCTGTAGGTTTTATTGGTTATCGTGCTCTTTTTGCCGGAGAGAATTACCTTGCTACTGCTGTTACAATTGAGCCTTCTATTGTTTGTTATATTGAAAGGGATCCCCTGTTAGAAGTTGTCAGAAAGAATTCTGTATTTGCAATGTCAATCATCAACTCTCTTGCCAGAGAACTAGGATTTGCAAACAGCCGCTGTGTTACGTTAACCCAAAAGCATGTCCGTGGTAGGCTTGCTGAAGCTATTCTGTTTCTTAAGGACACATATGGGTTCGAAGAGGACAACATTACAATAAAAGCATATTTAAGCCGTGAAGACCTTGCAGGTTTGTCCAATATGACAACTTCAAACGCAATAAGGACTTTGAGCCAGTTTGCAACAGAGAATATTATTGACCTCAAACGTCGCAGGATAAAGATTACAAACCTGAAAAAGCTTGAACGTATAAGCGAACAGGGTTAAGTATTACAAAAGAATCTCCTTTAGCATCATTATTCTTTCTATTTCTGAAAATCTTTCGCATTTCTCAGGCTTATCGGTCTTTTCATGTTCCCATGTTACATGAAAAGGCACATGAGTAGCATAACCTCCAATATTAAGAACAGGAATAATATCTGATTTTAATGAATTTCCAACCATCATAAAATTCTCAGCTTTCTCATTACAGTTTTTAAGCAACCTTAAATAATCTTCTTCTTTCTTTTCGCTCATAACTTCAATATGATCAAAGTATTCTTCAAGTCCTGATTGTTTAAGTTTCCTTTGCTGATCGAGCAGATCTCCCTTTGTAGCAAGAACAAGCCGGTATGATTTTTTTAATTCCTTAATAATATCCTCTGCTCCGTCGAGCAATTCAATAGGCATTGCGTACAATTTCTTTCCAAGGTGAATGATCTCAGAAATTACATCTGCATCAACTTTACCATCGGTTATCCTGATTGCAGTCTCAATCATAGACAACATAAAACCCTTTATTCCATATCCATACATCCCGACATTCTGAATATCTGTCGCTACAAGTTCTTTTCTTACGTCTTTCCCGGTAACTAAGGGATTAATGATTTCTGTAAACCGTTCTTCGCAATATTGATAATATGGTTCATTTACCCATAATGTATCATCTGCATCAAAAGCGACAGTGGTAATCCCTATGTGTTTCATATTTAAAATATTTATTGAAGTGGAAGTGCTGTTACAGTATCTGCAGGTTCAAACACCGATTTTATAAGGTCTTCCCTGAAAATTATTTCCTGAACAACAGTATCAGATGGAATAATCATCCCTTTAGTTGCCATCTTCTTCCTTATAAGCCCAAGAAAAGCATGTTCGTCTGCGGTTAAATTTCCATCGGGCATTAATTTATTCTTGAAATATTTAGGAACAGGAATAATTGAAGCAAGGTAAATTGCTTCATCAACTGTAAGAGCTGATGGCTTTTTCCCGAAATAATAATCAGTTGCTTCTCCGACACCATATATTCCAGGGCCCCATTCTATTATATTAAGATAAACTTCAATCATTCGTTCCTTTGAAACAAGTGAGTTGTTTTCTATCAGCCAAACTATAAGCATTTCTTCGGCTTTTCTTGCGATATTTTTATTCCTGTTAAGGTATACATTCTTTACAAGCTGCATTGTAATTGTACTCCCTCCTCTTGCAAATCTCTTTTCTTTTATGTTCGTGGCTGCTGATTCCCTGAATGCTTCTGGGATGAATCCCCTGTGCTGGAAAAATGCACCGTCTTCGGTACATAGAATTGCATTTACAAGATAGGGAGAAACCTGAGCAAGAGGTGTATAATATGGATTTGCAGGACCAACTTCGAAAGTCCTTACAAGATTTCCTTTTTCGTATACAGAGTGACTGAACGGCTCGTTAATGAACGTATAATTTACATTTCCAAAGCGCTCTATCCTGAAATTCTTTCTCTTGAACTCTGCATCAAGCACAAGAGAATCAGGAGAAGCAAGATCCACACTGAAGTCAAGCCTGAAATTTACCTGTCCCTTTGCCTTAAGCCCTTTGAATGTAGTAAAAAGGTTTTCTGGAAGGGAAGAAAACAGATCGTCTGCTTCAATGTCACCAGTTCTTATCTTTAAATCTATCTTTTTTGATTTCTCCTGCCGGACCCTGAAGTAAGGAGAAAACGACAGATCTTTGAAAACAATCTTTGTCGCACTGTCAAGTTCAATAAAATCCGGGCCGGCAGTTAAATAAAAGTCACAATATAATGGCGGGAATAAAACAGTATCTCTTGCTATTCTGTCATTTTTGATAAAAAAGTTGTTAAGAGATCCATAACCCTTGAAAACAAGGTTTTCTTCATTAACGTAGTTTATTCTAAAGACAGCTGTATCAAAGCCAGCAACAATATCATAGTTAACATCAATAAATGGCAAAACAAATCCTTTTTCTGTAATTGTTTCTGTCATGATCAGGTTTTCTGATTCAATGACCTTACCGGCAACCTTCATTGTTTTGAACTCTTTTCCCTTCATTCCGAAAAGCGTAAAACTGAAAAGATCACCATCAAATAATACATCATTAATTATCGCCGACGAATACTTTCCACGCGAATTAAAGCCAATATAAATATTATTAATAACAATTTCATCAGGACTGAGTTCGCTTAACTTGTCAATCATCCCAGAAAGAAATTTCCTGTAATCGACACTACTTATCTTTGAAGAATCTATAGATTTCAGAGAATCTGATTTTGAAAGAAAACTGTAATTACACACACTGTCGTTCTTCAGCATAAAAATGTCAATATTTTCAGCATACAGTGCATTTATATTTATTTTTCCTATAAGAAGCCTTAAAAAAGAAAGGGACACATCAAGGCTATCGAATTTAACAAGAGAGGGATTACCTTTTTCACCTGCAGAAAAGCCTGTAATATAAACCGAAGAAAGTCCGCTGAATCCTATTTTCCTATACTTTACCAGAATATGTCTTTTTTCAAGGCCACTTAATTTATCTTCTGCAACAGAATTCAGAATAACATTTCTTAACAGGAAGTACATTATGAACAGGAACGTAAATGCAAACAATACGTATATGGCAATTCTCCTAATCTTTCTTCTCATGATGACGCAAAAATAATCTTTTTTTAAATGTATATGAATAAAGTAACATTGCTGCTCTACTGCATATTAATGCAACGATGAAAGTTATTTTTTCAGCTTTATGTATATCTTTGCAGAAAATTTACAAGAAATGAACGATACAAAATCAAATGTTCTGCAGTATAAGGTAAGTGACATTTCGCTTGCAGACTGGGGACGTAAAGAGATCAATCTGGCTGAAACCGAAATGCCTGGGCTGATGTCGCTTCGCGAAAAATACGGAAAGAAGAAGCCCCTAAAGGGAGCAAGAATAACTGGTTCTCTTCACATGACAATCCAAACAGCTGTTCTTATTGAAACGCTTGTTGAACTTGGAGCAGAAGTACGCTGGGCAAGTTGTAACATATTCTCGACTCAGGATCATGCTGCTGCTGCAATAGCAAAAGCTGGCATTCCGGTTTTTGCATGGAAGGGTGAAACTTTAGAAGAATACTGGTGGTGTACAAACCAGGCACTGACATTTCCCGATGGCAATGGTCCAAACCTGCTGGTAGATGATGGAGGTGATGCAACTTTACTTATACATATGGGGTACAAAGCAGAAAATGATGCATCAATACTTGAAGGAAAGTCAGCAAGCTATGAGGAACAGGTTATTAAAGACCTTATAAAAGTTGTTCTGAAAGAAGACAAGGACAAATGGCATCGTTTTGCAAAATCAATTCAGGGAGTTTCTGAAGAAACTACCACTGGTGTTCACCGACTTTACCAGATGATGGAAAAAGGTGAGCTTTTATTCCCTGCAATAAATGTAAACGACTCTGTTACAAAGTCAAAATTCGATAATCTTTATGGTTGTCGTGAATCTCTTGCTGATGGCATTAAACGTGCAACTGATATAATGATAGCCGGAAAAGTAGTAGTTGTTTGCGGTTATGGTGACGTTGGAAAAGGCTCGGCACGTTCAATGAGAAGCTATGGTGCAAGGGTTATCGTTACCGAGATAGACCCCATATGTGCCCTGCAGGCTGCTATGGAAGGATTCGAAGTCACAACTCTTGAAGATGCACTTAGTGAAGGAAATATTTTTGTTACAACCACAGGGAACCGTGATGTAATAAAAATTGACCATCTTGAAAAGATGAAAAACGAATCTATTGTTTGTAACATCGGGCATTTCGACAATGAGATTCAGGTTGATAAACTTGAAAATTTCAAGGGTATTAAAAAAGTTAACATTAAGCCACAGGTCGACCAGTACATCTTCCCAGACGGACATTCGATAATCCTTCTTGCAGAAGGTCGACTCGTTAACCTTGGTTGTGCAACCGGTCACCCTTCATTTGTAATGAGCAACTCATTCACGAACCAGACACTTGCACAGATTGAGTTATGGACCAAAAAATATGAAATTAACGTTTACCGCTTACCAAAACATTTAGATGAAGAGGTTGCAAGACTGCATCTGGATCATATAGGCGTTAAACTTACAAGACTTTCTAAAGAACAGGCAGACTATATAGGAGTTCCTGTTGACGGACCATATAAAGCAGAGCATTACAGGTATTAATCAATATTTAAAAAAAGAGGCTGGAAATTCCAGCCTCTTTTTTTTACATCTGACCACCACCTCCTGATGGTGACTGTAAGTTACGTGCCTTATTTTCAAGCTCGGTTTTTCCAAACCTGTATGTAATTCCAAAAGTTGCATAACGGGTAAGGCGTTTGTTGTAATATTCAGAAACAAGAGTAGGAGTATTGATCGTCCCTGAATCTTCCTGCCAGTTAAACACATCCTGCACCCCAATTCTTAAAGAAAGTGCCTTGTTTAAGAGATCGGCACTGGCACTAAGGTTAATGAAGAACACAGGCTCCTGCTCACCTGAAATATTAATTGTGGAAGACTTATAAATTGTAGTGGCATTTATTCTGAACTTTCCCAGATTAGCCATCAATATAAGTTTTCCTGAATAATTAATATCTGTTTTATTAATATTATAACTTCCAAAATCAGCCGTTACATCATACCTGTATGCATCAAAGTTCAGCATTATCCGGTATACTTTAAATAAAACATAGTTAAATGTAAATTCACTTCCTGTAAAAATATTGCTTCCGGCATTAACCCATGTCGACATTATAGTATTCCTGTTCAGCAGGGTATCGAAAATCATTGTTTTATATCTGTTGATTTCATCAAATGTACGTCGGTGATACATTGTAAGGTTTACTGATGAACCTGAACCAAAAAACTTTGCAAAGCCTGCTTCGTAAGAGTCAGTAAAAGAAGGAAAAAGATCGGGGTTACCTGAATAAATCGATTCCTCGTCATAATAACTTACAAAAGGATTCATCTGGTAATCAGGATATGATATCCTACGGGCATAGCTAACTCTAATATTATTAACAGACCCCTGCTAAAAAATTAAAGCGGGGGTCAGCCTTAATGAATCCATAAATAATTTTGTGTAAACCTCCGATAAAACGTATAGTAGAAAACGGAGGTTTTTCAAATGAAAGAGAAAAAGAAATCACCATTTGTAAATTATGATTACATCAAAGAACGTTATCAGGAAGGAAACCCGATAACAAAAGAAGAAGTAAATGAAGTCTTTAAAGATGCCTTTTCAGAAGTATTTGAGAAAATATTTCAAGCTGAATTAGAATCAAAGCTTGGATATTCCAAGTATGACTACAAAAACAAAGAAACTGAAAATTCACGCAATGGATATTCTAAAAAACGCCTAAAATCAGACATTGCTGGTGAATTCGAAGTAAATATCCCAAGAGATAGAAACGGCGATTATGAGCCTCAAATGGTTGAAAAACACCAGCGGGATATTTCATCAATAGAAGATAAAATTCTCTCAATGTACGCTAAAGGAATGTCTACTGGTGCAATTAATTCACATATCGAAGACTTGTATAAATTTTCAGTGTCAAAAGAACAGGTTACAAGAATAACTGATAAAATATTACCTTTAGCCAAGCAATGGCAGAGTAGACCACTTGAAAGCTGCTATACAGTGATTTTTCTTGATGGTATGAGTTTCGATATCAGAGAAGATGGAATCTATCGGAAAAAGACAGTGTACGTAATAATCGGCATTAATCTTGATGGAAGAAAAGAACTTATGGGATTGTGGATTGGAGAAAATGAGACTTCAAAATACTGGCTGTCCATATTAAATGATTTAAAATCCAGAGGTGTTGAAGATATTCTAATTGCTTGTGTTGATGGGCTAAACGGTTTCGAGCAGGCAATAAATTCCGTATATCCTCAAACCAAAATTCAGCGTTGTATAGTGCATATTATTCGTAATTGCACCCGTTACGTAAACTACAAGGATAGAAAAGCATTCTGTGCTGATATGAAACCGATTTACAAAGCAGTAAATGAAGACTCAGCCCTTGAATTCTTAGTTGAATTTGACGAAAAATGGGGCAAAAAATATCCTTATGCTGTAAAAGTCTGGCAGAATAATTGGGATGGAATAAAGACTATGTTTGAATATTCTCCTGAAATTCGTCACGTAATTTATACAACAAATGCTATTGAAGGATTTAATAATGGAATTAAAAGAATTACAAAAACCAAAAATTTATGTCGGACGAATCTCTTTTTAAGCTTCTATACTTGGTATCACAGGATATTACGAAAAAATGGACTATGCCTATTCCAAATTGGAGCTTGATATTCAATCAAATTCTGATATATTTTGAAGAGAGATTAGAAAAATTTCTCTAATCTCTCAAATTAAGGTTTACACAAAACTTGTTACGGAATCGGAATTTATTATCCTCAATAAGTGTAATTCTCTTTTTATCTCTAGTAATACCTACAACTTTAACGTTTGGTCCTCCTATCATAA
>Ga0074195_1004958_pt1 | contig 10438 bp, 11 predicted proteins | sample EPASupsiteHSE623_FD_64525 | JGI IMG/M metagenome (GOLD analysis project Ga0074195, IMG submission 64525) | Bioremediated contaminated groundwater from EPA Superfund site, New Mexico - Sample HSE6-23 | ecosystem: Environmental > Aquatic > Deep subsurface > Groundwater > Contaminated ... | reverse complement strand
ACTATGGCTGGAACGAACGGCCACCAGCGAAATCATCACAATTGCGCGTGGTCTTGTTGGCAGCATGCAGGGGGTAACCCATGCGTGAGATTATCGTTGATAACTTTGCTGGTGGCGGTGGTGCATCAACGGGTATTGAACTGGCGATCGGACGCAGCGTGGATATTGCGATCAACCACGACGAAAACGCCATTGCGATGCACAAGACGAACCACCCTGACACACTGCATTACTGTGAATCCGTATTTGACGTGGATCCGGTAGCCGCCACCGGCGGCAATCCTGTTGGCCTGGCATGGTTTAGCCCGGACTGCCGACACTTCTCAAAGGCCAAAGGCGCAAAGCCAGTGAAAAAAGAGATACGCGGTCTGGCCTGGATTGTACTGCGTTGGGCACTGGCGAAGCGACCGCGCGTGATGATGCTGGAGAATGTGGAAGAGTTTAAAACGTGGGGACCGCTGCTGGCCGATGAAATGCGTCCAGACCCTGCCCGCACTGGCGAAACATTCAATGCTTTTGTCGGCATGCTTTCCACTGGCATTCCTGCCGATCACCCGGCACTGGCAGAGGTCTGCGAATTTCTTGCTATTGATCCTGGCAGCACGCAGGCCAAACAGCTGGTGGAAGGGCTTGGATATGATGTTGATTATCGCGAACTGCGCGCGTGTGATTACGGCGCGCCGACGATCCGCAAACGCTTCTTCATGGTTATGCGCTGCGATGGTTGCCCTATTCAGTGGCCTGTTGTAACCCATGGGGATCCCAAGTCTCTGGAGGTGCAGAGCGGCAGGCTGATGCCATGGCGTACCGCGGCGGAATGTATCGACTGGAATGTTCCGGCCCTGTCCATCTTCGACCGCAAAAAACCGCTGGCGGAGAACACTTTGAAGCGGATCGCGCGCGGCATACAGCGCTTTGTTATCGAAAGTGCATCGCCGTTTATCGTGAAGTGCAACCACACGAGCTCAAAAAATGCGTATGACGCTTTTCGCGGACAGTCACTGAATGAGCCATTACAGACCATTACTAAAAAACTCGGCTACGCGTTAGCCGTTCCACACCTTACAAAATTCCGCACTGGCGCAACCGGGCAGCCCGTTACCGAACCTGTTCCGACGGTAACCGCTGGCACGTCAAAACGCCCGGGCGGGAACGGGCATGCACTCGGGATTGTTGAGGCTGCATTGACACCATTCCTGGCGGGTAATGGTGGTAGTGAATACCAGGCTAAACCGCGCCCGCTGAATAAACCTGCTCATACCATTCTGAAGCAATCCCGAGCCTGTCTTGTTGCGCCAGTGATAGCCCGCCAGTTTGGGGCCAGCGTCGGCCACCGTGCAGACGAACCGAGCGCAACCATCACCGCTGGTGGTGGCGGTAAATCTCAACTGGTAACGCCTACGCTGATTCAGATGGGTTATGGCGAACGACCTGGACAAGAACCGCGTGTGCTGCGACTGGATAACCCGCTGGGGACCGTTACTGCAGGCGGAAATAAATTCGCGACGGTGAGCGCGTTCCTGGCGAAACACTACGGCGGTAACTATACGGGGCCTGGTGTCAGTATGGATGAACCCGCGCATTCAGTGACCACTGTCGACCATCATGCGGTAGTTGCCTCTCATCTGGTGAAACTGCGTGGAACATGCCGCGACGGGCAACGCCTTGATGTGCCAATGCCAACAATCACTGCTGGTGGCCAACACGTGGGTGAGGTACGCACATTTCTCGAGACGTATTGCGGGGAAAGTGACGATGAATGGCTGGTAACGATCGATGGGGTTAAATACCAGATCGTTGATATCGGAATGCGCATGTTGCAGCCGCATGAACTCTACAAAGCGCAGGGCTTCCCGGATGGTTACGTTATTGATCAGGACTACCGTGGAAATCGCTATGCAAAAGATAAGCAGGTAGCCCGCTGCGGTAATGCGGTACCACCACCATTCGCCAGGGCGCTGGTGGAGGCAAATCTTCCGGAACTGTGTGCAGTGCAACAGCAGGAGGTGGCATGAAACTTGTGCTCCCGTTCCCTCCAAGCGTGAACTCTTACTGGCGCGCCCCTAATAAGGGGCCGCTGGCCGGTCGTCACCTCATTAGCGCTGATGGTCGTAAATACCAGAGCGCTGCCTGCGTGGCGATCATTGAGCAATTACGACGTCTCCCGAAGCCATCGACTGAACTGGCAGCGGTAGAAATCACTCTGTACCCGCCGGATGCGCGCCGCCGGGATATCGATAATTACAACAAAGCCCTGTTTGACGCACTGACGCATGCGGGTGTCTGGGAAGACGACAGCCAGATTAAGCGCATGCTGGTGGAATGGGGACCCGTTGTGCCGAAAGGTCGGGTAGAGATAACGATCAGCAGATATGAACCGGCGGGTGCAGCCGCCTGATATGGAGAAAAGTATGAGCCAGTTAATCGTGAATGGTGTTGTAACAATGTCCAGCCGTGATATTGCGGATCTGGTTCAGAGTAAACACAGTGACGTGAAACGCTCGGCTGAGCGTCTTGTTGCTGCGGGAATTTTAACCGCGCCGTTGGCGCAGTTCGATTTTGAGCATAACGGTAATGTGTACCAGGAGTATCGTTTTAACAAACGCGACTCTCTGGTGATTGTTGCCAGATTGTCTCCTGAATTTACCGCCGCGGTCGTCGATCGCTGGCAGGAACTGGAAGAAGGGCAGAGTGTCAGTGTTCCCCGCTCATTGCCGGAAGCGCTTCGCCTGGCTGCTGATTTAGCCGAGCAGAAAGAGCAACTGACCATCCAGCTGGCAGCCGCGGCGCCAAAAGTGGAGTTTGTTGATCGTTATTGCTCTGCAAAAGGCTCCATGTCATTCCGGCAGGTAGCCAAATTGCTCAACGCAAAAGAAACCGAGTTCCGCCTGTTCCTCATTGAACGCAATATCCTGTATCGCCTCGGCGGCACACTTACCCCCATGGCGCAGCACATTTCCGCGGGAAGATTTGAAGTTAAGACGGGAACATCGAGTACATCTAACCATGCATTCAGCCAGACGCGTTTCACTGCCAAGGGGGTCCGCTGGATTGGTGGTTTGTGGGCTGAATATATTGCAGGGGGACAGGCGGCGTGAGGGCTTTGTTAACTCCTGAAGTAGCCCATCGTATGGGGATTGTGTTGTTTCGGCCCGGTGCGGAACTGATGCATCTCTTCATGCGCGGTCGCGTTCTGCTCGAGCCTGAACCAGAAGAAATGGCGTCATTCAGTACAGGGGCTGTTCCCGCCGCCATTCAGCCGCTGGCTGATGATCCGGTAATGTGGCAGGTCTTCGGGAATGAGCTGGTTATTCAGCGTGCCGGCGGGCTTCCTTCCCTTGAGCAGTGGCTGAGTTTACGGTTTGAATGCCAGTGGCCACATTCATCGTGGCACGATAAGAACTTCACAACAATGCGGCACCCACCAGGAAGTATTCGCCTGTGCTGGCATTGCGATCACACTTTGTCCGGGCAGCATACAGAACAGCTTGCAGGTATAGCGGCAGGAAACCTGGTATCCTGGATTCTGGAAGTTATTCGTCGCGATTCTGGTTTTCCCGAGTCGCATGTTCTGACGTTGCCGGAATTGTGCTGGTGGCTGGTCAGGAACGACCTGGCTGATGTTATACCGGAAAGCGTTGCGCACAAGGGGTTACGCCTTCCGGATGAGAAGATCCGCTCTGTTATGAGGGAAAGCGACATTGTGCCTTCCGTGTCAGCAGCCAGCCTCGTGCAGGAGAAGGCGAAGAAGATCCTCACGCTCTCTGTTGATCCGGAATCGCCAGAGTCTTTCATGCTCAGGCCCAAACGTCGCCGCTGGGTAAATGAGACGTACACCCGCTGGGTTAAAACACAACCCTGCGTATGTTGCAATAAACCTGCAGACGACCCCCACCACCTTATTGGCCACGGGCAGGGGGGAATGGGTACAAAAGCACACGACTTGTTTGTGATACCGCTGTGCAGAGCACATCACAACGAGTTGCATGCTGACCCCGTGGCATTTGAAGCGAAATACGATGACCAATTGGTGTTGGTTTTTCGGGTTATAGATCGAGCGCTGGCAATTGGCGTGCTGGCATAAATGGAGAAAGCTTAATGATTAATCCTTCTGAAGTTGGCAAGGCTGGTGAAATGGTGCGCCTTCGTACTCTGGAAAGCATCTGGATACAGGGTAAGTTGCGCATGTGGGGGCGCTGGTCTTATATCGGCGGTAGTAGTGGTGGGAACATGTTCAACCAGCTACTGGCATCTGGAAAAATCACCAAAACGGCAATCAACGAAGCGTTACGCCGGATGAAGAAAGCGGGTATCAGCAAACCCGAACTGGAAGCGTTCTTCAAAGAGATTCAGGAAGGGAAGAATAAAAGCGGTCTGTCGTTCTGTACCGATGAAGAAGCGCTGACCATCAACGCTGTACTCAGCGGTGTCCTTGTGCAGTCAGGACAAAAAAAGTTATACGCTCTTATTGAAGATCGTTATATCAAGCGCCTTAGCAAAAAGGCGATGGCCAGAGACCTGAATGAAAAACATCCTGAATGGTGTTTGCGAACCTGTGAAAGCCGGGTTGATGTTTGGCTAAATGTAGCAGAATCGATGCTATACAAGCCAATGTGTGACGCATTCGGCACAAATAGCGACAAGTTCTACTTGAATAGTTGCGCGGAAAGTGCTTAGATTGTGTTAAGCTCGGGGCGTTAAAGCGAACTGAGCAACAGAACAAATAGAAACCCGCCACCGTGCGGGTTTTTTGTTATGATGCCTCAAAAAAAGGAGGCGTTATGGCTTGGCAAGGTATCCCGTTCCCGCTCAATGGCAGTATAGGATTATTAATTGAAAAAATACCCCATCTGGATGTGACAACTAAGTCTGGATTTGGTTGGGATACTATTGCTGCAAGTGTTGCGGGAGCCATTATCGCTTCTGCGATACCAGCAGGAATAGCTTGGTGGTCAATTAGAAATAACAACCGGACCATGCGTGAAGATAGGGAAAGACAATTTCATGACTTTGAAGAAAGTAGAAAAACACAAATAACCATTGCTGATGAGGGGCGTAAGGCTCAAATCATTGCAGCGAATAGGTTAGTTTGGATAAAGGATCTTAGAGAGGCATCAGCTGAGTTTGTAGCAAGTGCATATAATAATTTATCACTGTGTAAAAAGGTGGTTATTTTATTGGATGAGTTTGATAAACACCATCTACATTTGAAAACCGCTATAGAATACCCTTCATCTGTAATGCAAGCAAAACATGATGCACATGATTCATTTGTCAGTTTGGTGCTGCATACTACAAGAATAAAAATGATGCTAAATCCTGACAGGTTAGAACATACCAAAGTTATGAGCACGATGGATAACTTGAAACAGCATGCTGAGGAAATTGTTAAAAAAAGAATAGACATTGATGGAGTTAAAACCAATATTTATATTGGTGAGTTTATTTCTGATATGCAACGCCTCTTGAAGGAAGAATGGGAAAAAGCCAAAAGAAATTCATAAAAACAAATAAAAACACACATTGAAAATAAATAATTTTTTCAAAGACTCGCTAAATGAAGTGAGTCTTTTTTTATTATAGAAAATGATGGTTTTATTCCCTACATAAGAAATATTAAATTAACATCACTCCCCTCGTTCTGAGAGGACTCACAGCAATAAAGAGGGGGCTAAATGTCCGATCCGATTTCCGGTACTGGGCTAGCTGGTGGTGCCCTGACGGGGGCCAGTATCTATGGATTTCTTTCCGGAACCGATTACGGCGTAGTGTTTGGTGCATTTGCCGGGGCTGTATTTTACATTGCAACGGCTGCGGACCTTAGCTCAGCACGTCGGCTGGCGTATTTTGTCGTGTCCTACATCGCCGGGATCATCTGCTCAGGGCTGGTTGGTTCAAAGCTGGCTGACTGGACTGGTTACAGTGATAAGCCTCTGGACGCTATCGGAGCCGTATTCGTTTCTGCTTTAGCTGTCAAAATCCTGACGTTTCTGAATAACCAGGATGTCGGCTCGCTGGTGGCGCTGATAACGCGCCGGGGAGGTTCAGGTGGTACTAAATGACCCATCGGCAACAATCAACGCGCTGCTTTGCGCTGGGATAGTGTTGACCCTGATGTTTTACCGTCGTGGTGATTCCCGACATCGACCGTGGATATCTCGCTTAGCGTGGCTGCTTACGGTCATCTACAGCGCCGTTCCGCTGGCGTATCTGTGCGGTATTTACCCGTACTCATCATGGGCCACTATCGGGGCCAACATTATTTTCCTGTCCGTGCTGGTAGCCGTCAGAGGCAACGTGGCGCGCCTGGTTGATCATCTGAGGCACTAATGACTAAAGACGATATCTTCAATGCCATCCTTGACAAAGAGGGCGGCTATGTTAACCATCCCGACGATAAAGGCGGCCCAACGAATTGGGGTATCACTCAGGCGACGGCGCGGGCACATGGGTATGTAGGAGATATGCGTGACCTCACCCGCCAGCAGGCGCTGGATATTCTGACGGCTGACTACTGGACAGGCCCGCGATTCGACCTTGTTTCTGAGGTGTCACCAGCCATCGCCGCTGAACTTTGCGACACGGGCGTAAACATGGGGCCATCGGTTCAGACCAAGTGGTTTCAGCGCTGGCTGAACGTGTTCAACATTCAGGGCACGCTCTATCCAGAACTGATTGCGGATGGTTTTATAGGTCCGCGAACTATTAGTGCGCTAAAAAGTTACCTATCTCGACGCGGGAAAGAAGGAGAACTGGTAATGCTCCGGGCTCTGAATTGCAGCCAGGGTCAACGTTATCTTGAACTGGCAGAACAGCGCAGCGCGAACGAGACGTTTGTTTATGGCTGGGTAAAGGAGCGAGTGGTTATATGACGCTTGAGATGATTATCGGACTCCTTGCAGCTGTTTTAGCTGCTATAGCCGCCGCATTTGGATTAGGCCATTCGCGCGGCACCAGCAAAGCCGAAGCGAAAGCCGACCAACAACGCACCGAAGAAAAGGCCGCTGCCACTGAAGCGGTAGCCGAACGCCGGGTAGAGACAACAAAAGGAGCCAGGGATGTACAGCAGACTGTTAACCATATGCCTGATGACGATGTTGATCGCGAGCTGCGGAAATCATGGAAGCGTCCCGGTAGTAGTTGATACTGCCTGTGATTGGGTAAAGCCCATTTACCTGACCGAACACGATATTGACGTTATGGACAAGCAAACCAAGCGCGATGTTCTAGCGCATAACAAAACACTTCAGTCGAACTGCCAGAATGGGGCTGCTGAGATGAAGTAGTTAACTGGACAGGGATGTGCTAACTGCCAGCTCACTGCTATCGCAGTTGATTCGTGTCCCCTGCAGAGATCCAGTTTGCATATAGTGGTAGCTAATAATAAATGAAATACCTACAATTTAGCATAATTGTATAGTTAATCTTTATAAGTCTCTGGCTTTAGCAATAATTATTTCTATTTATTGTTATTTTTCAACTAATTATAGATCGTGACTAGTTTTTCTCTTGTTTTGAATTGAATCTTCAAATACCGCTTGAAAGTAATTAAATTCCCGATAGCATTACAAGTCTTCTTTATTTATGTAGGTATGGGGCGATAATGAAGGTGTTTGCTGTTTGTATGGAGTGTCAGATTGAGCTTGGTCACCCAAGTTTCGAGCCATTTATGATTCCTTACTTTGACGATCGTATTGGCTATGTTGAATGCTCGAGGGGACACAAAAGTGCCTTAATGCTTCAAAGTCAAAAGTTCGAAGTCCTTATGGAATCAGGTTCTGAAGCGCTTTTGAGTGGATTTACCTTAGAGGCTTGTGCGAGTTTCAGTTCTGCTCTTGAGCGGGTTTATGAGTTTGCCATTAAAGTCTTTATATTAAATAGGGGTGTCAGTAAGGAAATATTTACTAAAATGTTTAAGGAGATGTCTAGACAGTCTGAGAGACAACTGGGAGCATTTATGGCTCTATACCTTACTGAGGTTGGAAAAGTATATGTTCCTGATCAAAATGTCACAAAATTTAGAAATGGCGTAATTCATAAAGGCGAGATTCCAACGGAGTCTGACGCAAGAGAATACTGTTCGAAAGTATATTCCATAATACGTACTTTAACGGATGTTCTTTGTCATGATTTTTCTGATGCTATGAATAAAGCAATACATATGGATATTTCTGAAAGAATGGAGAAGATAAAACCAGAAATAAGAATTACAACCAGCACTGGTACTAATTTCTTTAATTTAAAATCTAGTGGCCAAGCGACTTTTGAAGAGGCTTTGAAGATTAAAAAAGACGCCATGGAGATGTTTGAAGGTACAATGCCAGTAATGAGATTATTAAGTCAAATAGTAAATGATATAAAACCTATGAAATGATTTTCGTTAATTTATAAGCGTCTGAATACAAAAGAGTGTTGTCAGATATAATATGATTTATTATGTTTAAGGTCATCATCATTTGCGCTGATGTAAGTGATGATGAAATTGTACTTTCATGTTGAGCGTGGGTGTTTTATAGCGAAACATTTACAGATATTGAATCTTTCTGAACGTAGTGGAGAATGATATTTCTAGTCCCCATCCATATAGCAACCGTTACTTTGGAGTAAGCAAGCATGCCACCTCGCACGCCAAAAGCCTGTCGCGTTCGAGGCTGTCGTTCCACTACAACAGACCCATCAGGTTACTGTGAATCCCACAAAGGCGAAGGCTGGAAATCCTACAAATCAGGACAAACCCGGCATCAGCGCGGATATGGGACTTAGTGGGAAGTTATACGCGCTCGGGTACTGACGCGTGACAAAGCTCTATGTCAGAACCATCTGCGTCAGGGTATTGCATAGCAAGCTTCCTGTGTGGACCACATTAAGGCTAAGGCCCACAGCAGTACTGATGATGACTGCAACCTTGAGAGCCTGTGCTGGTCGTGTCACGCAGCGAAGACCGCGCGTGAGCTGCTCAAGTGAGAATCAATGTCATCGCCGCCCAGGGGAGGGGGAGGTCAAGTCTCTGCGACCGCACGCCTTCCGGACTGCCCACCTGGACGCCGCAAAGCACACCGCAGATCTTGCCGCTGCCGTCAGAAGCAAAACAGCCGGAGCCGACGCCGCAGTGCTCGCCGACATGCTTGGACGCATTGCAGAAGAAGCTCAATATTATGCTGAGCGATCTGACGAAAGCTACCGGGCTGGAATGACGTGTGAACGCGTTTATGACTCGGAGAGAGTTAAACAACGCTATACCCCACAAATAATTTTTTTTATCATATTCGGACGACTATGAAGGATGTAACCAATTATAATCCAGCGATGAATTTTTCAAATTTCAAAGCAAGGATATGCAGTGAGTGGTCATAGTGATGGTTTAGCAGATATTTTGAGCATTGTGATTGTATTAGCTGTGGAACATTGGATTATCGCATCTCTCATAGTTGGTTTGATTATGTATCTCGTGGGAGCGAGCATTAACGAAAATGCTCAGACAAATGCCGGAGCCATTGCATCTGGAATAATAGGAGTATGTGGCCAAGTTATTTTTGGTTTTGGCGTTTTAGCTAGCATTATTGGGATTGTCAAATTCATATGGACCCACACCTGACAGCATAACTTCAGTCAATCATAGCCTCGCATATGCGAGGCTTTTTTATGCGCATCGCACGCGCACATCAAAGAGAGTCTTTTATCCGCAACTCCATCATGCAGAATGCTCACCCGACGGTGCTCTCTGGCAGCAATGTCGTCTATAACGACATGTAATTGATAATTAATATCGTTTGCGGGTCCTTTCCGGCGATCCGGCCTGCTACGGGGCGGCGACCTCGCAGATTCTCGCTATTTATGAAAATTTTCAGGCATTTGCCGTTTCCGTTCTTCTTCTCGCTAATCCATTGTTTTAACTGCAAACACCCCCTGAAAAGAAAGGAAACGATAAGCCTTAAAAACGGCTAAATAGCCAGAGGGCGTTTCCTTTCTCTGTTTTTGTGTATGGAGTGAGCTATGGAGGTCAACAAAAAGTGTCTTTCTGAAATATTTGGGGTCAGCGTGCGAACCATTCAGAACTGGCAGGATCAGGGAATGCCTGTAGCACGTGGCGGCGGAAAAGGTAATGAGGTCCTCTATGAATCTTCCGCGGCTATCGAATGGTATTCCACACGCGACGCGGCGATTGAGAATGAGAAATTACGCAAGGAGGTGGAAGACCTTCGTCTTGCATCGGAATCCGATCTCCAGCCAGGTACGATTGACTATGAGCGTCACCGCCTTACCCGGGCGCAGGCAGACGCCCAGGAATTAAAAAATGCAAAAGATTCCGCTGAGGTGGTGGAAACCGCATTCTGCACGTTCGTGCTGTCGCGGATGGCCGGAGAAGTAGCCAGCATTCTTGATGGAGTTCCTCTGTCGGTTCAGCGGCGCTTCCCGGAGCTGGAAAACCGACATATTG
>Ga0074195_1004956_pt1 | contig 10447 bp, 7 predicted proteins | sample EPASupsiteHSE623_FD_64525 | JGI IMG/M metagenome (GOLD analysis project Ga0074195, IMG submission 64525) | Bioremediated contaminated groundwater from EPA Superfund site, New Mexico - Sample HSE6-23 | ecosystem: Environmental > Aquatic > Deep subsurface > Groundwater > Contaminated ... | reverse complement strand
TTCGTGACGATCTTGGAAAAGACATTTTTGACGATGCCCGTCAGACAACCTGTACCGGCATTGCATACCACTCCGGCATAATACCTTTTGAGACAATAATGACAGTGGTGGCACGTCAGTTCTCATTGATGAACGACGCCGGGTACGAAAATTTCGTCGTATCATGTGTTACTTCGTTTGGCATATATACAGAGATTCTTGAAACCTGGAAGCATCATCCGGAACAAGAGAGAGAGACAAGAGAAGCACTTATGAGAGCTACGGGAAAGACGTTTACAATTCCCAAAAACCTTGTTCACGCCAGCGACCTTATATACAAGTTTCGTAATGAGATTGCTCTAAAAGCAAAATACCGTCTGACAGACAAATCTACCGGTACTCCGCTTAAAGTGGTTGATCATATAGGTTGTCACTATGCCAAGATATTCCCTAAAGAGGGTATTGGTGGAGCTGAGTTCCCTTACGTACTCGCAGGGATGATTGACGAATGGGGCGGTGCCCAGGTCGACTATCCGGAGCGACGTCATTGCTGTGGTTTTGGCTTCAGACAATACCTTCTCAAATCAAACAGAAGTTATTCTGTAAGCAATACCAAACTTAAGTTAGACTCAATGCTGCCGTACAAACCAGATCTGATTATTGCGAATTGTCCGGGTTGTACATTCTTTCTGGATCGTTGGCAGTATGTCATATCAGAAATGGAGGGAAAAACATATGGTATGAATGGCTATGGAATACCTGTGCTCACCTATGAGGAGCTTGCGGGCCTTCTGCTAGGTTATAATCCATGGGATATTGGGTTGCAGGTCCATCAGGTGACAGTGGAACCATTACTTGACAAAATAGGAATTGAATATAAACCTGAAGAAAAACACCAGGGAGTTAACGGAAAAGATCTTGGCAGACCTGAGTTGCCAACTTGTCTTAAATGCAGTTAAATGAAGATAACAACACTAATAGAAAATCTGTCATACAAAAGAGACTTGCTGGCCGAGCACGGTCTGTCATTGTATCTGGAAACCGGCACCAGTAAGATTCTTTTTGATACAGGGCAAAGCGGGGCATTCATAGAGAATGCAAAAAAACTTGGGATAAATATTGAAGATATTGATTCTGTAGTCATTAGTCATGGCCACTACGATCATACCGGAGGATTGGCCTCTTTTTTAAAGGTTAACAGCAAAGCAAAAATTTACATTAAAGAAGAGGCACTTACAGAAAAATACGATGCTGCAAAAAGAAAAATCGGAATAACATTCAACCCATTGCTGCTTAATGGAAAAGTTGAATTCATACGAGAAATAAAAGAGATTGATAACGGTATATTCATTATGCCCGATATTCCAATCTTACCCGACGAATTTCCGGATGAGCTATATATGGCAATAACATTAAGAGGAGAGCTATCAATTATAACCGGATGTTCGCACCGAGGAATAACCAATATAATAGAATCTGCGGTAAATCATTTTAATCTGCCGGTCAACCTTGTTTTGGGAGGTTTTCATACAATGAACCATACCCCTGCTCAGTTTGAAACAGTATTAGACTATTTCAGAAATAATGTTCCAAAATCAATTGGTGCCTGCCATTGTACCGGTATAGACAGATACGCCAGCCTTTCAAACAAGTGTGGCACAAATGTATTTTATAACAGTACCGGAAGTGTCCTCGAAATTTAGTTTTGATTCTTCACGCAACGAACTGAAAAAGCTGAACTCTTGTGAAATTTGATTTTGTCAATCAGGTTTGTATTGTAATAAATATTCCAATATCTTGCTGTTGAATCATTCACCTCTGCAGTGCTCCACCATGAACCATAATAGTCCTTTCCTCCGAATGCGCCGTTATTCATACGCCCTCCCCCGGGAAGAGCAGTAAAACCGCTGGTATTGCTCGACGAGACTTCAGAACTAAGCCAATGCTCCGTTCCAACTTCCCTTAGACTGCCTGCTGCAAGTTTTTTCCCGCCATAAAAGTTAGCAATTGTGTTCCACTCTTCATCTGTTATTACATGCCAACCCTGTGGGCAGATATTGCGACTGTCAGTTACAGCATACCAAGTATATAACCTACCGTATGTTGTTACATTTTTTTCATCACCTTTATATGCCCATTGGTATTTTGGCTCTTTTTCTTCTGAGATGTCCATATCCGCCGGAGTAGTGGTACCTATCAAATCGCCATTGCTGTACTTGGTAGTTTTCAGATTTTCTGCCATCCACAACATTTTTCCGATTTTTACAGTCTTGTACTCATTTCCGTCGATGTCTGTCAAAATTGTCTCCTTGCAACTACTTGCCAGTACCACTAAGGCACCTGTTACCACCAGTGATAAAAATTTAAAGTTATTTTTCATGATCCTATAGTTTTTACATTTTCAAGGACGCAAAAATACACATTTCTTCTGTTATACAATCTTATACCCCCTGATAATTTCGATTATTTTTTCATTGTTGATAATCATCATGCCATGCCTGTCATTGGATATCCCTTCATCAAGAACATATGGATACGTAGGAACAGAGCCATTCATTTTAGTTGGCAAATATTTAAACTTTATATTCTTGCACCTCTCCTTCAAAGTAAGACCTGCCTCCATTATGTGTGTGGAAACTATAAAGACACATTCATGAATCTTCGAAAAGGCCTCCGTGACTGCTACGGTTGCATCATAGGCATCTTTTACATTTGTTCCCTTAAACAACTCATCAAACATGACTATCAGGTTCTTACCGGAAGCTACCTCTGTCGCAATTTTTTTAACCCTTACCACCTCTGCATAAAAGTGGCTGTAACCCATATTAAGGTCATCAGGCACATTTATGGATGTATAAATTCCATCCTGAACCGTAAAAGTCATTGATTTAACTGCCAGAGGAAATCCCATATGAGCAAGATAGAGCGACACTCCAAACGATTTCATCAAGGTAGATTTTCCCGCCATGTTTGCCCCTGTCAGAAACAACACATTTGAATGTTTGTCCAGATGAATGTCATTTGACACAGCATCCGGAATACATGGGTGGTAAACCCCCTTTATGTCTATATTTATCTCTTCTTCGTCATTTGCAGATGCATAAACGAATCCTCTCCTTGCGCCAATAGCAGAAACTGCTATGTAAACATCCAGATCGTGCACGATTTTCATCAGTTCCGACAGAGACTCAGATAAAGTATACCTCAGCTTATGATCATAAAAAGCAAATTGCCAGAATTTGTATTTTTCTCTCTTTCCGCCAGTCAAAATCCAGTTAAAGCGTTTGTTACGCAAAATTTTTAGTGCATTTTCCACTTGCTCCCGGTAGGCCGATGATTTTGCAACATCTTGCAATACACCCATAAACGCCTCAAGTTTTATAATCACAGATATTGTGGTAGTCAAACCCTCCTGCAACAAGTCAAACTCTTGGTCGTTGGCTATAAGCTTAGCAGCCTTGCGCTTGATATTGTTAAGATATGAGGCTATCATGTTCTTGTTATCTGTGTTCCCAAGGTAACGTTCAGACAGCTCAAATTCCTCCTTTGATAAAGGAAAACCAAACTTACTCTTCTGAAAAAACTCAAAGATATCCCTCCGGAAATTTATCTGGCCGGCATCTGTCAGTGGATCAAGAAACATACGCTCCAGAACCAATCCCCCTCCTCTTGTCACAGTATGGTTATACACATTAAAAACCGAATTGGTTTTATATCTGCCTAAGATATTCAAATCTTCCAGCGTCTGTTTATCAATAACAAATTTCATCTCTTCAATATATCTAAAATACCTTCGTTATTAATTATAATCATTCCATGACGGTCAGAAGTGATTCCCGGAACAATTTTGTATGTATACCTGGGGATAGTGCCGTCCATAACAGTCGGAAGGTTTATGAAATTTATATTACCGCACCTCTCCTTCAAAGTCTCTCCTGCTTCTATTATATGAGTAGAAATTATGAATATACAATTCCTGTTTTCTGCCAGAGCCTCTGTAACAGCCACAGTTGCATCATATGCATCCTTGACGTTGGTACCTCTGAACAATTCATCAAATATTACAATCAGGTTTTTTGACCCTCCTACACTTTCCGCAACCTTTTTCACCCTCATAACCTCTGCGTAGAAGTGGCTGTAGCCCTTATTCATGTTATCCGGCAGGTTTATGGTTGTGAACATACCGTTCTGAACCGAAAACTTCATATTGGCAGCCGGTACGGGAAAACCCATGTGAGCTAAATAGACGGCTATTCCAAATGTTTTCATAAATGTCGATTTTCCCGCCATATTAGCCCCGGTAAGGAATATCATGTTATTCGTTCCATCAACTTTTATTGAATTGCCTACTGGGTTCTTTAAAAGAGGATGGTAGACATCCTCCATCTCCAATATGTTTGTTTCAGGAGGCAATGCTGCTGCATAGGCAAAATTCCTCTCTCTTGATACTTTGGCAACCGAGATATATACGTCAAGATTATAAATATAGTGCAAAAGCAACTTAAGTTTATCTCTGTAATTGTATCTGAGCTCCTGGTCGTATGTTGCAGTTTTCGCATACGAGAGCTTTTTGTAGCTGGTCTCCTTCAGACACTCCTCCAGCCCCTTAATATTAAGCAACTCTTCCATAGCATCTACCTGAGGCTGATACATATTCTCTATACCTGCCTTTTTCAACTCTGCCAGAAACACTTTTAATGTGACTAGAGTTTCAACTACAGACTGGACCCCTTTGTTTATAAGTTTATATTCAACATCGGTACCTATTACATTTTTAAATTTCCTTTCAAGGTTATCCTGATAAGCCGACAATCTGGACCGGCTGTCGGTATTGTTAAGATAAAATTCAACAGAATCAAATAAATCACTTCTAAAGGGGAAGTCTGTCCGGCTATTCTGAAAATATCTGACTATCATTCCCCTTTCGTTTATCTTATCTTCATCAGACAAAGGATACATGAACATCTGCTCCAGAATAAGGGCTCCCCCATGGGTTACGGTCTTATTAAAGACTCCGAATACAGAGTTCTCTCTGATTTTTCCAAATATCCCTAAATCGTCTATAGTCTGCTTGTCAATTTTGAAAATCATAATAAGTTTATCTTCCTTTTCTCCTTATCCACAAAAGAATGTAGAATATTATCATAGCCAGAGGGAACAGGCCGATAAAGAACCATCTTGCTGTTGTAACGTCAGAAATTTCCATAGATATTGTAGTATCCGGAGGAGATGGTCTGCGTACATCAATAGGAACTTCATTGTCCGACATCCAGAAGAATGCGCCCATAATAAGGTAGTAATTTGCAGCAGATACATCTTTCCTGCTTATGCTTATCTCTCCATTGCTAATGCAGTCGGCATCACCTAAGATCACAATTTTCTGTTCTTTGTCACCAACCTTTCTGCTCAACGAAACGGCTGTGGGTAATAACGACAACATCTCTTCTCCGGCTGCTGCATTCATTTTTACAGTATCATCTGCAAATGCTGTAGTCTCCAGTTCGTTCCAGGTACCTGTGGTATCTGTGACAAACAATCTGGTTACCTTATATCCCTTGTCCTCTGTATATTTAAGGCCTGCGGTGCCAGGCATAGTTGCCACATAGTCTTCCTTAATCATTTCATCAAGCAGATACATCATTTGCGCACCCTCTGGTGTAGGATTTGCCATAATAAAGTCAGGAGAAAAGTTTACGCTTGGCTTAACCAGCCTGCCCGGCATAAACTCAACACCAAACTGAGCTACCAGCGGATTCATGACGCTTTGGCGACCCGGTTCTCCGGCGATTAGCAAATTTCCCCCTTTAGATATGAATTTGTCAAGATTCGACTGTTGAACGGTAGTAAGGTTGCTCTTTACGTCGGCAATTACAAGAATGTTAACGGTTGCCGGAACTTCATTGTCCAGATTCACTTCAGCATAGTCGAATCCTTGATTTATGAGTGAATAACGGAACGTCCTCTCCTGGGCAAAGATGCTGTAGTCTCTGTCACCGGCCTTGATGCATTCCCTCTCTCCATGACCTTTTACAAAACCTATCTCAGGAAGATCCATTACCAGGCGCTTGAATGCAGCAGTGATTTCTGCCTCCGAAGGGGTAACCTGCATATCATTAAATACGCGAAGGAACGTTTTCTCGCCGCTCTCTCTTACAAGTGTGCGGACAAAGCGATTACCTTCCGGCAACAGATTTTCCATAGCCCTTATCTCTGTTGGAGTCTTGAACAAGTTGCTGTCCAGTTTGAATGTCTTTGCATACTCCAACATCCTCTCTCTGTCGCTCAGTCCTGGGTATCTCTTGTCGAGACTGGCATTGTTAGCCTTATCGTAGTATCTTATATAATTCAATTTGATATCCGGTTTAAACCTCAGGTATTGTTTAAAACGCTCGATATCTCTAAGTTCTCCCTTTGGAAGTCCCAGATAATAATATTTATCCAGAATATTTACATATGTATTGATTGTAAGATCGCCCTTCATCTGAGCAACTATCTTCTGGCTGTTTGGAGTTAGCGTGTTCTGATTTGTCCTTGTTGCGTCAAAATAGAACATCATTACAGGTCTTGAGCTGACGTATCCCAAAAGGACAGCTAAAAACGCAACTCCGATGTATCTGGTTAAAGAGACACTCAGTGATGTTTTCTGTCTGATTGCCTTCAACCGCAAAATTGAGAGCGACAGGAACAGGCTAATTACTACCAGAAAGTAAAGAACATCTTCACTTCCTATCATTCCGTTTATGAACTCAGACGACCGGCCCCTTATAGACAACCAATATGCAATATCTCTTACAAAAGCAACGTCCTGCCACAAACTGCCTACCATATTCAGAACCGACAATACTGCCAGAGACCCTATTGCAGCAACAACCTGATAAGACGTAAGGCTGGACATGAACAGTCCTATTGCAGCATAGGCACATATCAAAAGGAACAGCCCCAGCAAACCTGCGCTTACTCCTATAAAGTCGAAATTACCTATTGTAAATGAGCTGAAAATCATAAATATCAGCAATATACTTGTTATAAGTAAAGCATAAAATATCATTGACAGATACTTACCCAGTATAATCTGCGTATTTGTAACAGGCGATGAATAAAGCAGTTTTATTGAGCCACTGCTCAGCTCCCTGCTCATTAATCCCATGGTCAGCAACGGAATGTATAAATAGAGATACTGCTGCACAATCATAAATAATCCCCTGTGCCTGTCGGCAAACATTGTCATGGACAAATTTGAGAGATCGTATCCTAATGACTTATATGTAATCTGCCATTCAAAGACATTACACATTGCCATACTTGCCTGAATTGTGAATATTATGAGGATCAGCCAGGCTATCGGTGAATAAAACAGTGTCTGTAACTCTGCACGAGCTATTTTATATATCATTTTCATAGTTTATCCTCCTTATTTAGCTTTTTTTGATAATTCTGCAAATATTGTATCTATCGAACTCCTCTCAAGGCGAATTTCGTTCAGTCTCCAGCCTTTGCTGACGCTGGTTTCAACTATCCGCTCAATTATTTCCTGATTATCAGAAAATTTCAACCTGTATTTTGTACCTCCCAGCTCCTCTACCTCAAGAATTCCCTGTATAGACTTAAGTGCCTCAGCAGACGGTGCTTCCAGCAGTGATACAAAAACGGTATCAGGTTCTATGTAATTATCAAACTCATCAACCGTTCCGGCGAATACCACACGACCCTCTTCCACCATCCTTATATGGTCGCAAGTAGCTTGTACTTCGGATAAAATATGAGTGGAAAGCACAACTGTACGCTCCTGCGATATCTCTTTTATCAGATTTCTTATCTCCACTGTCTGATTAGGGTCCAGACCATTCATTGGCTCATCCAGAACAACCAGATCGGGATTATGAATGATAGCCTGTGCTATACCAACCCTCTGCTGGTAACCTCCAGAGAGGTTCTTAATAAGACGTTTTCTGAAGTGTGTGATTGAGCATTTGGTTAGAACGCTGTCTACAGCATTCATCACATCTTTATCTGGTATCATCCTCAGGTTGGCAGCATATACCAGATACTCCTCTACCGTAAGGTCAAGATGCAAGGGAGGTTTTTGTGGCAGAAACCCTATATGTTTCTTTGCCTCAATCGATTGTTCTCGCATGTCTATACCTTTGATAAAGACACTCCCTTTGGATTGTTTTAGAACACCGCAAATAATGTTCATGATGGTCGATTTACCTGCCCCGTTGGAGCCAAGTAAACCGAAGATACCGCGCCCTGCAATTTCCAGATTTACGTCTCTGATTGCCCATTGCACACTGTACTTATGTGAGAGGTTTTCTACTCTTACAATTGGTTCTGTCATTATAGTTATATTTTAGTTTAGATTTATCTTTTGGGACGGTGCGATACCCCATTCGACAACATTAATAACAGAAGGTTTACTTTAGAAACAGATTTATTGGAGAAGTTGCTTCTCCGATTTTCCAAAAATTATTGACTCTGAACATGGTAGTACTATTCCGGTATTTTCATCTCTCCCTTGAAGTATATACTTAGGATTTAGCTCCCCTGACTGCTCAACAGCCTTTATGCACAATTTCCCAATATCTCCTCCTTTTACACGGTTCCAGATCAATACTAACTTCATTCCGGGGAACTTAGTGGCCATTTCATAATCCCCATCACTGTCAACTGCAGAAAACAGAGGATCCCAATTTTTCCTGAGTCCCTGTTTTATAACACTTTCAATGGCATCAACTTTTCCTTGTCTTACTGTTTTAACCCATCTCGGCTTATACATAGGAACTATTCTTCCTCCTGCATCAAGGTCAAGCTCCATTGCCAGAACATGGTCGGAAGGTACGTTGTATCCATAGGTCCCTATACCGGAGAATACCTCAATAACCGGTTTATAGCTGGCTGACACTATAAAAACTTCTATTCCTCTCTTTTTAAATGTAGAGATAAGGTTTTGCATCTCGGGGAATACCCGGAGGCCCGATTTGTAGGAATAGCTTAAAACTCCTGTTTTTGTACTTAACTCTAAGGGCGATATCAGAGTCTGTCTGCTCAGCTGATTTCTCAGTTCGTAAGAGATTGTCTCTGCGGCCATCTCCTTTACCTCACTAATTGTATGTCCTGCTAACAGATAAAGCACCCAGGGGTATCCGTATTGATCGCCAATGCCGGAAGTGGCACAATACCCGTCATATAAAAACGGTATTTTTACAATGAAGTCTTTGTACTGCGGGGTAGCCTTGATGTCGGATAGTGTCATTTTACCGTTGGTACCCAGAAAATTATCGTAAAGGAAATTATAGTCGGCTATAAGGTCCTGGTTAATATCTGCAAGAGGCATGTTATTGTAACCGCCAGATAATTTGGTTACACCATTGATATTGTCAAGCAAGATTCCTGCAAACTGCTCCTTTGAAATTTTAAATCTGAGGTTGAACAGCTGGTAACGCATCAATGCCTCCTCCGTATCAAAATGGGCGCATGTCTGGTCCCAGTCCAGAACGGCATAAGGCTTCCTGTCTTTATTGTAGTATTTCCCTCCACATCCATAATCATCAATCAGACTGTTCAGAACCTGATAGTTTCTTTCCGACCAGTTAAGTCTGTCCAAAGAATCCTGCCCTATGCACTCACATTTGCCGCAACTTGTTGGTAGTAGCAAGAGCAAACAAAATATTATAATTGCAGAGTGGCTGTTTTTCATCATTTACAATTCAGACAGAGCGGCTCCTATAGCCGTTGCATACTCTGCATCGGTGGGATATTCAAAATTGATTTTGTACATATGTGATATCTCTTCCAGAATTTTGCGGCCAATCATGTTTTTACTGCCGTTACCGGTGATTATCACGGTATCTAAATTCCGGCTTTTCGCTGCAAAGACAGAAATCACTCCTATAACCTGATAAACCATGTTTATCACTCCAAGCGCAATATCCTCTTTTTCTGCTGTATCCAGCATTTTCCCGAAATTTGAAGCTGTCGATTTTTTGTTCAGGAAGCTGATATCTTCGTCAGAAATATCTTCAATAAGCAAATCTACCTGTTGCAGATCCCCCTCATCGGCAAGTTTGAGAATATTTTCGAAGGTAGAAGTCTTTAACAACTCTTTTGACAGACCTGTAATTGTTCCCCCGCCTATTCCCGTCCCTCCAAGGTGAGTGATTTTGTCCTTCTTTGCTTCTATTATGGATGTTCCCGTACCGATGTTCACAATTATTACATCCTCCCTTTTGGAGAGAAACATACCCCCAATGCCAATTGCGGTTATTTCATCAATTTTATGGGTTACTATCCCAAAGATTTCGTTATTGATCTTTAATGCCCCGGCTCCGGTTATGATTATTTTTTCAATAGAGGAGATATTTATATTGCCCTCCATAATCATCTTGCCCAGTGCTCCGGTAGCCGAAGTAACAGCATCAAATGCCTTGGTTTTGATAATTTTTATTATCTCTCCCTTTTTAACCCCCCC
>Ga0074195_1004955_pt1 | contig 10450 bp, 9 predicted proteins | sample EPASupsiteHSE623_FD_64525 | JGI IMG/M metagenome (GOLD analysis project Ga0074195, IMG submission 64525) | Bioremediated contaminated groundwater from EPA Superfund site, New Mexico - Sample HSE6-23 | ecosystem: Environmental > Aquatic > Deep subsurface > Groundwater > Contaminated ... | reverse complement strand
AATGAGATTATCGGCGGTACTTACCGTCAGGAAATGGCTCGACAATTCAATAACATTGTTTATCCTCGAAGGCAACTCGTGGAAAATAAGTTCTCTGTCCTGAAAAGAAAATTCAGCGGCGATCTCAAAGCAAGAAGATTCCGAATTCAGATGAAAGAAATCGCTAACAAAATGATTGTATGTAACATTCACAGGTTCTTATTATATCTCTCTGTTGAGGTTTTCTACAGAGCAAAAAAATTATTAATTCCGGGGTACATGCAAAAAATCTTGAGGATTCCTTAAGAAAAAATACTGCATTCTTCACCCTTGAAAATTTAATTCAGAAAGATACGACAATCGCAATATTAGGAGATCCCGGGAGCGGGAAGACTACTCTTTTAAAACATATATGTATTGAGAATTGTCTTGCTCAAAGTAATCTATTACCGGTATTTTTATCTATTAGAGATATTTTTACGTCGAATTTAAAAATTCGAGATTCTATTGAAAAAGAAATTCAGAGTAAGGGTGTAACAGAGAACCCGAAATTACTTTCAGACTCTGCAATTAACTCTGGAAGACTACTTTTATGTTTAGATGGTTTTGATGAAATTGATATTCAAGATCCAATGGCTGCAAGAAAAAGTTTAAAGGAGATTTCAACTCAATTAATGGAGATTTATTACAGCAATCAAAAAAATATAATTATTATAAGTGCTCGGACAGAATCATGGAAAGAATGCCGTAAAGAGCTTCATCCCATTTTTAAAGAGTATGAGATTTATCCGTTTTCCAAATATAACATTCGAGTCTTTGTTACCAAATGGTTTGAAGGATCTGATGTTGACTTAAGAAATGATTTACTTGACGAATTTAGGCACCTCGGATGGCCAGAATTTGCTTCAAATCCATTATTGTTAGCATTAACATGTTACGTTTTTGAAAGAAAACGGAAATTATCTCATAGAATGCATAATTTATATGATAGATGTATTGACCTGTTGCTTGAAGAATGGGCAACTTCACGTCGTATTTCTAAACGTGTAATTGTTACAGAATTAAATTCAGATATAAAAAAGGATATCCTAATTGAGATTGCATTAGCATTTCATAGTCGAGGAAAAGCAACATTTACACGATCTGAGTTAATACAAGAATTAGAAATCCAATTAGAAAAATTCGGTATTTCTTCAAAGAAAGCAGGAGATGTTTTTGAAGAGTTTATTTCCCAACATGGTTTGCTTAAATCGTGGTCTTTTGATGGATATTATGCATTTCCTCATTTGGTATTTCAAGAATTCTTAACAGCAAAAGCTTTGCGTGAAAAACCTGACGGATATAAAGATTTGATTCAGCATAAAGATGATCCGTTTTGGAACAATACTTTAAAAATATATTCGAGCATGGGAGATTTAGCCCCATTTCTTAACGAATTGTTGTTGTTGAAAGATAATATATTACATACAAATCTCTTTTTAGCAGCCAGTTGTTTGAGTGAAGGTACAAAGTTGTCTGATGTCAAACTGAGAGATAGACTTATCCTACGTTTATTAGAATTAGTCCATGAAGAAAATACATTTTTTTCTGAAAAAGCAATCGATTTATTAGTAAAAATTGGGGATGATAGATCAAATTTAGATCTAATCGAATTATATACAAATAGTGAGGGCTATTTTAAAACAAAAAAATATCCTTTTAAATATTTATTAAAACTTGAAGGCACTAAACGCTATTTAGATCTCCTTGATTATATTCTCCATAACACGGATTCTTGTGGATACGAAATAGAGGCACTTAATTGGTTGGGTCACAAGCAGTTACTTCAAGCATTGCAATATATTATTGAATATCCTAGTGATAATACTAGAATTATTTCAAGAAAAAAAGAATCTATAGCATTATTAGTAACTATTGGACAAGAAGAATCATTACCCATTCTCATTGCTATCATTAAAAACCGTGAATCATATGACAAACGAATTTTTTATAGTTTGATCTCGAATTTAACAAGTATTAGAAATATTAAGATACAGCCAATACTTGAACAAATAATTCAATCGGATAGATTCTCAATACAAGAAAAAATTGCTGCAACAAGGTTTTATGGCTTGAAAAATCCACAATATAAAAAATATTTATTATCAACCTCATTAGATGAGAATGTTGATGAAGCGACTCGCCAAATCGCTTTGCTTTCATTTAGATCGTTGTTACCATTTAGGACGTTTTCTAATTTTGAATTAGAGGAGAACGATCTTGATTCATTTGAAATAATTATTACCAATACAAACCTGAAGGATTGGCGCTGTCAAACAATTACTGCAAAATTAATTCGGGAAATTGGGGGGAAAAAAGCTTATTCAATTATTGAAAACGCAATAGTTCTTTGGCAAAATTATGATCACACCCATAAAGAAATGATTACAAATTCCTTAAAATTGGAATTACTTCGTTTTGATGAGGAAGAGAACATAGAGGAAATACTAAGCCTTTTTGAAAATCGCACCAAACTTCCTTTGGAATGGGATCTTCCAAAACTAGTTTATTTATATTATATTAAAAAACCGAAAGAGTCGATTGATTATTTTATTAGACTTCTTAAAACAAACACAAATTCAGCGATAGATTATTCTACAATTCAAGGTGCAATTGTTGAAAATTTGCATAGAATTCCTTTAAATAATGAAATATTATCCCTTATGCTAGCATCTTCTAACAAAATGCCTAGAGACAAATGGATTTGGAAGCAATTATCCAATGTTTGGAATAAACAAGAATTAGATCCAGAAATAAGAGAATTATTTTATTAATAACCCCTTCCCAATCCTCACCAGCGGCGAGCACCGGCCAAAGAACCCGGCAATGAACGGGGCAAACGCCGGGCTCCAGCATCCCGTGCCCTCATGCACCTGCCACCCGTCAGTAAGCACAGCCCGCACGTGCTTCCCGTGACCGATCTGAAGCATGCCGTCCGACCGGAGCAGGGCGCCGGCCTGCCGGAATTCCCGGGGAACTTCCGTTTCGTACCGGCCATTGCTGATGTAGGGCCCCGGCAGGGCCGAATTCCGGTATTTCTCACAGAACTTTTCAGCATTCACCCGGTTCCAGACCGGGGGGCCGGCATGGCTCCGGATCGCCGGGAGTTCTGATACCAGCAGCTCGACAAGGATGATGCACTCCTCCGTTCCCATCCGGTAGTGGGCGTGGTGCACGGGAAACCCGTTGCGCTCCAGGTATTCCGCTACTGCGGAGGTGCTGCGCTTCAGCTGCGGGACCACGATCTCCTCAATGTACGGCGGGGTGGCAAACGTGATCGCATAGAGCGCGGTGCCCCGCTCCCCGATGAGCGCTCCCAACTCGTCGCGGGAGAGGGGCGATTCTTCCGGAATTTCGAAGAACGCCGCGGAGGGGGCGTCAAGATAACCCCGGGCCAGCTCCACGAACTCTGCCATACGGTCAAGGGATACCGCTGCTGCCACATTCCGCTTCGAATCCACCGGATCGATCATCACGAGCGGCTCATCGAACTCCTTGGCCCCATGCGATTCCGGATCAATGATGGTCTTGGGCTTCCATGCGGCCGCGGCCACAAGGAGCGGTGTAAAGCCCCCGTAGTGGAGCGTGAGCAGCTCGCAGAGATACCCGGAGAATCCCTCCGTCATCTGGTCGGAGCCGTAGATGCCCCCCGCCTTGGCAAAGCGCTTGAGGAGCAGGACATCATCGATCAGGCCGTTGATCTTGTCGGTGATGTAGCGCGTGTGGAACGGCGTCCGGTCCACCGCACTCTGGATCCGCTCGGCACTGTCCACATTGTAGCAGGGGACAAGGTCCACGTCCACATCGTCAATGGTGGCATTGATGTAGGGATGCTCGGCGTATTTTTCGTGATAATTTTCCGTAAAGGACGAGGCAATGTCCCGGGCAAGGGCCAATCCCTGCAGCTCAAGTTCCTCACGGGTGAGGGACGGGTCAAAGAGCATGAAGAGATCGAGGTCGCGATCCCCGCTCACCCAAGTATGCCGGGCAATGGATCCCACCACCATCCCCTCAGCCTTCCCGCTCTCCCGGATCCGCTCAAGGATCCGCCGGGCTATACCCCATACATGGTCCTTCTCCTCCTGCGAGGGGCGTAAGGTAGCGAGGATCGTCTCTTCAAGGGGGGATCGTGTCACCATCTCACCTCAAGCAGGTCCTCGTACACCGGGCCATGCGGGGTCAGGGTGCTCTTCTTCAGTTTCAATCCGCTGACCGTGCAGCTGCCATAGGTTTTGTCAGGGAGCTGGCTGAGCGCTGTGAAGAGGGAGGGGTCCGGGGACTTCACCCGGGCCACTGTTGCGTGAGGGGTGAAGCGCCGCTCTTCCCGTGGAAACCCAAGCGGCGTGAGCGCTGCTTCAATCAGGTTTTGGAGCTGCTCCCCCTTCCCGCCATCATCGATCGCGCACCAGACGGTATGCGGGCGTTTTACGTTGTTCACGGTTACTGCTCCTGCGCTGACCGGAAACGGTGTGAATGCAATCGTCTTCAGGGCGTCCTGCACCAGCATGAGCCTCTTCTCATCCACTTCGCCAAGGAATTTCGCGGTGATATGGATGAACGGCGGGTCAACAAATGTGAGGCGGGCGGAACACGTGCGGAGCACCGTCTGGGCTTCGCTGAGCCGATCACGGATCTCTCCCGACAGTTCGAGCGCCACAAACGTTCTCGCCATTGCGGTACTATTGGCCGATTCTGTTGATAAGGATAATCGCTTGCATGTGACGGGATGATATGATGTGCAAACCATGATTTTTTTATGCCCATACTGCCTATTGCATACTAACAGAGTGAGGGTTTTTTGTGCCGACCGATCCGCTGCTGATTGTCTATACGCTTGAGCATTGCCCGAATTGCGAACTTCTCAAGACCTACTTAAAGAACGGTGGATTTTCGTATGCCGAGCGCGACCTCTCCACGGCCGAGTCACTGACCGAACTGAGGGTGAACGGGGTCTTTGTGAATGAAGCGCCCGTGCTCCAGAAGAGTGACGATTTTTTCACCTCCGCAGATCTCTTTCCTGCGGGGAAACTGGACGGAGATCACATCAGCCGGTTGATTGCAGGTGAATGATGCCCCGTCCGGAGACCCGGCAACAGACCATCTTTGGTGAGTATACACCATCTCTCCCCCCGGTACGGACAACTGACGGGCACATTGTTGACTGGGACCGGAACCGTATCGTCCGCCAGCTTGTCGAAGAGACCAAACTCGTAGAGACCTTTTACGGGTATAAGGGCGCAACCGAGGAGACCGCACAGGAGATTGCGCTCGAGGTCGAGAACCGTATCAAAAGTATGGGACTCAAGACCCTCTCCGGCCCCCTCATCCGGGAGATTGTGAATATCACGCTCCTGGAGCAGGGCATGATCCAGTACCGGAACGTGTCCACACGGGTCGGTACCCCGGTCTTCGACGCCCACCAGATCGATGTCGGCAGGGGCTTTGAAGCGCACGACAACGCGAACCTGCAGGAGAACGCCGAGACCTCGCACAAGAAGAAGGCTGATAAGATCTCGAAGGAGCAGTACCTGCTCCAGCTCCCCCCGGCTCTTGCCGATCACCACCTCTCCGGCGAGATGCACATCCATGATCTCGAATATTTCGGCACACGGCCGTTCTGCCAGGACTGGGACCTGCGCTACTTCTTCTACTACGGCCTGATGCCGGACGGCAACGGTACCAAGGCGTCGGTTGCCGGGCCGGCAAAACGGGCCGAGGTGGCGATCCTCCACGCAGTTAAGGCACTCGGATCGGCGCAGACCAACTTTGCCGGGGGGCAGGGGTATTACAACTTCCTCACCTTCCTCGCACCGTTCATGGAAGGGCTCGAATACGAGGAGATCAAGCAGATGGTGCAGATGTTCGTGTACGAGATGACCCAGATGATGGTGGCCCGGGGCGGCCAGCTCGTCTTCTCGTCCATCCAGCTCTCACCCGGGGTTCCCACGCTCTGGCAGGACAAGCCCTGCGTGTACAAGGGCAAGGTCTGGGACGGCACCATGGCCCCCCTCAAAACATACGGGGAGTTCGAACGCGAAGTCCGTCTGCTCTTCAAGGCGCTGATGGAGGTGATGCTGGAAGGGGACTACTGGGGCAAACCCTTCAACTTCCCCAAGCCCGAGATCTCGATCGAGCCCGACTTCATGACCGAGCGGGAAGATTTCAACAAGAAGCATCCCGATCTCCCCACGTACCAGGATCTCTACCTGATGACGTTTGAGCTCGCCTCGAAGTTCGGAACACCGTATTACGACAACCAGCTTCCGACCTACCGCGGGGCCGGTAAGGGCATCTCCTGTTACCAGTGCTGTGCCTACCAGTTCTCAACGGTCGCCGATGAGGATTCGGATTTCGACCGGAAACTTCTCTTTGAAGACGGCCGCCATTTCTCGATGGGATCGTGGCAGGTGGTCTCAGTCAACTGCCCGCGGGCGGCCTACAAGGCAGAGGGCGACGATGCCCGGCTCTTTGCCGAGCTGAAGAAACTGATGGACGTCTCGGTGGAGATCTTCAAGATCAAACGCCGCTGGATGGACCTGATCCGATCGAACAGCCGGATGCCCTTTGCCATGCAGCGCCCGAAAGACCCCAACACCGGGGAACGCGGGGCCCTTGCCGTCGACCTCGAAGGGCTGGTGTACACGATCGGGGTTGTTGGCGTGAACGAGATGGTCCAGCACCATATCGGCACGCAGCTCCATGAATCGAAAGCCGCGTTCAAGCTCGCCATCCGGGCCATGACCGAGATGGAACTCTATGCCCGCGAACTCAGCAAGAAGAACAACATGACCCTTGCGCTCGCCCGGACGCCGGCTGAGACCACCGGCCAGCGGTTTGCCGTTGCCGACCTGCTCGACCGCCGCTACCATGACTTTGCGAAGAATGTGATCAAGGGAGATGTGGAGTACAGCCTCCCCAAGATCGGCAAGGTCCGTGACCTGCCGATCTATTACACGAACGGTACCCACGTGGCACCCGGTGCAGATGTTCCCCTGGCCAAACGCATGGAGATCGAGCATGTCTTCTTCCCCATCGTTGACGGCGGCAATATCTTCCATATCTGGCTCGGCGAGGCACGGCCCGACCCCCGTGGGCTGATGGAGATGGCGATGAAACTCTGCAAAAACACCCAGATCGGGTACTTCGCATTCACCCGGGATATCACCGTATCGCTCCGGCAGTTCCACGAGATGAGAAACGGTAAAAAGGCGGTCGGTCACCCGGCACCGGCAGATATCCCGGTGAAGGCGTAATTTTTTAAAAAAAAGGGTTATGAATTTTTAAAGGTTTTTTAGTTCAACTGCTTTTTTTAAGGAAATATCCATCACGCCGCGATGGACGCGGTAGTAACTGTGGATGCGATCCACCGGGTGAGGCAGGGGAATGGTCGTTGTCTGGTCATCGGCAACGATGTGGACAACCTCCGTCTCAATGTCTGCAACCGGTGCATTCTTCAGGTCAGCGGGCATCTCTGCCGTGATGAAGATGGCATCATCGGTCTCTACGACTTCGTAGGGAACTTCCCCATCATCATCCATTGCATCGGTACTGAATACTTCAGGATCCCCGGTGCCGGACTGTCGCGTAATGATCGTATACCCGATGATGCGGGTGTGCTGGTTGTCAGGCATCGTTTTCACGAGATCTTCAACAATCCTTGCCAGGTTATTGAAGACATCGTCGTAAGGTCCGCCAGGATTACTCTGCATGGATACCTCAAAGCATATACCGTTCTTGTTCCCGTTTTGTGATGCCCCGGTCTTCGAACTCAGTTAAGATTTCGACAAGGCCGGGTCTCTCCATACCGGTCACTTCCGCGAGTTCCTCAATCGTCAGGGACTGGTGGGAGAGTGCGATTATTACACTAAGCTCTCGATCGCTTTTGAATAAATCCTTATGGATGTGGGCAAGATCGTTGATCTTGGTCTCGATGTCGTGGTTGACTTGTTCGAGACTCGCGAGGATCTGGTCATGGGCACGGATCATCCGTGCCAGCATGGCAACGGTCTTCTTCAGCTGCCTGTTTGCCTGGGGGTCCACTGCCGGTTCCGGCCGGTCTCCCCTGAATTCGCTGAGGCTGACATCCACCAGGATGTCGTGGGCCAGGTAGTAATATTTCCGGCGCCGGTCATCCATCTCGCAGGAGAGGATCTCCTCACGCTCCATCATCTGGAGATGATCGATGACCGCTTTTGGCGAGAGCACCAGCGTATCGGAGATCTCCGTGACAAAGCAGGGTTTCTGCCGGAGCAGTGCGATGATACGCCTCCGGTTGCGGTTACCGAGAATATCCAGGAGCCGTGCAACCTCAGCAGTATCGTTCATGTTTACAAAACGTTAGTGGGATTGATATTTAAAATTTGGTTGGGGAAATTCTGTTGCAACTTAGTGACTTTTGATGGTTGCACCATATGTGGTACATTGTGAGATTTTACAGATAATAAATGAAAATAACATGTGATTATTACCGATTGATACAGTAAAGAACTCCGAACATAACCATGAAAGAAACACATGTCCCTATTGAGATAGCAAAGGAATGATGGAAGAAGAAAACATAGATGGAAACTTGAAGATAGAAGCATTATTGTTCATCCCCAACGTTAAAAAATGAAAATATTATGGAAAATAAAATGGCAATGAAGAAAAGATTTATCCCAAGGGATCCCTTATAATCATATTATGCCCACGCGGGGTAACGATCCCCGTTCTTACGGGTGGGAGCCCGTGTATACTGCCAGTGTACTACGTGGGCAAGGTTAATCTGCGGGGTGGGTGGGACTTGAACCCACGATGTCCGGGCGGACGAGCCAATTATAAGTTGGTCGCATTGACCAATCTTTGCTACCACCCCTCACTTTAACTTCTTACTAAGTCTCCATATTGGAGCCTCCTTTATCAGATATCAAACTTAATCCCCTCCACTTCGAGTTCCTTCTTGATTGTCTTCATAATCTGTTCTGCAAACGTGTATGATAACGCATCTTTGATTTCGAACTTATAATCGCGGTATTCAATTACTCCGTGCAAAATATTCCCTCCATTCTGATTATCTGGAGATTGTGTACTATTCTCTAATGGCTTGTCAGATTTCTGCGTTTGATTGGTTGATCCTTTTAGTTCATCTGGTCCCGTTGATTTAGTCACTTTACTCTGTATTACAATTGAATCGGTTTGTTCCGACACTGATAAAGCAGTCTCTTTTTGCGTATCTGATGATTCTTCAGTTTTTAGCAGTGGTATTTCTGTAATCGGCCCATTCAAGGAATATTTAAGATCGTCAGAGTAAGCAAAAAATATCCATTCTAATTTTTCTTTTGCATTCTTCTCATTACCAATAAGACTAACAAGTTCCGCTAGGATGTTTTCTTTTGTGGGCTGCGTATTATATTTTAATGATAAATATTCCCAAAATGGTACATTTAAACGGGCATGTTCCAACAACCCAATATTGTGAGTACTATATACCTGTAAACCAAATTCTGTAATGTAGAAGCAATCTCTTCCACCCTTAAGAAGTCCATAGTTTTTCAAATCCGAAAGTTTCTGATTAAAGCTTCCACTGGTTGATTCAAACTTCATTGCATCGGCGATTTGCTGTTTTGTGATTTCTGTATCTTTATACTGTGTGTACACCCGCCCTAACTCAGGAAGTACCATCCTCAGACGATATGTCGGAACAATCACATTGTCAGCAACTTTCATGAATTATACCTTCTTCCCTACGATACATACTCTAGCTCTTAACTTAATTAAACTTTCCACCGGAAACCATACTAAGCGCAGTGTGAAAGTGAAAGTTTGAGTGGTTTACCAATTTTGAGTAGGCCAAAGTCACGTGGCACACCAGAACCTTTAGAATAGTCCTCATAACGTGGAATGGGATTCTTAACCGTGCCGATCCACGGGAGATGTCCGGTAAAAAACATTCTCGGGATTAGTCCACAATCCAGGCACATTTTTTACCGGATCCCAAACAGACCGGACACGCACACTCACAATCTTCCTCATCATAGATCCGACCCGTACCCTCGCAACGGGGACAGTTCGTTACATCAGGCATATCATCGGGATACCAGTCATCAACGCCCATGTGCGTAGATTTTCCTGTCATTGGTTTTATTCTTCGTCCTTTGGGGGTTTTTGTGCATGAGCAAAACTTCCAGTCACCCGGTTCCTGCCCGGGGCAGGCAGAGACTATTTATCCCACACCAGAAGATCGATACATATCGCAAGGGTAATAATGAAGACACAACTGTCAACATGGGACGGAAAATATACGTTCGAGTACGAGCACCAGGAGGATGGGACCATCACGTACTTTTATGGCGATGCGTGCGAGTACTCACGGGTGCTCAACAGTCCGCTCTATGACCGGCTGGTCCAGGCGTTTGCGGGAAAGACGGTACGCCTCAATCACTGTCTCGAAATG
>Ga0074195_1004953_pt1 | contig 10453 bp, 6 predicted proteins | sample EPASupsiteHSE623_FD_64525 | JGI IMG/M metagenome (GOLD analysis project Ga0074195, IMG submission 64525) | Bioremediated contaminated groundwater from EPA Superfund site, New Mexico - Sample HSE6-23 | ecosystem: Environmental > Aquatic > Deep subsurface > Groundwater > Contaminated ... | reverse complement strand
GGGGGAGGCCGAGAAGGATGGGTGGGGGGTGATGTGGGGGGGGGAGGTTTTGTTGGGGGCGTCCTCACTGATTCGCCCCGGGGCTTCGAGCTGATGGAGCATTCGGCCGCACGCCACAACAGCGACGGAGCCTCTCAACTGCATCCCGACAGCACGTACCAACAGGGGAGACCGGACGGCACCAGAGTCGCGTCCCGGTACCGGCTCCATCGCCCCGAGGGCCGGCCCGGTGTCACCGTCGATGATACCCAACCGGGAAGAGAGGACTTCACCGCGTCATCCTGGTATGCCCATCCGATCCGAATTGTGTTACAAACCGCCTCCCCACCGACGGCCGGCCAATCGATCCACGGCCCAATCCTCTCGAGAACGTGACAGCAAAACCACCACCCGGCGGATCGCCCGCCCTGCTCACGGTCGCGGGAATCACTTCGCCGATCGGCCGATCCGGGTCAGGGTGCGGCACAGATCTGAAGCATCAAGGCCTTATTGCAGGGGGGGTCCCGAATCACAAATACTATATCCAATTGGACGCTACTGACGTTTCATGAGATTTACGCCGTGGGTAGGAGCTCTGGCCGTAATCGGAGTCCTCCTGATCGCAGCACCCTGGACTTTTACTCCGGTCTGTGAAGTGCATGGTGCGTTTGTACAGACAGTGACAGGAAAACAGCTGCCGATGCCGTGCGGGTACACTGCGCGGGCGGAGATCGGGACGGGTGCATTGGTCCTGGTTGCCGCCGGGGCCCTTGCCTTCGGAAGAACTCCCGAAACCAGAAGGACAGTCGGAGCGTTCGGAGTAGCGCTCGGTGCTCTCGCCATCCTGTTGCCCACCGCTATCATCGGCATGTGTGCGGTCGCCGACCACACCTGCAGGACCATGACGCAGCCGACGCTGATGATCCTGGGGGTGGGACTCATCGTCGTGTCGGGGGCGGTCATCTACCGGTCGGGGCAGGAGAGTGCATCGGGAGTCGGACCGTAATCGGGAACCGTCACGCGTGAACGGGAGATCCTCGACTGGAGGTACTCCTGCAGTTATGAATGGTGAGAAGAGACGATCTCTTTTCCTGCGAAGATCCGAAGGTCCTCTCCGGGAATAAAAAGACGGAGTTCGGGCCCCGCTTCGACCGGACTCCCGGATGTTCTCCCGTCGTGATCGACCCGGCCCGGGCTCGGAGGTCGCCGTCTATCTAATTTCCTCCCTGGCGGATCGCGTCGAAGGCGTTCATGGTGCTGCTCCGGTACGCCGGATAGACCGACGCGAGCGTGCCCATTGAGATAACTACCAGGAATGCCATGCCTGCGAGTACGACGATCTCCGCTGCTCCGGGTGTGCGGAACGAGACCTGCAGCGCACTGTTGAGGAAGCCGATCGCGTCCAGGACGAACAGAAGCACCAGACTCGCGACGATTCCTGCGACGGCCCCGAGCGCAGCGAGAGACAGCGATTCCGCCATCACCAGGAAGACTACGATCGGCCGTGTCGCACCCATCGACCGAAGGAGCCCGATCTCGTGCCGGCGTTCGTGGGCGACCATCGCCGCGATCAGGGCGATGAGCGGGAACGCTGCGATCAGCACGATGGCGGAGATCGCATTGAGGATGCCCGGGAGGCCATTGAGGTTCTGCGAGATGGGGTCCAGCGAAAAGTGTCTCCCGATGACGGTGATGTCTGCAGCCGAGCCGAGTCGGTTGATACGGGATACAACCACATCGCGATCCTCTCCCGGAGCCACCCGCACCAGTCCTGCATTCACCCCTCCGGAAGCGATCGGGGGACCACCGGTCGGGACATCGGTCGGGACGGCGGTTTCCGCGGATGCGAGCACAAGTGCATCATCCATGGAAAGAAAGAGGGCGTGATCCATCTCAGACTGTGTCCGATCGAGAACGCCGACGACCGTGTACGTACGGCCGGCAATCGGGATGGTATCCTTGACCTTGCCCCGAATGTCGCGGCCGATCAGCACCTCCCCCGTGCCGAGCGGATCGCTCAGAGGGTCCTGCAGCCATGGCTGGATGGTAAAGTCCGTTTTCGGGTCGATACCATACACATCGATTGGTGATGACGATAGTTCCGGAACGCTCACTGCCTGGACATAGAGCTGTGCGCTCACTCCGGCCACGCCCTGCACCGTCCCGATCTCGCTCAGAATGTCCCTGTTAAAACGATACATCGACGGAAGAACGGCGACTATCGCCATGGTGTCGTCGGATTCGGCTCCGGAGAGGAGCTGGGTGTATTCCGAGGGGACCACGAGGAGATCGGCTCCCATGCGGTTGACCCCCTGATCGACGCTTCCCACCTCGCCCGCGATCAGATACTGCCCGGTGAAGAGGTTCGCGGCGATCAACGCAAAACAGAAGGCTGCGGCTAGGTTGCGGCCGGGTTTATTCCGGATGCCAGCCACGATATACGCCAGATACTTCATATCGGCATCCACGGCAAACACCTCCTATATCGGAAGGCTCCCCCGGAGTGGAGTCCCTGGATGGAGATCCGTCCATTCCTCCAGCCTTCCCCGGTCCATTCTGAACATCCGCGTCGCATACTCCACGAGATCAGGATTATGCGTGACCATCACGATGGTCATCCCTTCGCGGTTCAGCTGGCGGAATAACCGCATGATCTCGTCCTCGGTATCCACGTCCAGATCGCCGGTCGGTTCGTCGGCGACGAGGAGAGACGGCCTGTTGATCAGGGCCCGCGCGATCGCGATCCGCTTCATCTCCCCGCTCGACAGGGTGCCGGGGTAGGTATTCGCACGCTCCGATAACCCCACCGTCCTGATCAGCTCCAGGGCCCTGGCCCGGGTACCCGCCTCACCCCTGGAGAAGAGGGTGGGCACCATGACGTTCTCCAGGGCGGTCAATGTGGGAAGCAGACCCGAGAACTGGAAGACGAATCCGATCTCTCGGGAGCGCAGTTTCGACATGCCATCGTCGGATAGGCTGCCGAGATCCATTCCCCGGATCCGGATCGCACCCGAGGATGGCCGGATGAGCCCGGCGAGCATACCGAGAAGGGTGGATTTTCCGCTCCCCGAACGCCCCACGATCAGGGCGAATTCGCCGGGTTTTATCCCGAGATGAACATCGTCGACTGCCCGTACTTCCGCGTTGCCGCTCTGGAAGACCTTCGATGCGCCAGTTACTTCGATCACGATTCTCCCTTCCGGATGGTCTCGTATGGCTCTGAGCGGATGATTCTGTAGATTGGGTAGAGCGAGGATACTCCTGCGATCCCTATCAGCAGGAGCAGAGCATCCCCCCCCTGGGCGAGGATGGTCAGGGGCGAGGGAATGAGGAACGGGATCTTCAGTACCTGTGAGATGAGGTCCTGATAGCTTACCAGGATCCCCACCGCCATGCCGATCCCAAGGATACCGCCGACGATCGCGAGCGAGAACGACTCTGCAAGCATGAGACCTGCCACGAACGAATTTTTCGCCCCGAGCGCCCGGAGGATAGAGACCTCTCTCCTCCGCTCATGAGTCACCATGGCAGCGAGCAATCCGAGCAGGGGAACGGACACGACCGTCACTGCAATGGCCGAACCATAGAGAAGGCGTGTCACGGCATACAGCTGTCCGCTGACGGCGTTGAGCAGTCCGTTGGGAAGGATAGTCTTCGTCGTCGGAACCTGTCTCTCGATCTCGGCCGCCACACTCGCCGGGGAGGTCTGCGGATCGACCTTGACGAGGACGAGGGAGACCATCCCTTCGGGGATCGTCAGCCTCTTTACCGCTTTCTCCCCTGATTCATCTGCCATCACGTAGGCATCTTCGGAACGGACAAAGACCGAGTTGTCGACACCCATACCGGTCTGCTGGAGCTGCCCGACAACGTAGTAGGTGTGGCCGAAGAACTGGAGGTCTTTGCCGATGTCCTGGACCACGGCGCTCCCGATGATCATATCGTCTTTGCCCAGGGTGATCCCGGGGTTCTCCTTCAGCCACGTGGACACCGTGAAGTCCCGCTCGGGATCGACGGCGATCATCTGGACGGGTGCGGCACAACAGGACGCGTGCAGGGTCGCAAGATAGATCTGGGGACTGGCCTTCGCCACCCCGGGAATGCGCGAGATCGTATCGACGCTGGACCCTTCGAGGAAGAACGTGCTCGGCTCCCCGGTGAGGATCACGGACTGGCCCGTATGGGAATACTCGGTTGGAACGACGAGGATGTCGGCACCCATCCGCGAGATCCCTGCGTCCAGGCTCTGCTGGGCTCCGCTCATCAAGTACTGAGAGGAGAAGAACGTGGACGCGATGATCGCGAAGGCAAAGATCGTGGCCAGGCTCCGGAACGGGCGATTCCGCAGGTTCTGACCCACCATGCGGGAGAGTCGAAGCCCGGGTGCGTCGCTCACGGCCCCACCTCCGAAGCGGCCCCGGGATCGAGGCGCCGTGGATATGGGGAGGGTGTGACCCCCTCCCCCGTCGCGCCGGGCCGAGAGCGGTGAGACTCCCGTCGATTCGGTGGCAGATCCCGCCCTCCGATCCCGATGATTCCACATGGAGAGCCGGCCGCACATCCGGGACGACGAGCGTCACGGACAGCGTCCGGGAGTCGTACGCGACCCATCGTTCGGTTCACTCCAGCATGAACGGGGACCGAATCGTCCTTCATCCGATCGGGAGGCAGGAAGTGCTGCGGTTCAGCGCCGATCATGCCAGGCACGGGTTGCGACAACACGATCAATCGAACCATCCCCTCAGCCCACAGCGTTCTTTCCCAAAAATAAATACCTTTGCATCGAGTACGTGCCGCGAGGGCCGTTATCGGCCGAAAGCGGAGGTGATCGTGAACGGAGGCGCAGAATATCGATCCTGTATGGCAAAGACTTATTAATACCCAACGTTATCCACTTTGCATCGGGACGCCCGGGAGGATTCAATGACCATGACCGGACACAAGCCATCCTCGTCATCAGGACCAGTGACTCCGAAGTCCAGGTATCCCGTGACCCAGTTACCAGGGGTCTCTATTCCTCAAATTCTCATTCAGCAGCCAGGACTCAACAGTCTTTGACTATCGGATCTCGTTGAGGTGAAAAATGACTAAAGAGAGATTGAAGATTGACCATCGATGGAGATCGATCGGAATACCCTTCGGCGTTCTGATCCTGCTTCTCCTCGTCGCGTGTATTCCGGGGGTTGTCGCTGCGGCCGATCCCAATGGATCGGTTTCTGTCAATACGACCGTTGGGCTCCCCACCGGGGACGCCCCGCCCGTGAACACCACCGCGACACCGACCGCAGACGGAAATAAAAAGATCATTCTGCCAAAGGACAAGAAGATCACGCAGGATGACCGTGAAGCGGCGGCCGTTAAAGGGAAGGGCGCTTATGAAGAATCGCTCATCTCTCGCGTCGTGACCCCCGATCCCGGGGGCGTACCGCACTACTTCGGCCCGTATGCGAACTGGGCCAACAGCCCCATGCCCAGGGGACCGGTGCTGAACATCACGGTCGACAACGGCGGCACGGGGTATACCGCGCCGACGGTCCAGATCGTCGATGTGTACCAGACCAACACGTCGACCGCAACAGCAACGGCGACGGTGGTCGGTGGGGTCATCACCCAGATCGCGGTCACGTCCGGGGGCGCCGGATACACGGCGCCGCGCGTGATCATCACGGACCCGACCGGCACGGGCGCTGCGGCCACAGCGAACCTCGATCCGGCACAGCTGAACGGCGGGATTCACAAGTTCGTGAGTCCGATGCCCGACATCCCCGTCGGCGTCCCGGACACGACGTCGTACCCGGCCGGCGGGAGGGGCTACACCTCGGCCCCGACGGTCGTCATCGTCGATGCCAACGGCACAGGTGCCGCGGCCACGGCGAGCATGGTCGGCGATAAGGTCGGTAGCGTCACCATCACGAACGGTGGCAGCAACTACACCAGCAACCCCGTGGTCACGTTCACGGGCGGCGGCGTGAACCCGCAGGCGGGAATCGGGGCGAACGCGGTCGGCAAGGCGACGGTCGTCAACGGTACCATCACCGGGATCACGCTGGTCGGCTCGGACTACTACGAGATCGAGCTCGGCGAGTTCAAGGAGCAGCTCCACCCCGACCTCCCGGCGACGACCATCCGCGGTTACCGCCAGGTGAACGCTCCGGCCGGATCGCCCGCGAGCCAGTTCCGCTACCTGGGCGTGATGATCGTCTCCAAGCGTGACGTCCCGGTCCGGGTCAAATTCATCAACAGCCTCCCTGCGGAGGCTGGCGGCGACCTCTCCATCCCGGTAGACACCACCGTCATGGGGGCCGGACACGGCGACCTCGGAGGTTCGGAACTCTATTCGGAGAACCGCGCGACCCTCCACCTCCACGGCGGCGTCACCCCGTGGATCAGTGACGGTACGCCGTTCCAGTGGACCGTACCCGCAGGCGAGACGACGAGTTACCCCCAGGGCGTGAGCGTCTACAACGTGCCCGACATGCCCGACTGGGGACCGAATCCCCGACAGGGCGTGCTGACCTTCTATTACACCAACCAGCAGAGCGCTCGCCTGCAGTTCTACCACGATCACTCCCACGGCATCACCCGCCTCAACGTCTACGCGGGCGAGGCCGCGCCGTACCTGATCACGGATCAGGTGGAGAAGGACATGATCGAGGGCACGGACGTCAGCGGAGTCAACCCCGGTCTGCAGAAGGTGCTCCCCGATGTCGGGATCCCGCTCGTCCTCCAGGACAAGACCTTCGTCGATGCGAGCACCGTCTACGCGCAGGACCCGACCTGGAACTGGGGCACGGGAGCCTCCGGGACGGCCGTGACCGGCGACCTGTGGTACCCGCACGTCTATGTCCCGGCACAGAACCCCTGGTCGCCTGACGGCGTGAACCCCTTCGGCCGCTGGCCGTTCGGCCCCTGGTTCTGGCCGCCCACGAACGTCCCGTTCGGACCCGTGGCGAATCCGTACTTCGGCACCAACGACATCGAGCCCCCGGAGATACCGGGCGTGCCTAACCCCTCCATGGCCATGGAGGCCTTCATGGACACGTCTGTCGTGAACGGCGAGGCGTACCCGTACCTGGATGTCGAGCCCCGGGCATACCGGTTCCGCGTCCTTAACGGAGCCGACGACCGGTTCGTCAACCTGCAGATGTACGTGGCCGACCCGACCGTGGTAACGGCCGACGGTCGGGCGAACACCGAGGTCAAGATGGTCCCGGCGAACCCGAACACCGGCCTCCCGGCCAGCTGGCCGACGGATGGCAGGGAGGGCGGAGTCCCCGACCCGGCCATGATGGGCCCGAACTTCATCCAGATCGGCACCGAAGGCGGTTTCCTGCCCGCTCCGGTCGAGATCCCGAATCAGCCCATCACCTGGGTCAATGATCCCACCGTGTTCAACGCGGGGAATGTCGACAAGCATGCGCTCCTCCTCTCGCCTGCCGAGCGGGCGGACGTGGTCGTCGACTTCTCTCAGTACGCAGGCAAGACCATCATCCTCTACAACGACGCACCGGCGGCATTCCCCGCCCTCGACGGTCGGTACGACTACTATACGGGCCACCCCGACCTGACCGATACGGGCGGCGCGCCGACGACCCAGCCCGGTTACGGGCCGAACACCCGCACGATGCTGCAGATCCGCGTGGGTACCTCGGCCTCGAAGGCGACGCCCGATGTCAACCTCGCGAACCTGAAGTCGGTCTTCGCGAAGACCGGGACCAAGCGCGGCGTCTTCGAGGTCTCCCAGGACCCGATCCTCTCGCCCTCGGCCGCGTACAACTCGGCGTACAATGCGAACTTCCTGTCCGACAACTACGTGAGGATCTTCCAGAAGAGTTACACGTTCAAGACCCTCGCGGGGAACATCGTCACGATCCCCATCACCTCGAAGGCCATCCAGGACGAACAGGGTGAGGCGTACGACGAGTACGGACGGCTCAGCGGCTTCCTCGGTCTCCAGGTCGAGCGTGCTCCCGGGCAGCAGCAGCTCCTGCTCTACGGGTACGAGAGCCCGCCCATCGACATCATGAGCGATGCGACCGGGACCAAGATCGGCGAGCTCGGCGACGGGACGCAGATCTGGAAGATCACGCACAACGGCGTGGACACCCACCCCATCCACTGGCACCTGGTCAACATCCAGCTGATCAACCGTGTCGGCTGGGACGGGATCATCCGGGCGCCGGACGCGAACGAGCTGGGCTGGAAGGAGACGCTCCGCGTGAACCCGCTCGAGGACACGATCGTCGCGCTTCGCCCGGTCACGCCCTGGCTGCCCTGGGACCTTCCCAACAGCTATCGCCCGATCGATCCCACGGAGCCGATCGGAGCCACCCTCTACGGGTCGCCCGGGCAGCAGGCCCGGTTCTTCGACACGAGCGGCGAGCCCGTGACCGTGACCAACAAGCTGGTCAACTACGGCTGGGAGTACGTCTTCCACTGCCATATCCTCGCGCATGAGGAGATGGACATGATGCACGCGCTGCTCTTCGCCGTGCCGCCGAAGGTGCCGACCGACCTGTCGGCCACGGTCATCAACGGCAACCGCGGCGCGCAGCTCTCATGGAAGGACAACTCCGCAGGTGAGACGGGCTTTGCGATCCAGCGGGCGAGCGATCCGGCCTTCACGACGGGCCTTGCGACCTTCACGGTCGGAGCCGGCGTGACCACGTACACCGATGCCACGGCAACGGGACAGAGCCCGTACTACTACCGGATCCGGGCGACGAACGTGGTCGGCGACACGACCACCTACGCGGCCCCCGCCGTCGGGTTCCCGACCAAGGTCGTGACCTCCGGATGGTCCAACGTGGCCAGCACCCAGGGTGGAGGACCCGCACCGGCGGCACCGGTCGCGAACTTCACCATGAGCCGCAGCTCCGGAACGGCGCCGCTCCTGGTGAGGTTCACGGACACGTCGACCGGAAGTCCGACCTCGTGGCGCTGGGACTTCGCGGGCCGCTGGACCACCGCTCGGAACCCGGCCGTCATCTTCCGGACGCCCGGCGTCTACACGGTGAAGCTGACCGTGTCGAACGCGTACGGGACGTCGAGCATCAGCAAGACGGTCACCGTGGTGGCACCGGCCGGAGTCCGCAGGGCCCCCGACGCCCGGGAGGAACCCGTGGAGATCGTCGGATAGCCAACCACCCCCCCTTTTTTGCACGCCCCTCCGCCCTCCGGATCCCGTGGGAACGCGGAACGGCGGCCTCATCGCCCCGTCAGAAACCGCGGGTCCCTCGTTTCGCGATCGTCCCCATGCCGCTTCACCTCCACGGATCGGACCGCCTACCGGATGGTCCCCCTACGACGCCTTCCGAGTGCCGTCGGATACGCATGCTGCCCGGCCCCAGGGACACCGGCGAGCCCCTCATTCGAGATGTTTCAGTCTCCCTGGCGCACCGGCGCGGATAGGGGAGGGGATCGAGCCGGCACGTTTGGAGAAACCATCGGAAAACAGGGCTGATTCATAATATAATAATTCTACAATCTCAATTTCCTTCGTGTCCAACGGCCCATTGGCATAACATTTATATCTTTAGAAAGTATTGCAAGGCAATACCGTTTGGTTGTGTCCCCACAATCGACCGGTCAATCCTCATGGAGCTTTAGATGACGAACGATGAGCGTAGCTTGCAGCATGCACCCGATACCGGCACCAGACGTGCCGTGAGAATGCTTATTGCAGGGTTATTGATCACGGCATTGCTGCTCGGCGGTTGTGCTGTCAGTGCAGGTAGTACCGGTGACTATCGTGCAAGCGATGGAAAGGAGATCAACCCGTCTTCAACGGATGTCGCCGCGCCGACGACTGGTGCCCCCGGTGCCGCCGCAACGAATGTATCCGGTGGGCAGAAGGACCTGAAGTACAAGGGCAAGGTCACACCCGAAGAGCGGGCTGCGGCTGCGATCCGATACAAGAAAGGGATCCAGGACGCCCTTGGAAAAGGGATCGCCCTTCCCCGAGCCACGCTCGACCCCGGCGGAGTCCCGCACTACTTCGGACCGTTCCCGAATTATGCGAACAGCCCGATGCCCTCCGGTGCAATCGCGAACATAACGATTGACGCCGCCGGGACCGGGTACTTCGCCCCCGTCGTCACCATCATGGACCTCTACAATACCGGTTCGGGCGCCATGGCCACGGCCACGTCGGATCCGGTCACCGGGGCCATCACCGCCATCACGCTGGTGAACGGAGGCAGCGGGTACACCGCGCCGGCCGTGTACATCACCAATGCCACGGCTCCTCAGGGGTCTGATGCGATGGCCTCGGCCTCGATCGGCGGACCTCTCACGGGAGGACTCAAGAAGTTCACGAGCCCGCTGCCGAACATCGCTGTCGCCGTGCCGGATACGACGGCGTATCCCGGGGCGGACTACTACGAGATCCAGCTGCGCCAGTACACCGAGCAGATGCATCCCGATATGCCGGCCACGACCCTCCGCGGGTACGTCCAGGTCAAGAACGGCGTTG
>Ga0074195_1004952_pt1 | contig 10453 bp, 10 predicted proteins | sample EPASupsiteHSE623_FD_64525 | JGI IMG/M metagenome (GOLD analysis project Ga0074195, IMG submission 64525) | Bioremediated contaminated groundwater from EPA Superfund site, New Mexico - Sample HSE6-23 | ecosystem: Environmental > Aquatic > Deep subsurface > Groundwater > Contaminated ... | reverse complement strand
GTATACAGTGACGTTTCCTTTCCCTGCAATTCCAAATAGACTGCACTGCTCATTCGGACATGCTACATCTAAGAATCGAGGCTTTGGACCTCTTTTTCCCATTTTGCTACACCCCGCGTAGCATATATGAATAGGATATATAAATAACAGCCGATTGCAGAATCACGACCGTTTTTTCTGACTGATAATTAATGCTGGTACTCAATAATATTTTACGTAATTTATCCGAATCGATACCGTCAGACCCAATGACACTATTATTGATTATCTTTTTAAGAGCGTAATCGAGGCTATTTCCGCTAGACATCATAGTGGAATAATATTCAACTCCTGCATTCGCCAAATCTCTCAAGGCAGAAAATTTTTTTCGGATAACCTCTATTTTCGGGCTCCTGGATAACAGACTAATACTCTTTAATGACTCGCGCAATGAACAGGCAGTATCATGAATTTGAGTCAATTCCGTGATGACAAGAGAGTCCCGATCTTTTAAAATTATTACAAGCCTCCCTATTGTATCCATCAATTCTTCAAAATATTTTTCTCTAAAACATGTGGGATCGGACAAGAACTCTTCATCATATAACTCATTAAAATATAGATCTGAAATAAGCTTATTAAAATCAATGCCCTCTGAGAAAGCTTTTAGCTTTTCTGAAAAATTCTGATGCATATCTTTCGAGGGAAGGTTCTCCCCTGCGGGAGGTTCTCTTTTAGAAGAGGACATAGCTTGCGCGCAGAGCCCTTTCTCTGAAGGAGCTTCCCTTATTTGGCGAGGCATTTCCAATGATTCGAAAGCTTGAGATTCTACACTCTTGTCGCGCATTGTTAGAATTATATCCATAATTGCATACAATATATTTTTCATTTCAGAAATTTCCTTCCTGCCAAAGCATTGAAGAACAGAAGGATTGCTTGAAGAAACTCTCAAACCAAGCTCATTTAGATGCACTTCTTTGCTGCCTATTATGGACCAGCTCATGAGCAATAATCTTCATACCATTTTTGGTATAGGGAAGATATTTCCCTTCTGCGAAGTAAATATCGTTTCCGTTTGTAAAAGCCTGAGCAGATACAGCCTGCGTTATATCATTCGCCTCGCGATCATCATGCACCTGCACATCGCTGAAGTTCGTGCCGATCCACTCTTCCATAAAAGAACGCACATGACCGGGAAGTGACTTGCCACAACCCCTGCTGGCAGAGATACGGGATTCCAGATAAGGATCAACCTCAAAGCCATCAGCTTTGGTTTCAGGAAACACAGAATTTGCAGATGAAAAGAAAGAGGCCAAAGAATCAGCCGCCGCTTTTCTCTGCATTCCGGTAGCCTGATACGCCGTATTGCGCAAGACCTGTTTGATGGCTTCTTGCACGGAAAGGTTTCCCAAAGTCATTTGCATTTTTTTGAAAAAATGCGGCCCGAGAGATGTAGGAAGCCGCCCCACCAGATCAGCCAAGCGGTAGCTATCGCTCAACCGTGCAAAATCAATTTGAGATAATCCGAATTCTACAGGAGTGAATCCATTTTGAGTCTGCCTCATCATGCATTTCTGCGCTACGTGGTTTGTATCATTAGAATTTTTTCAATGAGGGACGCAGCCATAATAAATACCCCGAAATACATATTAATAGTATGATTCAATGAATTCAATTATATTATCTTTTTTTGCACCATGCAAAAAAGTTCCGCAGCTAAAAATTCGAATCTGTTCCCAATTATTCAATAGATCTATAAAATTAGTAAAAGCACTATCCTGAAAAGATTTTTGAAAAACTGAATTCCAATTCTTAACACGCATATCCGCCTAAAGAAATCCTGCAAGAAGCTGCGTGCCAAGGCAAGATGCTCGTGCGTGATAGAATTAACTTCGGCATCGAAAGTTCGCAACAACAGGCTTATCAAGATCAATAGCAATTTTAAGTAATTAGAAATTATTCTTTTATTTATGAACAGGGGGCTCCAAAAAAATTTTAATCTCCGGCCCTCGTTCCTCGAATTCTAAAGCATAAATCCAGATATATCAGCCTCTGTAAAACTTTAAGCAATGGGTCCAACAGATTTTATTCATCTTCTTTTTCTTCATCTTTTTCTTCACCAGATTTATCGTTATTCGCTGAATAATCGGACAAGAAGGGGTTTGTTCCTGGAGGTAATGCGCTACCTCCGCCTGATGATTGTTGATTTGGCAAGCTCGGTCCGGGCAAAATGTCATCCATCGATATCGTGCGCCTTGGGGGTCGCGGAGCGATTGGAACCCGATTATTGGCTTCATGAATGGCGCTGCCATGGAATGAGGAGACATATAAGAGGTTTCGTCCAACCGTAGAAGATTTGCGTTCCTCCGGGATGGGTTCATCTCCACCCCCATTTCCTTGATTCATATGAGGCAAGGGCGGCTGCGGAAGATTTATCGGATTTAGGAACATATTCGTGAGATCACGCAAAAATATCTGGCGTCTCACAAACCTATATTCATTATCCAAGGCATCCCTGAACTCTCTTTGAGATTGCGGAATCTTGAGTTCTTCTTCACCAGTTCCACCGGAGCTGTTATATGAATCGTACAATCGAATTATCTCGGTCAATCTACGCAAATGGTCATTATAATTTAGATCCGCTATTTGCTGATATTGAATAATTTGAGCTTTGATTTCTCCATTTAGATTTGCGAGCCAAGCTCTGGCCCCACTTGTGAGCTGATCATTGTTCAGAAAAATACCTTTCCGCTGCAAGACGCGATTTGAATAGGAAGAAATCCCCGAACGAGATGATTGACGAGAGCAAGATTCATTTAGAAAATGATTGCCGCAGGTTCGCTGAAAGTAATCTGCAGCATATTGCTTATCAACATGATGAAGACCCGAAAGAACCGCTGCATTTTCAACCGATGACAAACCATAGCTGCCAATCAACCGGCCTAGATGGCTACTCTTGGACAAAGGATGCCGATCCCGCCCAAAGGATTTCTTCATATGCTCATTTCCATTGCGGTATTCTGGGATATATTTATTATTCAATTTCATATTCATTTCACCTCAGTACATAGAATTGATCACGAAAGAGACGGGATCTGCCTGCAGCATGATTGCTAATAATTATAGCGCTATTTTCCAGCGATATCTGTCTGCATCTTGGGACAAAAAACGCCTGCAAGCAACGTGAGATCGACTTTTTATCGGTCGAATTCAAATATTAGAATGCCTCAAAATAGTCGAGCAATAATCGGCTGAAATCGTCTGTTCGGAACTGTCTTAATTTATACAAAAATACATAAACATAAATCAATTATATAAATATTTTTAAAATTTGAAATATCAATTAAGGAATTCAAAAACCTCCTAAAATCGCTGAGCTTGAAACATGGAATATAAAGCAAGAAATAAAATAAGAGTTTAATAGGAATCCTCGATTAAGGCTAATTTTAAATTTTTAAATATATGTATTATGTGTTTTACGTTTACCTATTCAGTCTTTTTTATATTTAAATGCTTTTAAAAAAATTGGAACAAGCATATCCTTATTGATATCAAGCAACTCTTCAGCAATTTCTTCGTATTCATCATCAAATTCGGCTTCATTTGTTTCTTTTTTTTCTTCCTTGACTTCTTCTGCGGAGGGACTTTTAGAAGTATCTTTGATATTTAACAAATCTAATAATTCTTCCAAATCCTCATTATTCTCCGTAAATAGGTGATCAGAGCCTTTTTCTTCTTCATTATTTCCATTAGGACCATCAGGAGTATGTCCATGTAATCCTGGAAGTTCATAAGGCAAAATGCCAGATGCGCCCGAGCTGGGGAGGGCTTGTTTAGAGCGGTTATCACTGATGCGTGATTTAATTTCTGAGAAAACTTTTTTGCTATCTTTAATAAGAATAATGTGATTTTTTCTAAGATGAATTTTCTGTGATTTTTTAAGTGATTTGTAACCTAATAAACAAATAGCAGTTGTCGAAGCGCTTTTGGAAGCTGCGAAGGACATTTTATTCAAATATTCTAATAGTTTTGCAAATTTCTTTGAATTAAAATCAGCTATTCTAATGCGACGAATATAATCCTTGACGACGTACCCAGATGACGTTGGAGTCCCATCAAAATTAAAGCAATCGCCACTAGCCTTAATTAGAGAAGACTCAAGTTTATCCGATGATGGGTCAAGGGAAAAAACGATATTATGCTTCCCTACTATTTCTTGAACTTGAGGATTGTGTAAATAATTATAATTACTGAATAATAGATGTATATATGTTAATTCGTAATCAAGAATCGATTTAATTATTTTATGACAGTTAGCCATCATAGGAAAATAATCGCCATGAACTGGAACCGATGAATTCTCCCGCATTCCCGAATAAGAATCTATCTTGCTAAGAATTATAGAAGAGGATTCAATTAAACTTTTTTTATACTTATCAGCAGTTAAATAGGGTTCGGGATGGGTCATTGCACTATCCAGACAAGATTCTACCATGCCAGAAAATTGACGTGCTACATATGCAAATTCATTTGACGCACTGAATTTTAAATCGCTATAATAAATTTTCAATTCCTTATAATTCGATTGTAAATGCGAAATATTTATAATGTTCTCTATGATACCAGATAGTTTTATTAATTGATCAGCCAGGTCTTCGGGGCGTTTAGCATTAAATGGTAAGTTATTATAAGCAGTTACTTCATCGAATATTCTCATATCACATGAATAAGGACAATCAAAATTCATAGTCTTTCGCTGAATTTCATATATCGATAGCTTAGGGCCTGGTGCACAAGTGGCAGGATAATCCGGCCTGGCTTTGGCCAATATCTCCCCTGTGCGGCGATTCCCGACTGTCCCTTGCAGCATCGCAAAAGAATCCGACGTGGTTCTCTCAAGCTTGAAATTACCTCTTGTTGGTTTATCTACATGAGAGCATGATATTGATTTCGATTTCTTGGATGCGCCTTCGGTTATGTATTTCGTCATAGCAGAATATCCTCCAAGTAGCAAATTTTGTGATCACATATTCGCAATATATGCATAGGTCGAACCCAACTTAAACTGCATGAAGCAGCGCACAGCCAGCATTACAAAAGATCATTTATTTTTTTTTTTAATTCTATTCTCTGACGTATAAGTGATAATCTTGAATCAGAGAGTTCTTCAATAAGCATTTCAAACTCTACAGAGGATTCTTTTTTCTCCTCAATAGATGCCGGTTTGGGTTTTGGAGGCTTCATTTGCTGCTGCACGTTTTCCATTTCCTTCCAGACAGCATACCTTAAAATGCCGGCAGAGTCACCAATGCGCGGGAATTCTTTATGGCGATTGATATATTCTAATTCATGATAGATTTCAGAGAGAGTCTGAAGGTGCAATTTTAATGATTCGATCTGAGTATCATTAATATCATATCCATTGTATATAGAAACTTGTTTCTCAATCGACTCATATTTTTGTACTTCCCCGGAGAGGCTATAGAATTCACTTGAGCCGCCTTTATCTTCCTTAGTATCCGGCTTCGGCTTTGATAGCATTGGATAATAACCTTTGATCAGTTCTGATATCTTCATTTCAGGCAGATTCTTTGTCTTTCTCTGGACTGCATTCGGATTCGACCTGGCCCTATTTACATCGTTCTGAGTCTCATTCATCGGTGTATGCATCCGGTGCCCTGAGCCGATCGGAGTAGTCCGATTCGATCGAGAATTAGCAGAGATGTGACTTTCCAGGTCAGACAGATCCTGCACGAATCGTTTGCCTTCAGTCATTTGCATTCTCATGATGCAAAACTGTTTAGTCGACGCAGGCATCCCGCTCATCCAATCGACCACTTCCGGTTCCGAGAACATGCCATTGCGAGGAACAAAGAGAGATTCTCGATTTTCCGAAGCGATCATGGATCGCCTCAGACCGTTACTGCTTCTTCCCGAGCTTCGGCATTTTATCCCACGGCCTTTATCAGCAAATAATTTGATCATGTGTTCTCCATAATTTTTTAATTCAATTTATCTGACAGGAATTAATGGTCTACCAATATTTGGATTCCATTTTGAGTTCAATGATTGTCCGTTCCCTTATTACAAAATCAGATTCATCCAGCAACGCTTCGAGAAATTTATGGGCTATGACACCACAATTCGTATATAAATTGTCATCCTGATTTTTATAAAATTGCATTCTGAGATCATTTAGAATAATGTCTTGATAAAAAATATCATAAGCACTGCACTTGCGATAGTACTCCACAAGGTATTTAATATCATTATTATATGGCTCGTCCAGCCATTTTTTTACATCCTCATCAAAATTATTTAGATATGGTCCTTTCCGCTGCAATGAATATGCGCAGGTCGAAGAGATCTTCATTGCATCCTCTCGAATGCCCCTCGTTAGCCGCGGGGCATAAAACGGCGTTTGAGCGATTACCTCGTCCCCCTCAACGCTATTTCTTTGACCATCTTTGCCCATCCGCTCTGCATCTTCGTTTGCACTCGCTTGCATCGAGGCATATGCAGCCGTAAGGTGTTCCTTTTCTCCTGCCTTGAGTCTCCTCTGACGGTTGCTCGAATGTCCAGCCCCCCGATTCAGAGCCGGATCGTTTTGCCTGTTCTCATTTTTCGATTTACATCTGACATTTTTCTCAGCAAACGCTTTAATCATCATCAACACCTGAAAATCCAAACGCAAATTGGAGCAAATTAAGCTTATTTCGATTAAAATGCTAATTATATTAAGATGAGATATTCAATGCATCTTACGCTTGAGAGAATGAGGACAAGAAATTTAAAATATCTGCGAAGACAATTTGCTTACAGAGATAAAAAAGGGATAAAATAATTGCCAACCGAGCTTCCCAGTCACACAGACTCGCTCCGTATCAGAAGATGCTCGGTTGGCAGCGATCATATCATTCTCTTTTTTATGCGTTAGATGCTCGACAAAGAGAGGTGATTTAACTGCTTCCGCCATTCTGCTGGATGACATGAGTCAGCTCATGTGCCAGAAGCCTTTGACCTTCAGACGTTTCCGGCTGATATTTCCCGTCCGGAAGATAAATGTCTCTGCCGTTAGTAAAGGCCTCTGCATTCAAAACTCCACAGGTTTGATTGGCCTCACTTCCGGTATGCACTCTGACACCGCTAAAATCGGCCCCAAAGCGCTCACCCATCTCACCCCTGAGATTCTCAGGAAGCGGATTGCCGCCACCCCTATTTGCTGTCAATCTGGATTCAATATCACCTCCTGCTTCGAAAGCCGCACCCGAATCTGTAGGCTGCATTGCTGCTTGGAGAGACTCAAGAATTCCGCCAAATGGATTTGCAGATTTCCTTTGGATTCCGGCCAGCGGTGTGATGGAGCCGGCCAGGCGTTTTGTCTGGATCAGATCATCATCTTCATATCCGCAATCGGAGCACCGCTGGATGGATGGAATCGGCTTGCGCATAACTGTGTCTGCAACCCTGTCGGCTTCATCCTCGTAGCTGTCATGGGCCGGACCTACCATCAGCTTGGGCTGAATTCCTTTGTTCGCCAGCCATCCGACATATTCATTGCCGCCTGTGCCCTGCAAATACGAGACAAGGCTCAGCCCTGCGGGAGAATGCAACGATCTGGCACTGCTAAAAACACTGGCTGCTGCCTGATGGCCGCCTTCCTTTGCGCTCCGCTGCACTAGACCCATCAATGGGGCACTCATTATTGTCGGTGCTGCTCTCACTCGATTCGGCCTGCATGTGCTGCAGGATGCTGGCCGGACATTTCGTTGCTGAATTTATTCATTTCTTTACCTCCGTCTTTTAGAAAAAAAACATAATTTATGATTTTGGATTCGATTTGCAGAATACTTTAATTGATGCTAATTTGGTGGGAATCTATCTGCAAAATATCAAAAAGCTGAGGCTCAATCCGCGGTTAATGGCGGTGCATGCAATATAAAGCCGCACAAAACCGCAATATGCTGCATGTTTTTGATCAAATGTACTATACATTTATTAATTAGGAGAATATTTGAATACGCAAAATTGGAGGGAGCGAATTGAAGAGTACTAATATACTTGCCATATTGATGTCACTTTTTTCTATCGGCATCATGCTGGCTTCCGGTCTGCAATTCACAGCTTCGACCGGCGGAAGTAATGGTGCCTCATCAGTAACAGCTTGTTATGGTGGCACCATAGACGACTATGTGAATGGACATTTTAAACTAAAGCCTGATGATGGAACTCTATCTTTCGTCCATTCAGGTTCGGGCAACCTTCCCCTTGTCTCAATCAGCACGAGCGATTGCAGGGGGAATTTCGCCAGCGTATCAAGATCAGTCTTGGGCAAGCCGCGCATTACAACCTGGTCCTATGACTGGGGCACGTCAAGAGTCAGATCATCTTCAGAAGGTTTGGGTGTGAATGCCTGGCTGACGATGAACGTCAACAATGCATATTCCATAAGCGGGTCGGCATTATCCATTAATCGCGCAGGAGATATTGCATATGTGGATACCTATGTCGACAGTGCCGGCCTGGCACCCACGTCGTCACTCAGCAACTACAAGGCAACTGCCAATGCATTCCAGGGTCTTGTAACAGCGGATCAGAGCTTCGGCAGAGCAGCGGGCAATACAATTGCGACCGATTCTGCAGCTTATTCGTTGAGTAGATTCGAATTGCAGTCCGAGAAGGTCAGCACTCAGGTTGCCAAAGGGTCCATTAGCGACTACAATAGCCACGCCTCTGCTTCGGCCAGCAACTCCGCGGCATCCCAGAGCTTTGATGCTGCAACCGGCACATCCATCAGGACCGTCACGACCACGGCATCTCAATCATTGGCAGACCTGCTTTGCCACCGCCGGAATAGCGGAATTGAGACATCAGTGACCACAACCGCCTCAGGCAGCGTTACCGATTATGAGGACCTTGCTTTTAAGTCGGACTCAACTGACAAAGCAGTGCAAAATGCTCATATCAAAGGAACATTTGTCAGCACATCGACAGCAGACACAGAAACCAAGACAAGGACCTCTGATTATGGTACCGATTACGATCTGAATATGCAGGCATTGAAGGACAGTACAGGCTCGTATGCTACGGGAACCCTCGGATATTACGTTAAACCGGAAATGGCTGGCCTAATCTCAGGCAAAGGCGCAATCCAGGGCGCTGTGGATACGGCAGAGGCCGGAGATACTGTGAATGCGGCTGCTGGAATTTATAGAGAGAATGTGGTCCTGGAAAAGTCTCTCACTCTTGCAGGTACCGGAAGAGGGGACGATTCTTCGTCCAATACAATAATCACAGCGGCCAATGCGGTAAAGTCCGTGATAGATATAAATACCGGCGGAGTTGTCGTGAAGAACCTGCAGGTGACAGGTGCCAACACATACTTGGATTATGATAGAGGTGCCGGAATAGCCATTAGGGGAACTGAAGATATCGACGGTGTAACCCTTCAGAATATAGCATCCAAGGACAACTTCTACGGATTAAATATCCTCGCCTCGGGAAATGCGATATCGAATATTGATGCGAATGGAATGATCATTTCAGACTCATCAGAGACAGGAGTATTTGCTGCCGCAATTGGCAGTGGCAGCAGCATATCCAATCTGAACCTGAACGGTGCAGAGATCTCGAACTCAGGTGACAATGGAGTGACTGCATACGCGGCGTTCGATGGCAGCATATCCAACCTGGACCTGGGCGGCGCAAAAATCTCGAATTCAGATTCGAATGGAGTTTACGCACGTGCATTCAATCATGGCAGCATATCCAACCTGGACCTGGGCGGCGCAAAGATCTCGAATTCGGGCTCGAATGGAGTGTGTGCAGTCGTCGGCATCCATAGCAGCGTATCCGATCTGAACCTGATGGATGCTCAGATATCAAACTCAGGCATTAATGGAGCGTATGCAGAAGTAGGGATTGATGGCAGTCTATCCAATTTGAACCTGAACGGCGCCAAGATCTCGGGCTCAGTAAAAAATGGTGTGGATCTATACGCGTTGAGTAACGGCATCATATCCAATCTGAACCTGAATAGTGCTCAGATCTCAGATTCGGGCCAAAATGGAGTGCGTGCCAGGGCAGGGAGCCGTAGCAGTATATCCAATCTGGACCTCCGCGGTGCTACGATCTCGCGCTCAATACAAGATGGAGTGTATATAGATGCAGAAACTGGTAGCAGCATATCCGATCTGGACCTGAGCGGTGCTACGATCTCGAACTCAGGCGGTAAAGGAGTATTCGCGAAGGCATATGATATTTCTGCTAGCATATCCAATCTGGACCTGAGCGGTGCTACGATCTCAAGCTCAGGCTTGGATGGAATGAAAGTGTACGCAGATTATGATGCTAGTGCACCATAACGGAAGTATTAAATCTTATAAAATATCTAGGATATAGCTTGTGGCGAGAAAGACAATATTCCGCGTGAAATTGAAAGAGGAAGAACGAGACGGGCTGAATAAGTACATCC
>Ga0074195_1004949_pt1 | contig 10461 bp, 6 predicted proteins | sample EPASupsiteHSE623_FD_64525 | JGI IMG/M metagenome (GOLD analysis project Ga0074195, IMG submission 64525) | Bioremediated contaminated groundwater from EPA Superfund site, New Mexico - Sample HSE6-23 | ecosystem: Environmental > Aquatic > Deep subsurface > Groundwater > Contaminated ... | reverse complement strand
CTATGCTCTGGTGGGCGATAAGATGTATGGCCCCGATGCACGGCTGTTTCTCGATTTTATCGACCGGGGTTGGACGGACGAACTGGCCGCGCGCCTGCTCCTGCAGCGCCATGCTCTGCATTGTGCGGAGATCGATCTTCGAGAAGCCGGCGAAAACAGGGTCATTTCTGCGCCCTTGCCGGAGGATTTACAGCGTTTCTGCGCCCAACATGGGTTATCTTTCCTCGGAGGATAGCAGACGGACGTTCGTTGGCTTTCCTTCAGGGCTCAATCGGATACTGGCGTAATCCGATAGCCTGGAGCAACAGGCGGGCAACGAAGCGCGGGTTATTGCGCAGGTAGCGCGGGCCGAGGCGCCGCGGCTCGGTGGCGAGCCGGAAGATCCATTCGAGCCCGTTGCGTTGCATCCATCGTGGCGCCTGGCGTTTCGTGCCAGCGTGAAAATCGAAGGCTGCGCCTACTCCTACGAGTACGCCGGCATCGAGTTGCGGTGCGAATTCGGCCATAAACTGTTCCTGTTTCGGGGTGCTGATCCCCACCCAGACGATGTCTGGCCGATGATGGGCGATTTCGGCGCGGAATGAATCTGCTTCGGGAGGCGTTAGCGGGCGGAAGGGGGGCGTGAATGTGCCCACCACTTGCAGTCTCGGGAAGCGTGTGCAGAGCCTGTCTCGCAGTTGTGGCGCTACGCCTGGCATGCCGCCGTAGAAATAATGAGTGAGCCCGCTGGCGCGCCCGGCATCGCAGACGGCGGCCATCAAATCCGGGCCATAAACGCGGGTGACATCGGGATAGCCGTGCGCGTGGCCGAGCCATACCAGTGGCATGCCATCGGGCGTGGTGAGCCAGGATTGATTAAGGATTCGTCGAAATGCCTGACAGTCGCCCGCTATGGTGATGCCATGAACGTCGGTCACGCATACGTAGCCCAGCCGCAATTTTCCACGAGCGCCAACAATGAGATCACACGCAGCCGGGAGAGTGAGCGCCGAGACGCCGACGCCGAGGACGTTGTAGCGGGGCGGCAGGATCATAACAATGAGCGTTTCAATGCGTTGTCCATACGAACGGCAAGACAGTTTCGGTATCTGAGACTGTTTTGCCGCTGATGTTTTTGAGAAAGGAGCGCATTATTGTACTCACTCCTTCCATGCGTGCAGGGCTTGGAATTTCCGACCGAGGTGTGCCGGGTGCAAAAGCTGTAGCAGCGATTGCTTCCGCGGGCTGAAACGCTCGGCCTCGGCTTTCAGCATTTCTTCGATGGCGCTGCTTGCGTGATTCATAAAGAACGTTTCCTGCGAGTCGAGCACTGGCCTGGCGAAGCCGTTCTGCTCCACCGCCTCGGAAAGCCAGTCCCAACACACATGGCATGTGAGATCTTGCTCGCCGGGGTGGGCGAGAAGGTCGTTGGTCTGTGCATGGCGGCGATAGGCGCGCATGGGTAGTGTCCGAAAAGTTCAGCAAAAAGACGGATCATGGTAGGTGGTTTGGTGCTTAACCGGAAACCACCAACGAAAGACCGACCATGACCCGTCCGAACAAGGACATGACCGAAATGAAACTAACGCGCGAGCAATTGCTCGGGCTTTTACAGAGCGACGACGCTATCCGCGCGTTGTTGGAAACGACCGTGCAGCAGGTGCTGGAAGCGGAAATGGAGGAGACGCTTGGGGCACCCAAGAGCGAGCGCTGTGCTACCCGCCGTGGCTACCGCAGCGGCTATTACAGTCGCAAGCTGACGACGCGGGTCGGCACGCTGGATCTCCAGGTGCCGCAAGACCGCGGTGGGCTGTTTCGCACCGAGGTGTTTGGGCGCTACCAGCGCAGCGAAAAGGCACTGTTGCTCGCGCTGCCGAGATGTATGTGCAAGGGGTGTCCACGCGCAAAGTGCGCGCGGTTACCGAGGAACTCTGCAGCCACGGTTTCAGTGCGAGCACGGTCTCCACGATCACGGTGCAACTCGACGCGGAGTTGGAGCGCTTCATGACACGACCGCTGACCGAGGAATACGCATACCTCATCCTTGATGCGCGCTACGAACGGGTGAGGGAAGAGGGGGTGATCCGCAGCCGCGCCGTTTTGGTGGCCCTGGGTGTGGATTGGGAGGGCCGCCGCCAAGTTCTGGCCGTCGAGCTGGCGAGCCGGGAGAGCCGCAGCGCATGGAAAGACTTTCTGGTGGGGCTCAAGCAGCGTGGATTGAGCGGCGTGCATCTGGTTGTCACCGACGATCATGAGGGTTTGAAAAAGGCGGTAGCCGAAGTGCTGCCCACAGCGTTGTGGCAACGCTGTTATGTCCATTTCCTGCGCAACGCGCTCGACCACCTGCCACGCTCGTCCGACCGCATTTGCTTGCAGGAATTGCGCTGGTTCTACGACCGACGCGATGCCCTGGAGGCACGCACTGACTTGGCCGCCTGGCTCGCTCGCTGGCAGGAGAAGCACCCCAAGCTTTGCGCCTGGGTCGAAGCCAACATCGAGGAGACCTTCGCTTTCTACCGGCTGCCCGCCGCCCATCACAAACACCTCAAATCCACCAACCTATTGGAACGGCTCAACCAGGAGTTCAAACGCCGCACCCACATCGTGCGCATCTTCACCGACGAGCCCTGCTGCCTGCGGCTAATCCGTGCTTTGGCCGTCGAGATCCATGAGGAGTGGATCGATGGCAATCGCTACCTCAATATGGACCCGTTACGCCAAGCCCTCAAAAAACCCCTCCCCGAAAGGAAAGCCGCCTAAAACGGCGGGGAGGCTGACCGCCTCCCCTGCCTCCCCTCTGCTAAATCCAAGGGGGGGAAGGGGCTCCGCCCCTTCCCCTCCACCCCATCCCAAATATCTTTTTACTCACCAAACCATCAAACCACTGAACCCTTTTTGCAGAACTTGACGGACACAACTTCCTGACGAAAAGACGACGTCAGTTCGGCCGGGCACAAGTACGGATAGAAATCCTGAAGCCGATGTATGCTCCGGGAAAACGCCTCAACGTTGCATGAACTGATTGCAGCATCCACTGACTCTGTCGGATTGCCTTCCGTATTTTCCTGCTACCTTCGCCACCGTTTCCACACTACATGGATAATGCCAGCGAATAAGCCTGCAGGGATCCATAAGAGCCCGAGCATAAACGCTTCCGGAAGTTTTTGGCAAATGAAGCAACCAACCAGCACGCCCAAGCCATAACCCAGGAATCCAGCATAAAGAAGAATTAGATATGCTGACTTATGTAAAGATCGCCGACAATGGCTTAATATAGGCATTATTATATATTTTTACGAACATCGTGACTGTAATCATCTTTCTCCTCAACTGCCTCAACGCAGGCAACAACAATTCCACCTGTGGCTGCAGCTGATGCAGATGCACAGGAAATGACTGCGATGTTAACACGGAGCTTTTCCTGAGAGCAATATATCCGTAATTTATCGTTTGAAGAGCTAAACTGGAAATAAATGCTGCAACATCGGTGCTCTCCACAATGAAACGGCCCAATGCATAGTAAGTATAGGCAAGTTCGGCTTGGTCATTATCAACCGAAACGAAGTAGCCTGCGGCATCATGGGAGCAGGACGTTGCCGGAGGCAACGCAGATAATGGTTAGAAGTAATGAGTTGATGGCGGCAGACCATGGTTTGGAGACCGACTGCCTGGCGTTGCAGGTTCAAGAATAGTTCTACCCCTATTTGAGAGGCCAATCTAATTTTTGGAATGGTCGCTGTGTGACATCAAGTATGTTGTCTATTTTCATCCATTCGAGTTGCCATTCCGAAAACCCTTTATCTGTTTCAGTTCCGATAACGGATATATCTGGGGCTTTAATCCGCTTAAAGATCTCGCGAGCCATCAACAGAATCTCCTCTTCAAGAATTCGTATATAATAACTTTGAATAAGTGTGCTATAATAGGAGGCCCCAAGCGTAGAGGAGATCGGATAATGAAGCGAAGCAAGATATTCAGCCCATTTACGAACTATAGCACCATTGAAGACTGTTGGCTCCCGTGTAGAATAATAGGTTGTGCGCAGACGTGAGATTTGATCCTCAAGTACAGTAATATATGCCTCTGCTTTCTTTGCAATAGCAGGAGTGCTATCCTGCGGCGTTACCGCATTGCAAAGCAAAGCTTGTTTTCTCGCATCCAGCACTTGTAGAAGGACATTAAGATCAACAGTTGTCTTTTCCTGATCGCTTGCAGCGACCAGAATAGTGCAAAAAAACGAGAGACATAGAGATCGAGCGACCCAACCTCCATTAATTCTCACGGCTCTTAGCATATGGAGTATGCAGGGCAAGATATTTGTTTTCATGGGTTTAGAGGGCCACTAATGCCAGGATCATTCCAAAAGTAATTTCCACCAGGGGCCAACTGGACTGCCTCCGGGGTTGCTTGAGAACTCGCAAACATATTATAATCATAACCAGCTCCGAAACCAGAAGAGTCGCCCATAAGGAGTTTCATCTGATCACAAGCACTATTTAACTCCTCCAATGCGTCGCCAGATAGTCCATTACTACAGGAAAAAGCATTGAATTTGCTTGAACCCGCGCCTCCATATCCTGTTACAGCCGCAAACTGATTTGGGGCATTCGCCACCCCAGTAAACGTATTTTGGACACCACCGGAGATCCCCTGTGCTCCGATGCGATTTAAAAGGACATTAGCTACAGCATATTGGTCGTCGGGATTATTGGATGCTTCAGCATAGATAACTCTGACGGCATAATTTAGATCATCTTTTGTGAACCCCTTGTAATCAGCAGTAAAGCATTCTGTAAGGCCGTATGGATCGTATCGATTTAGAGATCGATTCCATACATATCTATACAGATTTAGATCCCGAGACCTGAATCCAACCGGATCAGTTGTGATCCATCGGCCGTAACTTGGATTGTAGTATCTATTGCGATGGTCGTTAAGCTGCACATCTGCTAACCATTCGCGTCCAGTAAATAAGAAACGAAAGTTATACTGGTTAGATGTGGCAGGTGATGGGCCATATGCCGCAGTCAGACAAATTGGCATCCCGAAGACATCATAACGATAACGCCCAATAATAGCCCCCTGCTCATCTACTAACGCAACCGTTGAGCCGAGATTATCGGCAAGAGGATAAAAGGAGGCAGGAGATGAAGAGGGTGTAGTCAAATCAGCTCGCAAAATCTCGTCCACACGCGCCCCGTGGATGTAGCGAGCACGCAACTTCCCCGTTAAACTACGATCTTCGATGATATTCCATGCAGTATCATAAACGGGACAGAATGATCTTTCTGTATCTTCTACCCATTGATTCTGCGAACCCTTGGTAAAATAATGGCGTTCAACACAGCGTCCTTTAGGATCATACATTTGCGTTAGCCTCACATAGGGGGTAACGACTTCGATAAGTTGGTTCTCGGCATTATAGTTATACTCCTTCCCGTTCTGGCGGATAAGATTTCCATTCGCATCGTATGTCAGCACCTCTACAACTTGATTGGTGTTAATGCTAACGTATTGATTGAGCGCATTAATATTATACTGCGTCAATGTCCATCGATTATGAGCATTTTCAGACTGGTTCATATCGGCCATTCGTTCGCGATTTCCGAGTGCATCATAAACATAGTCGACTCTTCGTACCGGCTGTTGCGCCGCGATAGATTCAAAATAGCCCACGCCCGTCAACTGACCTATGGCATCATAAGTATAGCGTTCTGTCCATCCATCTGCTTCTATCTTACGAGTACGCTGACCGGCTACATCGAATTCATAGGTGCTCGAGGCCAATGTAACATTATCAAATGTATGATTGATGTTTTTAATTTGCCCCAGCTCATCGGTATTCCAAGTAGTCTTCACGCCATTGGCGCGTAAAAGCAATCCGGCCCTTCCATTAAGATCATAAGACCATGTTGCCGCCACTGTACCATCGGCCAATATGCTAGCGAGTTGACCTCGGGGTGTATAGGAAAACGAAAGGATTGTACCACTCGGATAAATTAAACTCGTACGTCTGTTAAAATTATCATAGATATAACTTGTAGTGAACGAAGGCTGACCTAGACGCTCAATCGTCTCAGCACTCATCCGTCCGAAAGTATCATAGATATAACTGAGTTTAGCTAAACTGTTATCGATACTCATAAGCTGCCCTTGCGGTGTGTAGGCGTAGATAATGTCTGGCGCAGATCCCGCAGGACTCCATGTTTCAGCTATCGGACGATTACAAATGTCATAGGTAATGGTCTTAGTTTGCCCAGCGCGAGTCGTATAGCCGACCAGTCGACCGATTAGATCATAAAACCATCTCTTTTGTGATCCATCAGGATAAATCATGGCAGTTTTTTTCCTTCCGTCGTATGTGAAACGATAGGTCTGCTGATTTGCATCTTTTATCGATATCATATTGCCACGATTATCATATTCGACACGCGTGACATTACCGACAGCATCGATTGTAACGATACGGCGATCATTGGCATCATATTCAAACCGAGTCACGCCAGCATCGGGAAGGATCTGGCTCGTCATATTACCACGATTATCGTACGTCCATCTCGTCACACGGCCTAATGGATCAACAGAAGTGACCCGATGTCCGTCAACGTCATAAGTAAAGCGAGTTATCCGGCCTAGCGAATCGGTTCTACTCGTAAGACGATTATCCGCATCATATGAATATGTAATGGTAGCTTGCGCAATTGTATCCGCAAATTCGGTGCGACTGAGCAGGCGTCCTTCAGTGTCGTAGAGGCGCTGCTCGACCCGGCCATCGGAATATTGGATGCGAGAGGGATGAGGTACGAGCGTACAGGAGCCGCAGCCTTGTGGAATTTCGGTGTAATCAAAGGTAGTAACACCTCCTATAAAATCTTCCTGCCGCACCACACGTCCGAGTTTATCATAGGCAAACCTAGTTGTGCGACCTTGCGCGTCGATTACGGTAACTTTCCGTCCGTAATTGTCATACTCAAATCTCTTTGCGGTACCGTCAGGATAGATCATCTTGGTTACTAAACCACGCTCATTAAGTTCACGACGAGTAGTGCGGCCGAGTGGATCAGTAATCTCTATCCGCCGCCCATGGACATCATAGCCAAAGCGCACAATGCCACCTTTGGGATTAATCCACGAGGTTTTGAACCCTTGCTCGTTATAAGTGAAGCGATTCACTCCGCCATCGCGCCCTTTGAACGACGTCACTTGACCAGCGGCATTGTAAGTAAATTCGTGCACAGCGCCATCAGGCAAAGTCATCCGAACAACTTGTCCTTTACCATTACGTTCGTAAGCGGTTTCACGGCCATTGTGATCGATTTCCTTGATTTTCCGTCCTTGGGCATCTCGGACAATCTGTTCTTTAACTTTCTGCCCGTGTTGAATCTTTGTTTTCAGGCTATTACTATCGTAAGCATACTTTGTTTTACGACCTGTATGATCAGTTTCGGCCAGAAGAACGCCACGTCCCTGGTCAGCATATTCGTAACGGGTCGTGCGCCCAAGCGAATCGGTGCGCTCGGTTGGCCGACCGAGCAAACCTTTAGGTGTGCGATAAGTGATAGCGCGCATATCGGAGTACTTCACAACACGTTTGTCGGGATCAGATGGATCCAACTCCAGGCTCGCATACACTCCGCCTGTCGTCGGATTGATCTCCTGATGGATTACGCTGTGTTGATCGTCATAGTAGGTATATCGGATATGCTTGGCTCGCCCCTCATAGCGTGGATCGTCAGCTTCAGTCAGATGCGGGCGATAATAAGGGGAATAATCGTACTTGTAAGTCGCCACAGTGCCATCGCCATAATGGGCAGCAGTAGGAATGATGTATTCAAAACCCTGGTCTGGCGCCGTCATCACAGTATAGTCATAACTTGCCGAGCGGCCATCGCTGCCAGTCACTTTATCCAGCACCGCCACTGTCCATTTCTCAGATTCAAGCTCGATGGCAACGAGGGACGCTCCAGCCAATGTGTTTTCCTGACCAGCAGGAGCCAATACGCGGACTTTCGCAATGGCACTGGGTTTGGATCCAAAATCCAATCCGCAGAAATTGATGAATATGTTTTTGCCGAGGAACGCCGTCTTCGAGTCGCCATCGAATGCCAATTCTGAACCTTTGGTTCCAGAAGGCGTGCCTGCCAAAGGTTTATCCGAGCCAGGAGCAATGAATTGAAGTTCCGCAATCGCGAGCGGCTTGCCTTCGCTACTTTGCAGGCGAACATTGCGGAAAAGATGCGTGCACAAATCGGCAGGCACTGCGATTTCCAGCCATTGCCCGGCTGCTGGTGCCTGATTGATCGCGCCAAGGGCCACCATGCGAGCACCCTGATATTTCATTTCTCGGTATGAGAAGGAAAGACTGCGCCCAGCCGGTTCAGCGACCTTAAGGAGGTTGCCATCGGCATCATATTCCAAACGCATCGCCTGCCCAGTAGAGCTGGTTAATTCCCGCATTTCGTAAAAACAGGGCGAATGACGAAAACGCCAACCGAACCGATTGGCTTCGCCTGCCTTCTGCACCATCTGCACGCCCACAAAACGACAATGCGAACCGTTGGCCAAGGTGACGTCGAATCCATCAGCAGTAACTGCCAGGCGCTCAGGATATCCCGGCGCGGTTTCCCACTTTCCATCATTCGTGAGCTTGAATGCCCGACGCTCCCCAGATGGGTACATAAACATAAGCATTGAGTGCCCATCCGCCGAATCTTGCCCTTCGTATAAGCTGTATTGCCAATTATGCCTCCAATTGTTGAAACAGCCGAATGGATAGATATCCGATGAGGGTCGAGTTACAGAGTTATGGTAACGAATAAACTTCAACTTGCCTTCTGCCGCACCTGCCACCGCCAAGTCCACTATCTCACGCCTTCTATTGCCATTGGATACCTGGATAGGATTGGCGCCATCTGTTGTGTCGCAAACACAATCCCCAGAGCAATCTGCATCCTCCCACACATCGCTCTCTCCAACGTATATATATTCGTTGGTATTCGTATTGTATAAATAACTATAAGTTATATAGTAATCTATCCAACAGCCACTGCCGGGATCGCACTCTGATCCCAAATAATCATCTTCATCGTAGTTTTCCCAACATGCCCACAACCTGGACGGACTGACCGCAATCAGAATCCCAAATGCCAAGACGGCAGAATAGAAAAGAAGAGACTGGATGAGCGAACGAGGTGACATAGCAGAGGAGGAAGACGACAAGGAGAACATGGCGGATTTTGCGTAAGGAAGATGTGTTGAGCCCTCCGGGCACGTATAAGGCAACCGGGGACAAAAGAGCGGCGACGAAGCCGCATGATTTTCATCATGTCAATACATAACCTGTTCTAGTTGTGCATCTTTTACAGGAAGATTTCCTGACTTAAATCGGGAAAATTTCCCGATTTATAAAGCTAATCTATTTGTTATTAAATATTAGTAAAATCCTCTGAAAGTAAGGAGTAGCGCATTGTTTTCACCCTTTTTGATCTTAACTTTTCTATTTGCAACGAATAGCAACTTTTTTCTTCCAAGTGATTGCTTCTGCTCACCACAATGACCAGCAAATGATCCGCTGTGCAAAATTCTGGTTGATTGTTTTGGTCTTGATACCGGCTCTCCGAGCGGAGCTGGCATGGGAAACGAAGGAATTACGTCTGACAGCCGCGCCAGGGCAGGCGGCAGTGACGGGCGAATACCGCTACCGCAATTCCGGACCTGCCGCTGTGGAGATCACGCGCATCGCACCTAGTTGCGACTGTTTGAGGGTACAGCCTGCAACCGCAACAGTTCCACCCGGAGGGGCAGGCGCGATTCGGGTCGGGTACACGGTCGGCGGCAAGACTGGCGAGCAGACGGCAAAGATCGCTGTGAGCACACGCTATACCCTAAACCAACCGACGGTGCTCGCTCTGACGGTTTTCATTCAGGAAACGATTTCGGTACGCCCCCGGCTGGTATTCTGGGCACGCGGCAGCACCGCGACCGAGCAGGCGGTGGAGATCGTGGCGACCGAACCCCGTCAATGCGTGGTGGAATCGGCAAGCTGTGCCGACCCTGCATTCAGCGTCCGCATTGAACCATCGAAGCAACCGGGACACTATCGCGTGTGGATCAAACCGGCGGATGTAACCAAACCGGCCCAGGCGGCGGTTCGCATCGAGCTGCGCTCAGAGGGACACCAGGAGACTCGGATCGTCTACGCGGTGATCAAGTAATTTGAAGCGATAGGACAAGTTTATGGACAGAGTCGCCTCGGATTTTGGCCTCAGACGCCAAGCCAATGAACACGGCTGAGCACGGGAGGATGTCTGCAATGAGGTTCAAAAAGGCCATTCCTCGCGTGCGCGCGGGCAGGCGTGAGGTTAGAGCGTTCCGTAACCGGCTGGCCACGTTTTCGCTGATGGCTCAAACGCAGCTGCACCGAGTGCATTGGTCTGCAACTCCAAATGCGCCTGCGTTTACCCTGCAAATGCCGGGCCGCGC
>Ga0074195_1000843_pt1 | contig 10462 bp, 4 predicted proteins | sample EPASupsiteHSE623_FD_64525 | JGI IMG/M metagenome (GOLD analysis project Ga0074195, IMG submission 64525) | Bioremediated contaminated groundwater from EPA Superfund site, New Mexico - Sample HSE6-23 | ecosystem: Environmental > Aquatic > Deep subsurface > Groundwater > Contaminated ... | reverse complement strand
TTATGGGTTACGGCAGCGGTTACACCTGGGGACAATATTTCACTGGTGGAGCATGGGCAGACGAGTACAATGCAACCAGCCTTTGGGGGTCAACAACTGCCACATCAGCAAGTTCGGTATGGAATTTCTCTTATGTAAGAAGACACAACCTTATGTTGAACAGGGTAGAGAATTCTACAACAATCACAGATGAGGCAAAGAAACACTGGATGGGTATTGCCCGTTTTTTCAGGGCTCTTGAGTATTCAGATCTTTGTGCAACATATGGAAATATGCCTTTTTACGACAAAGAACTTCTGCTGACTGATCTTGACGAGATTTACAAAGACAGACAACCACTTGGTGAAGTTGTTACAAAAATGATAGAGGATTTTGACTATGCGGCAGAAAATGTCAGAGTAACCGATGGTGTAGGTCAGATAAATAAAGATGTAGTTCTTGCATATATGGTTAGAAAAATGTTATATTTTGGAACATTACTGAAATATCACAACATGGACCAGACTGTTGCGACTGCTGCATTGAACAAAGCCAAATGGGCAGCTGAGCAACTTATTGCTGGTGCTAAATACCAGATTGTAGATGACTACAGAGGTACATTCTCTACTAACTATAATCTCTCTGCCAACAAAGAGGTTATATTCTACAGGGAGTATCTTGAAGCTAAGGCAACACACTGTTTAGTTGCCTATGTACATCAGGAGGGTCAGACAGGTACCACATTGAGAGTTCTCAACAGCTACCTTGCTGCCGATGGTCTGCCTATCAAACAGTCTCCGTTGTATAACTATTCTGCAAGTAAGTACTATAACGACGCTGTTCAGGGACGTGACCCAAGACTTCTGGCCTCTTTTGCCGACAGTATAAGAATTTCTGGTGTAACAAAAAACATTGGATACTCAACAACCGGGATAGCTTGCCGTAAGTTCCTTCCATACGCTGCCGACCCTGCTAACTTAATCTATATGGGAAGTACTGCAGTTACAGCAACTCCACTTATCAGATATGGTGAAGTTCTGGTTTCTTATGCAGAGGCCATGGCTGAGCTGGGACAATTCACTCAGGCTGTTGCCGATGCCACCATCAATAAACTAAGGGCAAGAAGTATAAAGAACAATAATGTTGGAAACGTTTTACCTAAGCTCCCTAACATGGTTGTAAGCGGAACAAATATCACTGCCAATGGTGTTGTTATTAACGACCCAGACCGTGATCCTACTGTTTCTCCTATACTTTGGGAGATCAGGCGTGAAAGAATGGTTGAGATGGTATTCGAAGGTAACAGGAAATCTGACCTTAAGAGATGGAAAAAATACAAATACCTTAAGACAGTTGAGACAGCCGGACCAACAGATATAAGTATGGGCGCTGCTTTCAACTTCTACAAATGGGGTTCACCGGCCGATGCTCCTTCAAGTGCAAATGGAAAGAACCTTATAGCTATAAGGAACGCATTCAAGACTAAAGGTTCGTTGTATGTATTCACTCCTGGTGACTCAACAAGGGTTGCTACCTACAATTTGTTCCAGTCAAGCTCAAGAAGAGACTGGGTAGAGGGTGATATCAACTATGAAAGACAATATTTCACATCTGTTCCTCTTGATCAGATTAAGCTTTACAAAGATATGGGTTATACTTTGACTCAGAATCCGGGCTGGGATACTATTCAATAGTAATATAATGGTTCATTTAAGAGGCTGTCTAAAACTAGACAGCCTCTTTTTTCTTTACCGGAGTGTAACAATGTCTTAATATTTTATTAATTTTACATACCTGAAAATTGAGTGGATATTGAGCTTTTAGTAGATTTTTTAGGATAAAATGGGTTTTTAATAATAAATCATTATGATTTTTTAGAACAGACTATACTTCTGCAATTATACAACGGCATTTTGCTAACTTAACTATAAATATTAACCTAAAACTTAAATTCATGTATGTTTCACAAAAATTAACCGGATGGTGTAAGCGATTTACACTTTCGGTATTTACCTTGATCCTCATTACAGGAACTATGGTTGCACAGAACATCAGGATTACCGGTAAAGTCATAGACAAAACCGGTCAACCTGCAATTGGTGTTTCTGTTTTGATTGAGGGTACCAGAACAGGAGTTGCAACGGATCTTGATGGTAAATTTACTATTGAGGCTCCTGCTAATTCCGCTTTGCTCTTTTCTGCCATTGGTATGGAAAATCAACGTGTTACTGTAAACAATCGGTCCATCATTAATGTAACAATGGCCGAATCATCCGTTTTTCTGGATGAACTGGTAGTAACAGCATTGGGTATTAAAAAAGAGAGAAAAGCATTGGGATATGCAGTATCCGACATCAAGTCTGAGGAATTGATGAAGAATAAGACTGCAAACCCTATTTCTTCACTTTCAGGTAAGATTGCCGGTGTTAACATCACACAATCTTCCGGTGCAGCGGGTTCTGGTGCACAGATTATTCTTCGTGGTGGTACTTCGGGTTCTGAAGGCAAAGACAATCAGCCTTTGTTCGTAGTCGATGGTGTGATTTATGATAACTCTTCAACTCTTGTAGGTAACTCTGCATTTGACGGTTCTTATAAATCAGCAACCACTACTTCTAACCGTGTCATGGATATAAATCCTGAGGATATTGAAAATATGTCCATATTGAAAGGCCCCGCGGCGTCTGCACTTTATGGTTCACGTGCAGCCAATGGTGTTGTCCTTATTACAACCAAAAAGGGTAAAGAGGGTGTAGTTGAAGTTAATGTCAACTCAAAATTGTCTACTGCATGGGCAAAGAGTCTTCCTGAGGTTCAGACTCAATACAACAGAGGTTATATGGAAGATCAGTATGATAAGAACAAAAATTATCTTGGAACTGTTTTCAATGACTTTTCATACAACTCATGGGGAGAAAAATCCACTGCAAAGACTTATGACAACATTGGAGAATTCTTCCAAGGTGGCCTTATCTATGACCAAAGTGCAAGCGTAGCCGGTGGTACTAAGAACAGTAACTACTACTTGTCAGGATCATATTACGATCAACAAGGTCTTGTTCCTCAGACAGGCTATAACAAATACACTTTCCGTTTCAACGGCGAGCAGAAGGTTGGCATATTTACATTCACAGCAAATACTGCTTACTCTCAGGCTCATACAGACAGGACCCTTACAGCTGCTGGTCTTTACGGCTCACAGGGAACAGGTGCTCTTTATGGTGTTTACAACTGGTCTCCATTTGACGATATGACTCATTATACTAATGAAGATGGTTCTCGTTTCAGAATGTTTGATGACAGACTTCAACCATGGGAGGAGCGTGACAATCCATACTGGATTATCAACAAAAACAAGATGTATGACGATACAGACCGTTTTACAGGTAGTTTAAGCGTAAAGGCTGATGTTACTGATTGGTGGTTTATTCAATACAGATTGGGTATTGACTCATACAATCAGGTTAACTCTAACCGTATTGGTGCCAATGGAGCTATCAAACAGGTTTGGGAAAATGGTATGATGAGTGACAACGCCCGTCGTTTCAAATATTTGTCACACAACATTATATCAAATATGGGTAAGAAATTCGGTGATTTTGACCTCAACCTGTTGTTGGGTGCAGCTACTGATGATACTGAATCTGACGCCAACTATATGATGGCTTGGAATTTCTCAGTTCCTGATTTCTATTCTTATGCAAATGCCTCAACAGAAAATAAACAATTTTCCCACTCAGCATCTCAAAAGAGACTGTTAGGTTTATTCGGAGAATTCCGTGTAGCTTGGAAGAATCTGTTATATGCAACAGTTACAGGACGTAACGACTGGACATCAACACTTCCTATTGAAAACCGTTCATACTTCTATCCATCTGTCAGCGGTTCATTCATATTCACAGAACTTCTTCCTAAGAACGACATCCTTACTTTCGGTAAGCTTAGAGCATCATGGGCAAAAGTTGGTAAAGATACAGGCGCTTATGAGACAAACACATCTCTGTGGCCTGTTGGAACATATCTCGGAGGTAAAGTCGGTGTAGGTAACTCATGGACTCGTGGTAATCCTTATATAAAACCTGAGATGACAAAATCAACTGAAATCGGTGTTGAACTGGGTCTCCTCAAGAATCGTCTCCGCGTTGACTATGCATACTATACAAACGACTCATACAACCAGATTCTGTCACCTCGCGGACCTCAGTCTACCGGTTATATCTTCTGCTCTATCAATGCCGGTAACGTTTATAACAAAGGTATGGAGTTGACTATATCAGGTACTCCTATTGAAACCAAGAACCTTACATGGGATATGTCATTGAACATCGCAGGTAACCGCGGTACTTTGGACGGTCTTCCTGCAGGTATGGACGTTATGTATGTTACAGACGTACAGTATGCCGGAGCTCAGGCAGCTTCATTCAACGGAGGAAACTTCATGGCTATCGCAGGTACTAAATGGACCAGATATAAATATGATCCTGATCCTAAGACTACTACAAATAAAGTTAAAGAGGCTGACGGACAGATTATCCTTGACAATAACGGAATGCCTACCTATTCTACTGCTTTGAAAGAGGTCGGAAATCGTGAGGCTAAGTTCTCAGGTGGTTTTAACAACACTATTACATGGAAGAACTTTTCATTTAACATGTTATGGGAGTTCAGAGTTGGTGGGGATGTTATCAACGGTACAAAATATGCTATGACCAGCAGTGGTGTAAGCAAATTCTCAGGTGATATCCGTAACAAAGAGCTTACAGTAGCAGGTGTTGATGCAAGCGGAAACGCTGTAACCCATACCTGGAATGCCGATAACACATACCTGTTCAATGGAGTTCAGACAAGCGGTTATAATATCATAAAGAGTTATTACTCTTCTTATTATCCTATGGAAACTACCAACTATATTACAGATGTTAAGCTTTTAAGACTTCGTACACTATCTGTAATGTATGAACTTCCTAAGAGATGGCTGGACAAAACAGGATTCCTCAAACGTGCTTCGATTTCTGCTTCTGCAAACAACCTTCTTCTCTTTACCAATTACGAGGGAGATCCTGAGGTAGCTGCTTCCGGTGCAGGTGTCGGTGGTTCATCTTCTGTTGGATTTGACTATTGTGGAGTGCCTGCAACTACAGGTATGACATTCGGTCTAAATTTAACTTTCTAAACTTTTTTAATGTTAAAATTTAGTAATATGAAATATATTAAATCAATAATTTCTGCGTGTGTCATATGTATGACTACTCTTACACTGGTCTCTTGTAGCGATTGGCTCAATATAAACACTGACCCGGAGAACCCATCTTCAGAGAGTGCTACTTACCAAACTCGCTTGGCACATATCGAATTCTATACCAATTCGGCAACTCAGTTTGCTGCTTGGCGTTCTAGCATGTCCATGGGTGATTGGACTAGAAACTACAACGGTGGTAGTTATTGGAGCATGTCTTTCTGGAGTCCTCAAACCGGAGCTGTTACAACTCCATATCAATGGTGGTTTGTAGGCGCAGCAAGTAATATCTCCTATATGTATGACAAAGCTATGGCAGCAGAAGCATGGCACTATGCCGGTGTGGCAAAGATTATCCGTGCATATGGATTTATGCTTATGACTGACCTCTATGGTGAAATGCCTTATACAGATGCTGTCGGCGAAAACGCAACTCCTTTCTATGACAATGGAAAGACCATCTATTTAGGTTGCTTGAACGAACTGAACGAAGGACTTGAGCTTTTGGCCAAACCACAGGATGGAAAGCTTCCTGCATTGGCAGAGGGTGATTACTGGAACAATGGTGATGTTGCCAAATGGATCAAATTCGGTAACCTGCTTAAAGCACGCTATTGCGTAAAACTGAGCAAGAAAGCTGCCGGTAGCTATCTTGACGGTAAATATGACGCTGCAACAATTCTGGATGCCCTTTCAAAAGGCCCTCAAAGCAATGCCGATAACACTATAATCTACCATAAAGATGACAACAGTACTACACATGACGTTCTTGGATGGAACGAGCCTGTAGACTACTCTCCACTATATTCTGTATGCGGAATGAATAACGGTTATATGGTAACTGAGATGCTTTATAAGAACCTTACCAATTTTGCAGGTAGCGGTATTGAAGACCCACGTGCAGACAAGATCATTCCATGGGCATATTCAGCAAAATCTGCAGGTACTCCTGCAAACATTAAATGGAGTGGCAACTGGAGACGTTCTCTAGGAGTAGATATGGTTTCCAATTCAGCTCCAAACCTTACCGGTGGACCATTAAGGGCTGGATATACTGCAGCTAAACATTGGTGGATTAATTCAGAGTCTCAGGCTCGCAAGGGTGATACTGTTTATGTAGAGTGCACAAGTACATCTAAAGGTTATGCTGCTAAAACAGACCTTCTTTACAGGGCTGACAATACTGACGCTTCAAAGGAATCAGGCTCTTTCTATACAAGGGTTTCTTCTCCTACATACCTCGGAACTTATGCTGAAGCTTGCTTTATCAAAGCGGAGGTTCTTTTCAACCAAAGTAATGCTCCTGGTGCATTCACTGCATACAAAGAGGGTATCAAGGCAAGTATGGAACAGATGAATGTGACTCTCAACTCTTGGATCGCAGGTGATCCTAACCTTGCAAATTGTCCTTCGTTTACTACTATGACTCAGGCAGACATGGATAACTACTTAAATAATGGTATCGGTACTGCAGGAAATCTTACTCTTGGTAAGATCCTTACTCAAAAGAGGATTGCTTTACACTACTCTGTAGAGATCTGGAATGATATGCGTCGTTATGACTTCGATACAAATAAATTCCTGAATTGGGGTATTCCTGCATATCATGCTGTTAACGCTACTGCTCTTAAAGGAATTCCTAACGGAAAACAGTACCGTCGTTGGCAACAATGCTCACACGAGCTGAACTACAACACTAAGAATCTGCAGGCTATAGGTTCAGAAGTTCCGGGTGCAAATATGGAAATTGATGCATGGAACAAGGCGGATGATGTTTGGACAATTAATGTATGGTGGGATTCGGATCAACAGTAATCTCATTTTCCAATAATAAATAAAGCAGGGCGGTCTTTTTGACCGCCCTTTTTATTTTTTTTGAGTAAGTTTTGAGCATGAAAAAAAGTATTCATGGTTTTCATTTTAGATAATCAGTCAATTATATAATTATTAGATTGCCAGATCATTTCGCAAGTATCTGCAAATCACACATGTACTAACGCCTCTGGCAAAGTTATTAGTAAATACCAGATTTGCAGCTGAATATAAAAACCATGTGGAGGCAAATCTTGCCGACACATACCTTCTTGTAATTAATTTCTTGTAAAGAAGTTGTGAAATCCTCCCATTGAGAATACTCGGCCGGAGGGAATGAAGCGAAGCGTAATAACTGAGGACGGACGATGAGCAGTGGGAGGATTTTACAGGATAACCTTTCAATAAATAATAACAGTGGCTAAGATCTCATTGGGACATTTTCTTTTTTATTGGTAACTGTCAAAATAATTGAAGATTACAGAATATTGTTTATACCTTTATAGTGCAAAGCGGTGAAGAAAAGAGTGTTAAAGTAACATAAGCATTTTCATGAAAAAGTATCAATCACTACTATTTTGTCTTATATCAAGTATAACAGTATTTGCTCAGACCACTGATTCCTTAAAATTACACTATGATTATTTTTCTAAATACCTGTCTCCAGAGAAGTTATACCTTCATATAGACAGGACCATATTTGCTCCCGGGGAGACAATATGGTTCAAGGGATACCTTGAAAATAAATCTTACCAGTCGGTTATGCCAACCAGCAATTTTGCGTACGTTGAGCTTCTGGGCGATACCGTGGTTTCCAGAGTTATGATAAAGAAAGGGGAGGACGGATTCGCAGGACATATGTTTTTGTCGGAGGAGACAGCTCCGGGTGAATATATTTTACGAGCATACACCAACTGGAATAGGAACATGCCGGCAGAGTATATGTTTTATTCAAAAATCAACATAGTGGATTACAAAAACCCTGCAGAAAAAGAATTGGTACACAAAAAGAGTGATTTGAAAATTGACTTTTATCCGGAGAGTGGGCGGTATTTTGCTGGCATGATGGCTACAATTGCTTTCAAGACAAATTACAAAAACCTTACAGGATATATACGGAACGGTAAAGGAGAGAAGGTGGCTGATTTTTGTGCTGAATACGATGGGATGGGTAAGGTTATGTTTTTTCCAATAGAAGGAGAGAGGTACTTTGCCAAAGTTTCATCTGATGAAAACATGGATAAAGAATATGAACTTCCGGGACCATCCACAGATGGCGGAATGATAAATATCAAGAGCAATCAGGATGCATTTATCATTCAATCGTATGTCTCACATGGAGCTGCTTCCCTCGTTCTTCACAACGGTTCAGAAATCTATTATTGCGAACCGGTGAATCCGGGACCGGTAAACAAAGGAAGTAATATTATAAGAGTTGAAAAGAAAAATCTTGCCAGAGGCATCAATCATGTATTGCTAATATCCTCAGAAGGGCAAATTCTGTCAGAAAGGCTGTTCTTTGTTTATGAAAAGGATAACGTTAAGGTTGATCTGAATTTTAACAAGGATGTTTATGGAAAGAGAGAAAAAGTATCTGTAAGTGCCACACTCAAGGATCTTAACGGTGATCCTGTTATAGGAGAGTTTTCAGTATCGGTTTTAGACGGTAATTTCAGATATTTTTCACAGGAGGAGGATATCGATTCATATATGATGATTTCCAGCGAGCTGAAAAGGAAAATCAATAATCCGGGTTATTATTTTGACAATTCAGTTCCTCTGAATGAAAGGCTACGTGCAGCAGATCTGTTAATGATGGTTCAGGGGTGGAGATACTATGATATACCTTACTTGTTCAGTCATCATCCTCAGGTTAAGTACGGGAAGGAGTTTACACAATCATTATCCGGATCAGTAAGAACCTTGATGGGCAGAAAAACTGATGTATTCTCACTCATTATGTTTGCGCCGGAGATCGGGCGTAGTTATCATAATGACTTTGGAGGCAGTGATTTTTATATAGACAGTCTTGATTTTCCGGATGGCACGCCGTTTCTTATACAGGCAAACGGAAGGGTTAGTAAAAAGAATCTGACAGTTCATATAGAAAGTGATATCTTCGCACCCCATTTTAAGTATTCTCAACTCTATGGAACACCGTTGAATGGTTTAAATGAAACCGGTACATTAAGGAACGCTCCAATTGCTTACAAAGACTCCGTAAAAAGCGTGCAATTAAAGGAGGTAGTAGTAACGGCAAGCGCATATTATAGACCCAAGCATAATCCATCACCTTTCGGGCAATCTTTTGAAAGGTCGAATGTAAAAGAGAGAGAAGAACTCAAAAGTAATGATTATAAGTATATTCAGGATTATTTAGTTGAGAACTACCCGAGTTTTTATAAAATGGATGATGCAATTTACAGCAGACGAAGCAGCAGCATAAAACAAACAACGGGAGAGACAATAATAACTAATAATGAACCAATTTTATATGTTGACGGAGTAAAATGGTCGACAGTCGATTTAATTGGTATGAGTGTTAGAGATATTGAAACATTGATAGTATTGAGAGGCAATGATGGAGCACTATACAGATCTGTATGGGGTGTTATTCTTATATCTACGCGCAGAGGTGACTCAGAAATGGGGAAGCAGAACATGAAGTCAAATGGAGTAATAATAAATCCACTTGGATGGCAAAAACCATCCAGATTCTACTCTCCTGTTTATGATACTCCTGAAATGTATAATGCATCCAAACCTGATTACCGGACCACTATTTATTGGAATCCTTCTATCAAAACAGATGAAAAAGGGTTAGCTGTATTTGATTTCTATGCATCTGACTACAAAAACCCATGTATTATCCGGATCGAAGGGAAGACTTCGGATAACAGATATATAAGCAGAACTACTTATCTACAGGTAGAATAAACGAGGATCTGCATAACTAAACACTTTGTCAAATTATGAGTCTAACACGACTCAAGGCCAATAACATAAATTAGGCATAAACGTTTTACTATTGCCGTTATTGTTCATATATTTGTTAGGAAGAAATTGAACAACTATTTCTGATTTACAAAATCAGATGAATATGAATGCAGCAACAAGCCTCCCCTGAACTCATTCAAGTGTTAGAATGTTTACAAAAAATAGGAGGATAAAAAACGAATAATTATGCCCGAAACTCAAAATATTGAATACAAGTCTTCATGGCATGATGACTATCTGAAGTGGATATGCGGTTTTGCTAATGCACAAGGTGGCCGGATATATATCGGTAAAGATGATAAAGCGAATGTAGTTGGCGTAAAAGACTACAAAAGATTGATGGACGATCTTCCCAACAGAATCAAAAACAATTTGGGAATAACAGCCGAAGCCAATCTTTTAGCGGAAAGTGATAAGTATTATATTGAAATTATTGTG
>Ga0074195_1004946_pt1 | contig 10465 bp, 4 predicted proteins | sample EPASupsiteHSE623_FD_64525 | JGI IMG/M metagenome (GOLD analysis project Ga0074195, IMG submission 64525) | Bioremediated contaminated groundwater from EPA Superfund site, New Mexico - Sample HSE6-23 | ecosystem: Environmental > Aquatic > Deep subsurface > Groundwater > Contaminated ... | reverse complement strand
GATTTATCTGGACAGCCGGCGCTTTTTCAATAATTATATTCGGACTGTCGCTGCTTTTCAAAATTATGCACTGGCCCGGCGCAGTGATTATGATGCTGTTTGGTTCTGTGATTCTTTTCGGAATTACAATTCCTGTTTTCAGTTATAAAAAATTCAGGGAAAACGGTAAGATTACAGGGCAATACATTTTTATTGTTATTACATCTGTATTCGCCATTCTTTTCACATTCCTGCTATCTGTAAACGTTTCAAGAGATGTACTCTACAACTTTGTTGTTCAGAATGAAAATTCGAACAAACAACTGGTTTATATTAATAAATCATGCAATAACAATTACGAAACGTACAAAAATCTGCCCGACAGCATTCGCATTGCAAACGACTCGGCAATAACAATCCTTAAACAGACATCACAGGAACTGTGTTCGTTTATTGAGGAAATAAAAACTGACATGGTATCGAACTGCGATGCTGTTGACAAATCAACTGCAGAAAAAAAGCTTTCTTCTCCTTCAACTATAATAGCTAAGGACAACAGAAATATATCTCAGTTTTACCTGCTGGGAGAAAAAAACTCAGGGAAAGCAAACATGCTTAAAGCCAAAATTGAAAAGTATAAAGGTGTTATTTCATCACTTGCGGGTAAGGATATTATGTTTAAGGATATTTTAAACGAATCACTTAATACCGAAGACGTAAGCATTTATGGAAACCTGGTTACGTGGGAGGAATATAACTTTTCAGAAAAGGTACTGATTTCGGCACTTAATACGCTGAACGAGATAGAAATTTCAGTTCGACGCATCGAAGCAGCTGCCTTTGGTTCTTTAACGTCACACAGTAATAATCTTTAAATTTTACGATTATGAAAAAGCTGATTTTTAATTCGGGAATTGCTGCGATATACTTTACTCTGCTTGGTGCCTCATTTAAAGCTATGCACTGGCCGGGAGCAAACATTCTTCTTGGTGTCGCAGTAATTTTTTTCTGCTTCATTTTTTTGCCTTCGGCTCTTGTTTCCAGTTACAGGTCACAGGAGACAAAGCGCGGCAAATGGCTTGCAATTGTAACAGGTATTGTTTTTTCTGTTGTGATGATAGGCGCATATTTTAAAATCATGCACTGGCCGGGTGCAGGCATGTTTCTGCTGATTGCTGTTCCTGCTCCGTTTGTGTTTTTCCTGCCGGTATACCTTTATTCGGTAAAGAAAGATAAAAACTATTCTGTTACAAATCTTCTTGGGGTGATGTTCGGTCTTGTCTTCCTTGCAATCTTCAGCGCCCTGCTGGCACTTAATGTAAGCCGACAGGTACTTACAAATGTAAACGACGAAATTTCCATGCTTGAAAAAAGTACGGCAACAAGTATGAGAATTATTGATGGAAAAACAAATGGGGACAATATTGCATCTTTATCAGATGATCTATACAACTATATCGATGTAATAAAATGCGAGATGCTAAACGCTGCAGGCAATACTCTGTGTGCAGGAGGGAAACCGGTAATGCCTGAAAAGGGCGGTGTTTTCATCGGCATTGATAACACTGAAATTGCTGCAAAAATGATCTTCAGCGAAAAGGGAAAACAAAAAATGGAAGAGCTAAAAGCAAAAATAAACAGCCTTAGAAATGCTGTTAAAGACAGTCCCAAAGCCAGCGAAGACCTGAAGAAACTGGCAGAAGACCTGCTGCAAACAGCCGACAAAAAGATGCAAGATGATTATATTATTACATGGGAACAATACGAATTTTCCACCACTCACCTTGTAGCAGTAATTGATGCTCTTACACGCATACAGTCTAATGTAAGGTTCATAGAAGCAGAAATCCTGTCGAAGTAAAACGATCTTAAACAATAAAAAGTCCGGCATCTTTTGGTGACCGGATTTTTTTTGCTGCTTATATTCGACATTCCATCGTCCGCAGTGAAACAAAGGACATGGAATCGTCGAATAGATTTCTCTAAAGCAGTTCGAATTTCGTCCCGAAAATTATCGGGATTCATACTTCGTGCTTATTATACAATAAGGCACTAAGGTCACTAAGAAACACTTAGAGATATGAACAACAGCTTCCTTTTGGAGAACGGGTTAAACCGTTAGGAAATTCAATTGACCGATGGTTAACTTGTGCTTATTTGTTTATATTTTATCGACTACCTTTACATAAATTAATGTTCATGAAGTTTTTTGTCTGCCTATTTTTAATATCCATCTCTTTTACAGCGATTTCACAAACGTGGCACAAGCTTTTTACCGAGTATAATATTCCTCCGTCAGCTGTAACCGGAGTCTGCAGCGACAGTAATGGTGACCTCTGGATAGCAACAGGATCAGCCGGTGTTTTTGTTTACGATGGATGGTCAATGGTCAATTACACCACTTCCGACGGATTAATTTCAAATGCAATAAGAGTAGTAGTATGCGACAATGCAGGAAAGATCTGGATAGGTACAACTCAGGGACTTTCATGCTGGGACAATGGCCAGATCACCAACTACAGTACTCAGAACGGTCTTCAGTCGCAGTTTGTACAGTCACTTGCCGTTGGCTCGGGAAATGTATTGTGGATAGGCACCAACATGGGACTTATCAGGTTCAACGGGTCATCGTTTATTCAGTATACCATTAACGACGGCCTTCCCGCCAATTCAATACGATCGCTTTCCTTCGACGGAACTTATGTCTGGTCGGGCACATTATACGGACTCTCCAAATTCGACGGTTTTACATTTCAGACATTTACTGCATCGAACGGACTGCCTTCAGGAAACATCAGGGCAATTTGGGCCGAATCTTCCAATCATATCTGGATAGGTACTGCAAGTGGTGCTGCTTATTATAACGGATCATCATTTCAGATATTCACAACAGCACAGGGGTTACTGTCTGATTCTGTTTTCTCGATATCAGGCGACGGCAGCGGAATTGTATGGTTCGGACACGGAAAAAGCTTAAGCATGTACAACGGAACGAATTTTACACATTTCAGCGAAACATACCTGTACCCGTCGTCAGTAATAAATACTATTGCAGTTTTTGATGACGACCTTTGCATTGGAACTGATATTGAATTTTTAAAAACTAAAAAATGGGTCATAGACAATCCTATTGAAGCATTTCTGGAAACCTCAAAGATCCGTGCATACATTAACAACAAAAGCGGAATTCTTACATGGAACCCCTCCGGCTCTCCTCTTGCACTTGAGTTTCCGAAGGATTCAGGGACATACACAACCTTCAATTCAAACTTATGGCTGGGAGGTCTGGATCCCCAGCAAAACCTGCATCTCGCAGCAGGCCGGTATACGGAAGCTGATTTTTTCCCCGGCCCTGTTCAGACAAGCGGAATCTACGACAACACATACGACAGCCTATATAACAGGTTGTGGGTAATCACAAAAACCGAGATCAATAATCATATAGCAAACTGGAATCAGCCGGGATATCAGATGCCTGATGCTATTCAGAACTGGCCATCTCTTTCGGCTCCTTATCAGGATATGAATGGCAACTATTTGTACGAACCCACACTGGGGGATTATCCCAAAATACGCGGAGATAAAACAATTCTAACAGTTACAAATGATATCCGGCTACCCCATTCCACCGGAGGTGAACCTCTTAAATGTGAACTGTCTACCATGTACTGGGTTTACGACACTGCCAACGAAGCAATAGCCCACACTGTATTTGTTCATCACCTTATTACAAATTACAACAACTATCCATTCACAAATTTCTATATGGGCATTCAGTGTGACTTCGACATTGGTGAGCCATACAGCGACTACGTAGGATGCGACCCGTCGCTTAGCTGCTTTTACACATATAACGGTTCAGGCAACGACGGATATTACGGAACAAATATTCCTGCTCAGGGTCTTGTTTTTCTAAGCTCTCCGCTTTATTCACACCTCTATTATAACAATGCCGGGGCAGGTGCAATGACCGACCCTGTACTTCCTATGGATTACTATTACAACCTTCACGGATACTGGAAGGACGGAACTCCATATACATACGGCGGCAACGGTTACGGCGGCACCAACGTAACACAGTACTGTTTCGATGGCGACCCTGTAGCCGGAACAGGCTGGTCGGAAGTTTCAGAAGGCAACGACATCGGCGACAGAAGATCCTTCGGATCGGTAGGCCCATTTACACTCAATCCCGGAAAGGGGATCTGCATTGACTATGCTTTTGTAACCGGACGCGACAGCAGCGGCAATAATCTTTTGTCGGTAAATAAACTCAAGGCTAACATTGCCGATGTGCTGCAGATGTACAACAGTTCGTCATTCTATTGCGACACAATAAATATCAACCTTCCAACGAATGTCGACATTGAGGCTGATAATGTGAATACCTGTCCCGGAGCCGCAGTTGAGTTACATCCGCTGGTAAGCGGATTCAACTGGCCTATGACATATACCTGGTTGCCGGCCACGGGGCTCTCCGATCCTTCAATCGTTAACCCGCTTGCTACAGTTAACACAACAACCCTTTACACAGTAACAGTTACCGATGCACTTGGAAATACCGACACAGACTCTGTACTTGTAATAATCGATCCGCCTCAGATATCGCTCGATTCACTCTACGAAATGTGCGCAGGGGGAAGGATAATGCTTCCGCAGTATACAGCCTATCACTGGTTCAACAATAACTGGACAGGACGCTGGTACGACTTTTACAGCTCAGGCGATTACTGGGTTATGGTAATGGACGATTTCGGATGCTGGAGCGACACAGCATTCTTTTCTGTTGATGTTATTCCCGCTCCCGAACCAGAACTGGGTCCTGCCGATACATTATGCATTGGTGATATTACCACTGTTTCGCCGGGCCCCGGATATGTATCGTACATCTGGAACAACGGAAGCACTGCAGGTACAATTTATGTAAATGCCAATGTACTTCCCGTAGGTAATTATCTTTACAGTGTAACCGTCACAAACAGCTACGGATGCGAAGGAAGCGACTCGCGGCTAATAATGGTCATCGACTGCGCCTTTGCTGAAAACTTATCGCCCGACTACCCCGGCTTTGCATACCCTAACCCATTTATAGATTATATAAGAATTGAGACCGGTGAAGGCGAAACAGGTCCGTTTACTATGGAACTATTTGATGCAACCGGAAGGATGGTTGCAGTAAATAAAAGTGATGTGCCTGAACTCTCAGTGCCTGCGCTGTCGCCGGGTTATTATACCTTAAGGTTTTCTTCAGAAATAAAAACTGTCAACTACAGGCTTGTAAAAACATATTAGGTGCGGTTTGGTTTAAGTTCAATAAGCATTCCGTATTATCTGACATGCAGTAATACGGGTGCTTTTTCTTAAGTTCGTTATACTATCTCACTTTTATATTTATTGAACATGTCTGATTTCAAAAAAAAATGCTATATTAACAGCCCAATACTTCACATAGTCAGGATGTCCTTTTTATTAAAAGTTGCAGATAAGTTTTTCTGGTATTTATTTCTTTTTGTATCAGTTGCAAATTGCAATTTGTTATATGGTCAGACTGAAGAGAATCTCAGGTTCGACAGGTTTACTTCTGAAGAATATAAAATTACTAAGGGACTTTCGCAAAATACCATAAACTGTATTATGCAGGACAGTTATGGCTTTTTATGGTTTGGAACATGGGACGGACTAAACAGATACGATGGGAAAAATTTTGTAACATACAAACCCGTCAGATTAAATACCGAAGAATCTATAAGCAATCAAACTGTTAATGGAATTGCTGAGGATAAAAACGGGATTATCTGGCTTGCAACAGAAAAAGGACTTTTCAGGTTCGAAAGAAAGAAACAGGAATTTCAGAATTTCAGGAACGACCCAAACGATGTGACATCATTAAGTTGCGACACGATAAACGTTCTTATAACAGACAGGGATAATAAATTATGGGTCGGTACCGGAAACGGGCTAAACCACTTTGATCCTGTAAACGGAAGATTCGTGAGACTTTTGAACACAGAAAAAGGAAATCCTGTCGGATCAATCGGATGTATGATAATGGACAGATCGGGAAGAATATGGATCGGGACCAGAAACGGACTGGCTTGGAAAGAAGAGGGGTCTGATAAGATTATAATGTACGGCGATAGTTCTGATATCCTTAACAGTATACGAGTACGCTCATTATATCAGGATAAAGAGGGATACATATGGGTTGGTACTGTAAACGGATTACACAAACTTAACCCCATAAGCGGTAAGGAAATACTCTTCCTCACATTCGAACTCGAAGAATCAGGCGAGCCAAACAGCCAGAGAATTACAGCAATTTACGAAGATGCAAAGGGAGTATTCTGGATAGGAACATCTGGTAACGGTTTATTTGTAATGGACAAAACCGGAGGAAATATAAGAAGGTACAATCATAATCCGGGTGACAATCATTCGCTCAGCAACGATTACATAACAATTATTTTTGGCGATGATCAGGGAAATATCTGGGTCGGCACATCTATGCAGGGTGTAAACAAATACAATCCTTATGCATACAACTTCCTTCATCACAAGCAGTCTGCGATTAAACCCAACTCTCTTAACAACAACAACGTATGGTCTTTTCTCGAAATGCAGGACGGAAAAATATGGATTGCTACTGATGGTGGAATAAACATTTTTGATCCCGTAAAAGAGTCGTTTACTTACCTCACTTATCAAAAAAACAATTCAAATTCTCTTAGCAGAAACAAGGTGCGTTCCTTCTGTGTTGATAAGAAAGGAAACATTTGGATAGGATATTTGTTCTCAGGCCTTTCGTGTATTGACCCAGTAACAGGAAAGATAAAACATTATAACACCGAAAGCAGCGGTAACTTCTCTCGCATATCAGTATGGGACATGATTACCGATAAAAACGGGAAGATCTGGGTTGGCTCATACAACGGCCTTAAAATGCTAAACCCCGAAACTGGTGTTGTTGAACGCTTCAATGGCATTAAACCTGACATGCTTTTAAATTACAGTTCAATTTTTTGTCTTGTAGAGGACCATAACGGAAATATTTGGCTGGGAACAAGCAGGGGTTTGTTCTTTTATGATACAAAAAGAAATGTGTTCAGATCTCATGTTGAAAACAAAGGAGGTCTCAACCTTCTGTCCAGCAATATTTTTGGGATATACGAAGATAAAAAAGGCATTCTATGGCTGGGCACAATGGGTAACGGTTTAGTACGTTATGATCCTTTAAGCGGTAAAACAATCAGGTATACAGAATCGGCCGGGCTTGCAAATAATGTTGTTTACGATATTCTCCCTGATAATGAGGATCACCTATGGTTAAGCACCAACCATGGTATTTCAAGATTCGATCCAGCTACCGGTATATTTACCAATTATGATGTTACTGACGGTTTGCAGGGTTTTGAATATAATCTTGGTGCTGCATGCAGAACCAGCAAGGGAGAACTGCTTTTCGGCGGTGTGAACGGGTTTAATATCCTGAAATCGGTTGAACTACCAGAAAAGAAAAATGTACCATCAACCCGGATAACCGGATTCAGCATTTTTAATGAAACTAACTACCGTGAATATTCCAATGGCGATACAATAACACTGGACTACAAAGATAACTTCTTTACATTTCACTTTGCCATGCTCGATCTAAGCGATGCATCAAAGATTCAGTACGAGTACCTTCTCGAAAATATCGACAAACAGTGGCACCGGACTGACGCACAGCATACTTTTGCAGAATATACTAACATTGAGCCCGGAAAGTACAGGTTCCTGCTAAGAAGCATTGTTCCAAACACCGGTTATAGATCAGAGGAAATATCAATAGTTCTTATTATTAATCCTCCATGGTTTGCAACATGGATATTCCGTATTTCAGCGTCACTTTTTATTATAATAATTGCTTCAATTATTATTATCTCCAGATTAAAAAGAATAAGACGCAAACATGAACTGGCAAAAGCTATGCTTGATATGGAGAAGCGTATCTTCGATACCGAAAGAAAGGCATTGAGGCTGCAAATGAACCCGCACTTTATTTTCAATACCCTTAATGCAATTCAGTTTTTTATTTTCCAGAACGACAAACTCTCAGCAAACAGATATATTTCAATGTTCTCTAAACTCATGCGGCAGATACTCGAAAACAGTCAGTACAATACAATCCTTCTTAAGGATGATCTTGATGCACTTGAATTATACGTTGAACTTGAGCTTTTAAGATTTGGCGATAAATTCGAATACCGTGTAATTGTAAGGCCCGACGAAACTGTTCTTCAGAAGTTCATTCCGTCTATGATATTACAACCATATGTGGAAAACGCAATCAGACACGGACTGATATACAGAGAAGATAAAGGGCTTTTAAAAATCGAAATTAACGCTTCGGGTAACGATAAGGTCATCTGTATAATTGAAGATAACGGTGTGGGCCGCAAAAGAGCAGAAGAAATTAGGCAACGTACTAAACCCGAGCACATTTCGATGGGAACTAGAATAACCGAGTCGAGACTAAAACTTATGAACAACTTGTACCGAAGCGAAATGACGGTTAATATTTATGACCTCAAGGACGAAAACGGTGACGCTTCCGGAACCCGGGTTGAACTTGTAATACCTGCTTTCGAAAAATAAATAATTATGATAAAGGCGATAGTAATTGATGATGAACTAAAATCACTAAAGACTCTGGTGATGATGCTTAAAGAGTATTGTCCTGTGATTGATGTTGTTGCAGAAGCAAAAACAGCTCTTGAAGGTATCAGGGAAATCAATACACATAAACCCGACTTGATTTTTCTTGATATAGAAATGCCTAACGGAAGCGGGTTTGAAATGCTCGAAAGCCTTCCAGACAGGACCTTTGACGTTGTTTTTGTTACTGCATATAACCATTATGCGCTAAAAGCGATAAAAGTAAATGCATCCGATTACCTTATTAAACCGGTAGATGTTCAGGAACTTATCCTGTGCGTTAAAAACATAGTCCAACGAAGGGAATGTAATACAAAATCAACTCCCGACATTGAAAAATTACTTAAAAGCATCAAAGGCAATAATCCTGTACGCCTTGCAGTACCCACCGCAGATGGCACAGAATTTATAAACATCCGAGATATTATCAGGATCGAGGCAGAAAGAAGTTATTGCATAATCTTTATGATCAACAACCGTAAGCTTATGCTGTCAAAAAGTCTTAGCGACATCGAGATAAACCTCGACAAGACCATGTTCTTCAGGGCCCATAAGTCGCACCTTGTAAATCTTGAACACATAAAAAAACATATTCGCTTTGATGGTGGTTATATAATAATGGACGATGATTCGAAGGTAGAACTCTCCCGACGCAAAAGAGATGAGTTTATAATTGCAATGAGCAACCTGACAGGGTCGGGAAATTCGTGATGTTGTTCAGTTGTTCGTGCTTCAGATTTCCTGCCTGCCATGCCTTCGCAAAGCTACGGCAGGTAAACCGGCAGGCAAGGCGTGCTTCGAGTTTAGTTGTTTTTTTGTTCAATTATTTATTGTTCATCTGTAAGTTCACTTTATCATTAATAATTAAGAGTTATTCATTAATTAGTTGTTTAGTTGTTCGTGCTTCGGATTTCGAATTTAAATGCAGTCGGCAATCAACAGATCTAACTCCACTTCCGACTTCCGTTTACTGTCTTCCTTCACGTCAGGCGTCAGCAACCTTAAACCCCTCTCCCGCTCTTCTTTTTAACTTCACCCGGCTTACACTCAACCATCCTTATCATTAACTTTTCTATCTTCCCTTTCATTTCGGGCAGTGAGCACGAAAAGTTGTTTGTCATAAATGCAAAAATAAGAGTATGTCCGTCAAGAGTTTCGGCATAACCTGCATAATTAAGCACGCGGGTCATTGAACCACTCTTTGCAAATATTCTCTTTTGTGCACTTGAATTCCTGCAAAGGTGCGACAAAGTCCCGTCCTCACCAGCCTCAGAAAGAGTTGATTTGTACGATGTATAATAATCGCTCTTATTCTTTATATACGAAAGCAGGTCCACCAGAAGTCTGGCCGGCATTGCATTATTACGACTTATACCAGACCCATCGAAAAGGTATAGACCGCGAGTGTCAATATGTTTTCCTGACAGATATGCATATATACCTGCAATCCCAGCCTGGCGTGAGCCAACACCCTTATACCCCAACCCGATAAGCTTAAGTGTGGTTTCGGCATAAAGATTATTGCTGTATTTGTTTGCAGCTGCAATAAGTCCTCCGGCAGTTTTAGACGCCACACTGTCGATAGTTTTTCTGCTCCTGAGCGAATCAGGTAAGTTGAAATTATTCTCAATCAGAATATTTCTGAATGTCATCGCAGTATCGTTAATCTTAACACCGTTTTGCTTGAGCCACCTTGCAAGTTCAGTTGCGGCAGCGAGAGGCGGGTCGGGGAGGATTCCTGCAAGGTTTATGTTTCCGAGGTTTTCTTGGACGTAAACTCTTAGTTCAATAA
>Ga0074195_1004945_pt1 | contig 10467 bp, 10 predicted proteins | sample EPASupsiteHSE623_FD_64525 | JGI IMG/M metagenome (GOLD analysis project Ga0074195, IMG submission 64525) | Bioremediated contaminated groundwater from EPA Superfund site, New Mexico - Sample HSE6-23 | ecosystem: Environmental > Aquatic > Deep subsurface > Groundwater > Contaminated ... | reverse complement strand
CTGGGAACGGCTGCGCTGAAGAACCCTGAGATGGTGCGAGAGCTGGCTGAGGAGCACGGACCAGAGAGGATCATGGTTGCCCTGGACGTGAGGAAAGGAGATGTCACGACTGAAGGCTGGCAGAAGACGATCGGCAAGAGGGCTGTGGAGCTAGGGCAGCTCTTTGAGCAAAAAGGAGCAGGCTCGATTCTATTTACCAATATCGACGTAGAGGGACTGCAAAAGGGAGTCGACCTTGAGCCGACAAGACAGCTAGTGGAGGCTGTGAAGATTCCCGTCGTCGCCGCAGGCGGGGTTACTACTATCGATGACGTGCTAGCCCTCAGGGATGTGGGTGCAGCCGGGGCTGTGGCCGGAACGGCGATTTATACTGGAAAGCTGAGCGTGCGAAAGACCCTTGAGGCATTGAGAGGGTAGTAATTCAGAGGATCAGAGGATAGTAATTGGGGAGGCGATGGTCTTGAGGAAGGGCGAGGTGGAAGTTGAGTTTAAGGGCAGCAAGTCCTGCGTTAGCCTGGACCTGGATGGATCAGGGGTTGTCGATCTATGTTCCAGTTGGGGATTTTTTGATCACATACTGAACGCCTTCTCCAGGACGGGGCTTCTTGACCTGACGGCCCGGTCTGAGGGAGGTTACTACAGAGCGGAAGCTTTGGGAAAAGCAATCGGCCAGGCCTTGGACCGTGCTCTGGGCGATCGCAGTGGAATCCGCCGCTATGGCAGCGCGGCTGTTCCTATGGATGAGGCCCTGGCAGAGGTGGCCCTGGACTTCAGCGGCAGGCCTTATCTAGTATTTACCGGAGAGTTCAGCGGCGACAGAATCGGGGATTTTGAGACGCAGCAGGTTAAGGCCTTCCTGGAGGCTCTGGCCACTGGGGCCCGCCTGACGCTGCACGTTCGCTTCTATGGCGAGAACGATCACCACAAGGCTGAGAGCATCTTCAAGGCCCTGGGCTTTGCGGTTCGTCAGGCGGTAGCGAAAGAGGGGACAGGGGTGCCGAGCACCAAGGGCGTGATTTAGAGCTCGAAATGGGTAGAGCACTCACAACTTCACCACAGAGACGCAGAGGCACAGAGGGATTTAATACTATTATCAGTCATCCCTCAACCTCAGCTTTTCGTTCTCTTTATCTATATCTCTGTGTCTCCGTGCCTCTGTGGTGAGTATTACCAAAGTCAATCATCAGGACGAAGCTGCCGTTTCGGGATCAGCTCAATATAAGCCTTTTATCTCGTTAAAGTCTATCCTTGCAGTAGAATCCAAGGATAGCGGTGTAATGGATATCTTCTTCTCCTGGTATACCGTCTGCACATCCGTCCCATCAGCATCGCAGCATATCAGATCGCCATCTATCCAGTAATAAGGCCTGCCCCTTGGATCAAACCTCTCCTGGACAGTGGTCTTGAAGATCTTTCTGGCAAGCCTGGTCACCTTGACCTCAGTATCTTCCGTCGCCGATGCAGGCACGTTAAGATTTAGGATGTCAACGCCATCAGGAAGGCCGTGCTCTAATACTTTGGCGGCTACCCTGCGAAGAATTTTCATAGCTATCTCGAAGCTGTATTTTGTCCCATGATGAAGGTCGAACTTATCTCCCTGATCGACCACCTGGATTGACGCGGCTATAGACGGTATCCCATAGCTGGCCGCCTCCAGGGCAGCGCCGATGGTTCCGCTGGTGGTCACAGTATCGGTGCTGATGTTCTCGCCGACGTTGATCCCCGAGACAGCAAGGTCTGGAAGCTCTCCTTTCATGATGGCGAAGATGCCAATGATCACAGAATCGGTAGGTGTTCCCGTTACGGCATAGGCCTTCTGGCCGTTCATGTTCAAAGCGGCATAGCGCAGAGGCTCGAAGACTGATACGGACCTTCCCACACCGCTCTTCTGCCCTGCTGGTGCGACTACTACTACCTCGCCCAAAGATGATACGCTTTTAGCGGCTGCGTGGAGGCCGGAGGCGTATACGCCGTCGTCGTTTGTGACCAGTATCCTATGCATCGGAGGTCTAACGGAGCCTAAGATATAAAAAACTCTGTCTTCTCCTCGGCTTCTTGCATGATCAAACCGTTGATCAAATTTAATTGAAAATTAATAATCTAGGCAGAGTTGATAGAGTAAATGAAGCTGCCGTCGGCATAGACGCTGACTTTGCTGTCGGCGGCAACAGCCCGGCAGCAGAGGCCAACGACATTGGCCGCTCCATCGGCCGTATCATCTTTGATCCTCCTCCATCCAAGGCCAGAGATGTGAGCCCATGCCCACTGGCTGCTGCTGTGGGCAAAGGCCATGGTTATTTTCTGGTCGTAGTGCCATATGGCTTCCAAGACCTCGTCTGTAAACAGGTCGATGACTATGTTCTCCCCGGAGCGGCGTATGTTTTTCAGCTCCACCCTGGAATCTTCTCCGCTGTAAGTCTTGCTGCTGGGATTGGTCTTTGCCGAGAATGAATCGCATGATTTGGTCGGGAAGAGGTCCTCTTCGTCACCGCGGTTGGCGTTCTTGTTCAGATCGCACCTGCCGTCACACTGCTCGATATCCACTAAATAATGCCCTTGGTCGTTGTTGTTTCTCTGATTTTCATCTACGTGTTGGACCATCAGCCCCTCGCCTGGAATATAGCTATCAAATCCCGTCCTCTTGCGGTTCTCTATCAGGAAGTACTCTTTTTCATTGCCGCCAGCAGGCAGCCTGTATATCTCCTGGTGTTGGATCGAGGGCTTCAGTGTTATGCTCTTCAAAGAGCCTGAGACAAGCTTCGGTTCGACCCAACCCAGCCGGGCTTTGCACCATCCTACAGGATGAGCTGGAGAAAGTCCGCCGTTGTTCCAGCTCCCCCCGGCCATCAGGTCCCAGCTGCCGGTTCCTGCAGAGTCCATGTCGTAATCGTATAGATCTGGAAGGCCGAAGACGTGTCCAAGTTCGTGGCAGAAAACTCCGATGTTTCCATCCTCAGGCTCCATGGAGTACCTGCTCACCCTTACGCCGTCCACCGTCTTTGGCGATATGTTGGACATGTGGGACCAGATGTGGCTTGTCATTCCCGAAACTTCTGCACCAGGACCGGCGTGCACAATGAATAGCGCATCCACCTCCCCATCGCCGTCTACATCGTAGTTGGCAAAGTTAACGTGTCCGGCAGCGAGGTCGATGGCATCCTCCACAAGCTTAGTAGCGTTTTTGGGATACTCTCCGAAACCGTATTTTTCGTCAGTGTAGTACGAATAGGCTTTAGGCGCTCTGTACCAGCCCGTCTTCCCTCCGTCTCCTCCGATAACATCTCCTGTAACCGTCAGCTTATGATATGAGGCTTCATAGTAGTAGTCCCTCAGGCTTCCTGTAGGGTACTTCCCGCTGGAGAAGAGCATATCCTTGTAGTGCTGCCTGGGCTTTGACGAAGGATTGTCCTGAAAGTCGACCAGAAGGACCAGAGCCTTGCGTTCTCCTGTTACGGGAGTGGGCGCTGAGGTAGGCGCAGCAAGGGTATGCGTCCTCGTATAAGCTGGCCGATGGGTGATGAGCACAAAGCTCTGCAGATCGAGGATATCGAGAGTTGTATTCCTTGGCAAGGACTCTCCTGCGAGGAATCGCTGCTTGGTCTTGAGGATCTTTTGCTCCAGCTGCGGCGAGGGCGGAACTGGATGGACGCAGTGGATGCTTTTAAAGCCGGATTGCCAGGTCATCAATAACAATTGGAAGTGTGAATATAAATAGTTTATCTTTATTTTTATTATGTTGAGAGATTGCCTTATGGTTATTAAAGCTGTTATGACGAACTTATTAATGATATTCTAAATAATATTTTCCTAAATTGATATGGCTGCCCGATGATGGGCGAAGCCATAAGCAGCTCTTCCTAATCCCCTGCCAGATAATTGTTCTCTCGCTTATTCTCCTGCTCGCCTATCGCCTCTTGCAGCTTATCCACGATCTCACGGAAGCAGGCTCCTGCAGGCGAATCTCTTTCAACAAAGGTCACACCGCGGTCACCCAGGGAGCTTACCTCTGGATCGATTGGAATTGCCCCGAGGAATGGAACCACCATCTCTTCTGCAGTTCGCCGGCCTCCGCCTGTGTTGAAGATGTTTATTGTCTCGCCGCAGTGCGGACAGCAAAGCCCGCTCATATTCTCGACGATTCCGAGGACCGGAACCCTCATGCCCTTGATCATATTGACTGCCTTTCTGGAATCGAGCAAAGAGACCTCCTGCGGCGTTGTCACTATCACGGCCCCTGAGAGATCTGGAATAAGCTGAACGACGCTCAGGGGCTCGTCGCTCGTTCCTGGCGGGAGGTCTACCAGAAGGAAGTCCAGATCGCCCCAATCCACACCCTGAATGAACTGCTTTATGGCCGCCATCTTCATCGGCCCTCTCCAGACCACGGCTGAGTCCTTCGAGGAGAGTGTCAGTGCCATGGATGCAACTTTAATGCCTCCTGCATCTCCAGGGATTATGCCCTCCTCCCCTTGCTTCATCCTTTGATCCTCAATTCCCAGAAGCTTCGGGATGTTGGGGCCGGTTATATCTGCGTCCAGCAGACCTACACGGTAGCCTCTGATCTTCAGTGCTTTAGCCATGTTGACAGAGACTGTGCTCTTTCCAACGCCGCCTTTGCCGCTGGCGATGATGATCTTATGCTTTATCCTGGCCATGCGCTCCAAGGCACACTCTTTTTCCAAATTCCGGTTCTGATCCTTGCAGGAGCCCTTCTGGGCACAGGTATCGCACTTGCTAACAGATTCTTTCATGACACACATCCAACGAGTAGTACAAGCAATATATTCTAATTTCTGATGCCGTTTTACTATTATTCAGCTCTCCGGCGCATGGAAGTACAGCTTTCCGCCATGCATTCGCCTGTGAATCCTTCTCTCGCGCTCCAAGATCTTGCAGTACTTTATGGCATCACTGCTCTCCAGATCAAGCAGTGCACAGATCTCCTCAAGAGTGCAGGGCCTTCTTGATAATAGATCCAGCAGCAAAACTTCAGTCCGCAGTGGAACCCTCCAGTCCCAGTCTGGGATGAGCTCGGCGCCCTGGAAGACCTCCAGCATGTCCTGCATCTTATCCTCGCTCAAGGGATCTACGGGTTCAGCTGGCGGCCGAACGACTGTGTTCAGCTGAATCCTGTCCGGAGCAATCGCATCTGCAGCCCTGGCTATCAGCTCTGCCTCGTGCTCGTTCACCCCTTTGACGAGCATCACCTCAAGCCAGATCTCGCCGCGAAACTCCTTTCGAAAGGCTTTCAGGCCCTCGATTATTTCTTCAATCCTTAAGCCCGGAGCAGGCTGGTTTATGGCCTGAAAGGTCTTCTGGCTTGCGGCATCTAGCGATGGAAGCACCACATCTGCGGCTGCGACCTCTTTTCTAACCTCAGGGCTGGTGAGAAGTGTGCTGTTGGTAATAACTGCAATTGGAACATCAACCATCTTTTTGGCTTGGCGTATGACCTCTCCTAAGTCAAGGCTCAATGTCGGCTCTCCCGAGCCTGCAAAAGTCAGGTGATCGAATGCCTCATCTCTTCTGGATTTAATCTCCCTTAAAACCTTATCCGGCGGGACGAGCCTTCTCCTACATCGAGTCAGGCAGTGAGTCTTGCCAAGCTCACAATAGACGCAGTCCAGATTGCAGGTCTTGGAGCTGAGCAGATCTACGCCCATGGAGAGCCCGAGCCTGCGGGAGAGCACGGGTCCGAAGAGGTAATCCATTTATGGTCCTTGACCTGGTTTTCCTGATATTATCTTTTCGGTACCATGAGCAAAGCTTAAAAGACAGAAATGCCCGATAAACCAGCATGGATAAGGCCTCTGAACTTATCAAAAGGCTAGGCAGCAGCGACGATTACTTCGAGCGCCAGAAAGCGGCATGGGCCTTAGTAGGCTTGGGCGAGGATGCATTAGACGTCCTCATCAATGCTTTGGAGAAGGGCGAGTTCTCAGATCTGAGATACAAGTCCGCCTGGGCTCTGGGAAAGATTGGAAGTCCCCGCTCAGTCGAGCCCCTCTGCGAGGCTATGCTCAACGACTCAGACCATGTGGTTCGTGAATGGTGTGCGTCCGCATTAGATGCTCTGGGAAACCAGGAGGCTGTGCCTGCGCTGGTCATGGCCATTAAGCGGGACAGCTCCAAAGACGTGCGCCTGCGATCTGCGATGGCGCTAAGAAACCTGAAGGCAACAGATGCCTTCCGGGAGCTTTTAAGCTATGCGGAGCCCGAGACGCGTGGCATGGCCGTCACTGGCCTCGCCAGGCTGAAGTGCGAGGCTGCTTTGGGGGAGGTGGCCCCTCTGATAGGAGACGAGGATACCGAGGTCCGGCGCAGGGCAGCAGACTTCATGGGAGAGTTCACCTGCCAGGAGGCGCTGGACTCTCTGGCTAAGTGCCTAAGGGACTCAGAGCCTCTGGTAAGAGAGGCGGCTTTGAAGTCTCTGGCGAAGAACAAAAGCGAAGAGGCATGCGACCTGGCCCTCTCTGCACTAAAGGACGGCGACTACGGGGTGCGCCTTACGGCCGTAACATCTCTTGGCGAGATAGGCCACACAAAAGCCCTGGAGACCCTGGTCGATGTCATGTTCGGCGAGGATGATCAAGAGATAAGGGCCTGGGCAGCCTGGAGCCTGGGAGAGATCGGAGATCCGCGGGCAGTCGAGCCTCTGCGCAGAGCCTATAAGACCTGCCCAATGGAGGTAATGAAAAAGTCGAAGGACTCCTTGGTCGAGGTGTTCAAGACAGAGCCCTGAATAAGAGATATTTATTTTGTTCCAGCTTTTCAACAAAAGATTTTTTAGCTAGTTCCTCCAAATAATCCTTAAGTTGATACCCATGAAATGTACCATAATTTTAGTGGTCCTGACCATCTTCAGCTTCCTAGCTGCAGTTGCAGAGGCAGAGAATTCTGCAGATAATAATACGACCAGTTACTGGAATGACCAGGGAGGACTCCTCCTGCTTCAGTATAAATTTGAAGATGCTCTCAATGCCTATAATAATTCCCTGAGAATTAACGCATCCAACGCACCGGCCTTGATCGGGCAAGGAAGTGCCCTTGCGAATTTGGGAATGAGCAATGAGTCTTTAAAGAGCTATGAGAAGGCCATCTCAATCAGCCCCGATAATGCCAAGGCCTGGGTAGGGAGAGGTATTGTTTTGCAGGATTTAGGAAGATACAATGAGTCTCTTCAGAGCTATAATCAGGCTCTTGAATTGGATCCCACGAATGCAGATGCCTTGAATGACAAAGCCTGGCTGTACTATAAACTGGGAAACAACGAAGAGGCCATAGCGAATGTAGATAAGGCTATAGATATTTTCAACAGCCGCCTGGCGGCAGCGCTGGATACCAAAGGTATGGCACTGGCCGCTTTGGGAAGAAATGAAGAGGCCCTTGGATACATCAACCAGGCTTTAGAGCTTGACCCGCTGGATTCCATTATACGGATTCACAAAGGAACCATCCTGAAGGCTATGGGGAATACTTCTGGATCAGAAGCGGCATTCGCGAAGGTTAAAGAGCTTCCGGCTCAAAATCTGAATAATGAAAGCGTTTAGGCACGGTGATCTCTTTGATTTGATGTGGCAAAGGAAGGATGGCCTCGACGTTTATGTCATTATCCTGTATATGGCCAACCTCCAATCCCTGCCGTAAAGTCCTGCCGTGGTCCAGTAGACCTCTTTGGTCACAACCGTCTTATTGGCTGCGGTGGTCTGGAAATCATAGGTCCCGTATCCTGATCTCTCAGCCACCATCCTTTTTACAAGGGTCAGAAAGCTAGGGAACGGTTTGTAAAGAGGATCTTCGAGAAGGTTATTCCCTATCTGGTTGGCATCGCTGGAATAGACATCGAGCCCATCCTTCTGCATGGCAAAGATGCTGTAGTCAGTCCCGTTCAGCCTGGGTACAACCATGGCGCCCAGCATTTTATCGGGCTCAAATGTTGTGCTAATACCTCCCTGGAATTCACCTTCCGGGGAAAAGACCGGATACGCCAGTGCTGTTGCATTGTCCCCCTCCATTGTCAAGAACTCTCCACTGAGTGCTGGGGTTTTGGCCTTTAAAACATGGGATATATGCTCCTGGTTGCTGATGTTAACGCCAACACTGCTCTGGCATCCTTTGCATTTGCCTGCCAGGATCTTTCCTTCCTTGTCGAAGGTAACTGCCTCGATCAAATTCGGATTGGATTCTAAAAGCTTGTTTAAGATTTCTTGGGCTTCTGCTCCATCCAGACCCGTGCTCGATAGATTCCAAGATGCATTTGCGACGTCTGATTCCATATCATCCAGGCTTCCCTGCACATCTGCCTGGGCTAGGAGGAGAGTGAATGGCATATTACCTGGCCCAGCCGATGAAGTATTGTTTTCTGGAATATCCTGTGTGGCGGCAACGGCGATGCAAAGCAGAAACACTATAACCGTTATTGAGCCGAAGCTCAATCCGTTCTTTTTCATAATCTTCATTATGTACGCATTTCGATAAATAACATTGCAGGCTTAGGGTCGCCTTGAGCCTGAGAAAGATCGGAGACTCACGGGCGGTCGAGCTTCTGAAGAAAGCTTATAAGACCTCCTCGAAGATATTTATTCAACATTACATCTTCATCCTCTTTTTGTATCTTAATCCGTTATTCCCCGCATGAAAAAATAGCCTCTTGCTATCATTTTCAGCCAATGTACTTATCCTAGCCGGGACTATTAGGCATACTATGGCAGGAGTCTTCGCGCTAATAATGGGGCCCCAGCCTCAGAAGCGGCTGGTAGGGCGTTATGGTACAGTTCAGCGGACAGATCCCAGTGCCCTGGAGCTGCAGGCAGCTATGGAGATCCTGGCGGAGGTCTTTGGCATCAGAACCTCAGAGGTAAAGGAGATAATCCGGGTGCGATCTGAGGAGCGCGAGCTGTGGCCGGAAAGGTTTTGGATATCAGAAAGATGAATATCTACCTTATGTATTTCCTTATATTGTGCAGATTTTAGTTCCTCGTACTGATCGAACTGTAACTACTCAAGCATCTGGTCAACTCTGTCCATCAGCGCGAAAAGCTCCTCACATGACGGTATGCAGTCAGCGCAACAGAGACAGCAGTAGGCTGTTAGCTTCTCATCCATATTTTCCTTCTTACTGCCTAACATAGAATTGAGCCGCCCCGCCGAACCGAAATGCCAAGTTTCGTATTGTGAAAAATGGCTTCGACATTATCCGGGGACTCTGGTCGAATTGTCACATTCTGGGCATGTATCTCTCTGGGGACTAACGTCCAGCGTCTACCGCTCGGTGCCCGCCGCTGGCACCGAGGAGGCAGCAGGCTGTTGTTCGACGTTATATTTCAAGTTGTTGCGGAATCCCATAGAGTTTCACAGCGCAACGCATAAATACTGTAATTGGACTTTCCGATTTCCATCGTGGAGCAAGCATCATTCCTCTGTCTGGGATATCGCAGAAAGGCGGCGCGTTTTTGTAGAGGGTATTCATGATTGTCGCCTCAAGTCGCTCAAGAATCCGAGGTTTCTTGCCTATGTCTGCTACGAAAATGCGAAATGCCGCTAGTTGTTTTCTGGCAGCTTCCACCAGCTCGCTTTCCCTGCTCTCGTACTCTTTGCGTTTCTCTAGCGTCCAACCCCATCCATGCCATATCTCTTTTCGGACCCCGCGCTCCATGGCAGACATGTCCAAGATCGTGTAATCCCCGCTCAGGTACTTCTTAGTGTGCTCTCGGAAACGTGTGGGGATAGGTCGGCGTGTAATTCCTGCCGCATAGACTATGTAGCCCGTTTTGTATGCAGTGGTCATCAAGTAGACGCCAGGATGCTTCGGAATTGCGGGGAGATCGGATTCAGTCTCGAACTTTGGCCATGAGAAGGGGCCTATCCACTCAATGTCTATAGCCGTTGTTTCTGCCATTCTTCATTTATCCTGCTCGCCGAACGTCACGCTTCAGTTTCCTTTTGCTAGCATCGCACCGGGCAAAACGTAAACTGCAAGCGATGGTTGGTTATTTTTCTGTTTTCCTTTACATGTGCAGCCTTCCTGTCGGGTTAGATCGAGACGCATAACGAGCCTATCCCTAGCCTTCTCTGGGGGAAGGGCGGTCTGTAAGTCCTTTGAATGTCTTTATCGCCACGTGTGCTGGCAATAAAGACATTGCGGCTTGTGAACACAGAGTATCTCACCGCATCCAGGGCATTTCCACTTTTCTTTTTCGTTTCTGACGAAATGCCTTATGCCTAATTTACTGATGTTCTCGAGATTTTCGATCATGCTCATGCCATACTTGGTTCTATACCTGTTATCCAAATTTTTCAGCCTGGCACAAGGGAAGCTATCACAACCGAAGCAATACTTGGCTTTGGAGTTCACAATCTTCTCGCAGTTCTTGATCCGGCACATGGTTCGAACTTTCGTTTTTAGGCTGTCATCACCAAGGCATCCAGGGCATGGTTTCTTTTCTCTCAAATATGCGATGCAGAGGC
>Ga0074195_1004943_pt1 | contig 10475 bp, 8 predicted proteins | sample EPASupsiteHSE623_FD_64525 | JGI IMG/M metagenome (GOLD analysis project Ga0074195, IMG submission 64525) | Bioremediated contaminated groundwater from EPA Superfund site, New Mexico - Sample HSE6-23 | ecosystem: Environmental > Aquatic > Deep subsurface > Groundwater > Contaminated ... | reverse complement strand
AGAGAGAGCTTTCCGTGCTGATTCAAGGGAATCATGTCCTTTGGGAGTCTTGACTGGAGCATACTCCCTGTTCCTGTCCACCACCAGCAAGCCACAGTTCCGAGTGTAAGCCAAGAGATCAAACACGAACTGTTCCACCTTCTGCAAAGGACCGAGATCGACACATGCATCGTGATACACGATTCTGTGGTATGGTAGCTGAATTCCATCCCTAACACACCGTTCCACGAATGAGATACTCCAAATGTGCGTGCCAATACTGGCTGGCACGGCGTGGAACCAGGAATCGGGAGAGAGATCTTTGAGGAAGTGGTACTCGAGGATATACAGCAAACCGTTCTTTTCCGTGCATCGCCCCATCTTTTCCTTTGGATCATACTCCATTATGACCTTGGTGGTAACGTCGAATCCGTTTTCGTGGTGGTAACCCAACAGTACAGGATCACAGATTTGTTCAAGGACATTTGGATACTGGAAATAGAACAGATAATCGATTCCTCTGCGGATAAGGTCCTGTAAAAGAGACGTTTCCTTGAGAGCGTCAAGCAGTCCTCCGTGGCCAGTGGGATTTTCAAGGTATATGCCATTACCCAGGTCAATTGGCCGGCCCCTCATGTCTAAAACAGGGAGAGTCGCCTGCTGGAAGAAACGTACGTCCTCCCTTCGCACCCCGAAGAAACCGTTGGATTCGAATGTGTGAACAGTTGCTGGGTGAACCCCTGGACTGGTTAGTACCAACCACTGCATTCCAGGGGCTAACCTCTTTTGAATTGCTGCTATCTTTTCTGCTTGAAGCCTGAATATCGAGCGTTCGGTAACCGGCCCAATCGGCAGGTCGCCACGTATCGCTTTTGTTTGCATTCTCGAAGACAACCCACCCGCAACCATCAAGGCGGCGACTTTACCTTCTTTGAGCAAAGTCCGGCCGAGTCGAGCCAAGTCAGCATCAAAGCTTTTCCGGGTGTCAAGATAGGTAGACGGCGGTCTCAAGAGAGTCAAGTCCTCTCTTCTCTCCTGGCCGCCTATCACTTGTCGGACGAAATCAAGTTTGTCCTTCATGATGTCACGCTGCTCTTCTAAAGTAGAAATTGGCCCAATAGATGTTCATCGGGTCTCCGTACCTGTTTTGCTTGTTCCATCTCAAGATGATATCTTCTCTTTCAAAGCCAACCGCCTCAATCATGCTCATGGGAACAGTGTGGTCGCTATAGTACTCGAAGAACCGTCCCCCATCGCAAATCAGAGAATGGTCTCCAATTTTGAAATTGACAAAGAGCAGGCCACCTGGCTTGAGCAAGCGGTAGAAACTCTGGTATATCCGTTGGGCTCGGTCTTTTGGCACGTGAATCATCATGGCACATGCAAAAATCAAGTCGAAATCCTGATCTATGGAAAAGTAGCGATCCAAGTCGTAGATATTCTTTGGTAAAGGTACATTTACGCCAAGTAATTGACTGGCTTCTTCAAGCATTTTTGTTGAAGCGTCCAGGAGTTCAACCTCAAATCCTTTATCCTTAAGTAGTTTGGCATATTGGCCTGGTCCACACCCGACGTCGAGCGCTTTTCGCTCTCGGAAGATCTTCCATCCTGTGATGTCATCGATCCGATTAACAAAGACACTGATTGGGTCATCCTGGTAGCGGGTGCTATACTGGCGACCCATTTCACCATTGTAGAAAGAAATGGTTGAAGTTTCGACAGCTTCCCTTACTCTTTCATTCCATTTCTCAGATCTGCAGTAAAAAGGATCTGGAGTGTATTCACCCGATTCAAGCTTGTGAATGATCATTGTGACAATAGATCTGATGTCTAGCTCATCCCACTTGACCTGAACGCAGATGAGAATACGATCCACGAACTCTTTCAAGTCTCCCTCTGTCACTCCCTTTGTTATTAGCTCGGTGATAGAACGATCTAGCCTCTCGATCTCCCTGGGATCGATGTCTTTCGCAACCGTTGCTAAGTAACGACCAAAAGACACGCCATGTGTGAATTTGAATATATCAGGGCGAGCGTAATAGGCGTTGAACGTATGTAATAAGGCAGAGTGCAAGGCTGTCTTCTTCTCATTCGCGTGACCGTTATCAGAGGCACCACCATTCTGCAAAAGACGCTGGGCGATCGGAAATTCCAGGATTGCCGCTACCTCGGCGGACAGTCCCCAATCCCTTTGAGCCGAAGCGTCTTGGATGTACCTTGAGTTACGCGCATCGTGGTAGCGAACCAAACTTGCGGTTGGGTTCCTGACGTCGAAAGGAGTCAAAATGTCATTCATTATTTCTCGAAGGCTTTCCTCACACCTCACTTGGATCTGTGGATCAACTTGTTCAACGAAATCCATACCACTGCTTTTCAAAAGAAATGGAAAATACATCAAGAAATTGGAACGTTTCATACGCCAGAAGCGATGGTACGGCACGAAAAATGGGAGGGGAGATAAAGGAGAATCCAACACGCCTTTGGGCCGAGGCAAGAATTCAAAAGCTGATAAAAGTTCGCCAGACATCTCCGGTAACACCTCACATATGAGAGAACGGATCTTGTTGGCAAGTTCTCCGAGCTTAGATCTCAGACGCAATTGTCGTGTAACGTCTTCTTCGGAGAGCAGGTCTAGAAGCTTCACTAATGCCGCGTAAGTCCCAAAGTAGTGGGAATTGTCGATCTTCCATTCCTTGAGATATGTCGTCAAGTACTCCATCGTTCGTTCAAGTTCTTCCAAAGCCTTCGGTGCGGTCTGTTCCTTGCCGTACAGCAAGAACCCAATGACCGCCATGGCAGTATGACGAACGCGGATGGGGACTGCTTCTGCAGCCCCCCTTCCTGATCCGCCCACACCAATTCCACCTTGGAAACCTATTCTTTCCTTGAAATTCTTTCTAAATGCGTCCGCCACGGAGTTCTGCCTTCTAAATCTCAACTCGAGCCCCGGCGAGACACTATCCAAGAAAGTGCAGTAGTGATAAAAAGCATAGCAAGTGAGATCTGTTCCGCCTATTGTCCGCATTCCACGGTTTCGTTCGATCTCGCCGGCATCTCCTTCCCAGAGTGCCTCCATCCATTTTGGCAGAGTCTTTGACCATCCCCCTGAAGGTAGCTGATCTAAGCGAAAAAAGGCATATGCCGTACGCCAAAGGGCGCCTCTCCGTTTTTGAGCATGTATTTCCTTGTCGATACTGACAATAAAGTCAAACTCCCTTTCGAGTTCATCTCTCAGATCCCGGGCTGTGTCCAAGGCTACTTTGCGAACTTCTATACCGATCCGCGGATTGCCCGCTGCAAAAATGAGCTGCGCAAGCAAGGCAGAAAAATATTCGAATCTCCAGTCAGTCCCAGCATACAATGATTCCATTGCGAGCTTGCGCAAGGCTTCAATCGCGCGGCAGGCCTTCTGCAGCCTGAGATTTCCAGTTCGCTCCTTGTCGTTTCTGTCCAAACCTAATGCACCATCGAGAGCCTTATGGTCTTTCCAAAGGTCTTGACTGTCGCGCATGTACAAGAATAGGCGGATCTCTCGTTCAAACTTCGCAATATCTCGCATTACGTGCAAAGGTCCAGTCTGTCCAAAGTCAATCACATGAGGGCTTTTTGTTTCATTGACAATCACATTCTTGGAGTGCAGATCTCCGTGCTGAAATTTCAGAAAACTCCCCCTCGTGTACCTCACAGGCCTTTTCCCACCAATATGTGAACGTCGGGAGAGTGTCTCCAATTCTAGTCAGTTCGCGTGACATCACGGCAGTGTTCTCAAACTTGTACAGACGGAAGACATTCCCGTGCTGATGCTTAACATCCAATTTATCTCGTCTTAATATTCCTCTGAAAAGCTTGTCGATCACTTGAACTACTTCTTCTGGATCTTGTGAATCAGAATAATATGTGGCAAAACTCTGGGCACCTTTTGTTCCCTCGCCCGCGCTTGCACCCGCTAGTTGCATCGGTAGGCAGGAGGTTCCTTCAACCTCTATGATTTCTTGAAGGTCAAGGTTTGCATTGAGAAAATGATCCTTGGCATTTTCAAGTCCCGCGCGATCTCGATCCAGGATGGCTTTGCTACCCAGCTTCAAAATCAGTATGTTTCCAGCTCCGTGTTGTGTTTGTGGGGCGGCAAGGTAGGTTTGAGCGCCTGACATGCCACTAATATCCTCCAACATGTGAAGCGCAGTATAGTTTCTTCGAGCCATCAACTCCGATAATACTGTTCGGAATTGTACCGGCCATTCATTAAGTGACATTCCCACCCCTCCTTTACAGTGAACCTACCTTGTTCTCGGAACAGCAGAACACTCAATTCATCAGTAATACAAAGGTTCATTCCGCATGCAGGCCAAGTAGTTCCTTAATCCATGAGAGAAGTAGGATCGCGAGGTAAACCTTTCACTCGCCACGTACGACAGGCGGCCGACCTTGTCTTGATCATGAAACCATACGTTCCCTTTTCCTTCCGTGACATGTCCGATGGAAAAAACGGGACAACCGAGCCTTTTCATAACGCTCAGCAATGGCTCCAGCCTGTCCGTGGTTACAGTGCAAACCAACTCCCAATCTCCCCAGGCCAACAACAGTTTGCGCACATCCAGACCGGCTTCGCCAGCCACTTTCTTCACCAGTGGATCAGTCGCTATTCTTGATAAGTCGATATGCAAATCGATACTCGATCCAGTGCGGGCGATCTCACAGCGCAGCCTTTGGCCGCAACCAAATGACAACAGATTCCGCCTGTGAGAGAATGCAAAAGTGACAATACTTACAGGAGGAAATCATGGAATCGTTTGTAGAAAGACACGCAAAGCAAATCACAGGTGTAATCAGCGGATTCGATCGTCTGGTATTTCATGGTGTTATGCGTACACTGTCCTATGTTGGAGGGATGATGATATATCTTGGTACGGCAGGTGTTTTGCTTAAAGATTTTGCAGATCATGCCTTGTCTATGACCAAAAGAATCAGGGAAGCTTCTATTCAGGTGGCTCAGACCGCCAACCGGCCTGTCATTTACCTGCCGTCGAGTCAGACAAGCAAGGAGGATATGGCTCGCGAGATTGCGGCACGAGATGGGATTGACACAGGACTAATCTGTATCTTGAAGTCTCTTGAGCCATGTCTATCGTACGATATTTTCAGGAATAGGGAGGCTAAACGTTTGGAACTCCGGTCTCGCTTGCGTAAATGTTTACATTTGTATCACTATTTATTCCATCCGCAATTGGGATTCATGAATATTCGCATTCAGACATGGTTTCCTTTTTCCATTCAGATCTGTATCAACGGCCGTGAATGGTTATCCCGCCAAATGGACGCGGAAGGTCTCTCCTATGTGCGCATGCGTAATTGCTTCCCCTGGATTGAAGATCCCGTGCGTGCGCAAATCCTCATGGAATCGCAGCTTGATGTGAGCTGGCCCGATATCCTCAACCCCCTTGTGCGACAGATCAATCCTCTTCACGATAGCCTCTTTGAAGCCTTTCCCATCCAATACTACTGGACCGTACACCAGAGCGAGTGGGCTACCGATCTCATGTTTAAAAATGCCGAGGCGCTCGCGGAAGTCTATCCGACTCTGGTTCATCACGCTGTTACTACTTTCGGCAGCCCTGATGTAATGCGTTTTCTTGGACGCAAGGGGGTGATCCATCCTGGTTTCGGCGGCGAAGTGGTCAGCGATTACAAGAAGAGAACAGAGGGGGTAAGAGTAAAACACAGGTTGAACCACAACTCCATTAAGGCCTACGACAAGGAAGGCAGCATCCTGCGGCTGGAAACAACTATCAATAATCCACGGGAATTCAAGGTTTTTCGCCACAGTGAAAGCGACAGGGAGGGGACAAAAGAGTGGCTTCCCATGAGGAAAGGTATTGCCGATTTGCATCGCCGGGCACAAGTCTCCCAGGCTGCAAATGACCGCTATGCCGAAGCCCTGGCCTCGGTGGAAGAGACAACCCCCCTTTCGAAGCTCGCCGATGGGCTCTGCCGTCCCGCTCAGTGGAAAGGCAGGCGAGTACGCGCTCTCAATCCCTACTCCCCCGAAGACGCCTCTTTACTTCAAGCGGTTAGCCGAGGCGAGCTCACCATCAACGGTTTCAGGAACCGCGACCTCAAGCCCCTTCTTTTCCCGAATCAGATCCGTAACCGCGAAGAACAACGCCGCATATCCGCCGCCGTGACTCGCAAGCTTCGCATCCTGCGTGCTCATGGCTTGATAAATAAGGTAACCCGTACTCATCGATATATCCTTACCGACAAAGGCCGCACCGCTATTACAAGCATCCTCGCCGCGCGTAATGCTAATGCGGTTTCACTAACCAAATTAGCAGCTTAGAAAATTCTTCGCAGGAGAACAAGATTTTGGGACTGAGTAGTATAGTAACGCAGCCACCGCCTCCCACGCCGCCGGGCCTGGTCGATCCTACCGATCAACAAGAATATCCCATTCTTCTTACCGCCAATACAACGAATATAGAAACGGGAAATGTCATTAATATCGGTGGACTGAATCTGGTCACCATGGCAATGGATCCGTTTGTCATGCAATACACGGCCGGCTTTCCGCTCGAAAAGGTGGCCTGGGGTCGGCTTTCGGTGGATGCTCTTTCCCAACAGACCAGAATCACAAGCCTTGTTTTCAACATTCAAATTCTTTCACCCTACCTCAACCAGGTGCAGAGCTCGAATGCTGCCTCGCACGTCCTTCGCACCATGGAGCAAGCCGTCATCGGCGAGGACATTCCCGGAGCATTCGGGAACGCGAAATCACGGTCGGTTATTATTATCAGTTCCGACGGCTACGTGGCCGGATTGGCAGGACTTCTTAAATTGCACTGGACGCTGCCCGGCTATCAACCGGATTATTGTTCTCCGGGCGGAGCACTCGTTTTCGAACTGCGACAGTCGAGAAGCACGAAAGAGTATCTTGTTCGCGCGTTCTATACCTCACAAACCTTCGATCAACTGCGTAATCTGACGCCGTTGACACTCAAAAATCCACCGGCAACAATGCAGCTTTTGATTCCGGGCGGTAGCAAATCAGCCACGGATCTGGATGTCGATTTTTACACCTTTCAAACGCTTTTGAGAAAAGCGATTAAGCCGGCATATGTGCAAGATCCTTCGGAAGAGGACCCGCCCCCCGTGTTGAGGGGTGTTCCCTTAAGATAATTCGGAGACAACGAAGGTATCGGATATGCTGAATTTTCGATCCGCAGGTGCTTAGGAAAGAAAGGAGGCAAAGTGTACCATATTCGGTTTCATGGCCGTGGTGGACAGGGAATGAAAACCGCGGGCCGAGTCCTGGGTACTGCGTTCTTCCTGGAGGGCTACGAGGTCCAGGACGCACCGCGATACGGCGCAGAACGACGGGGTGCCCCGATCTTTGCCTACGTTAGGGCCTCCACCGGGGCCATCAGGGAGCGTGGCGTCATAGGCAGGCCTGATCTGATCGTGGTAGCCGATGAAACCTTGCTTCAGATCCCGGCGGCGGGGGTCCTGTCCGGGGCTGCCGAAAAAACGGCGATGATCATTTGCACCGCCGAAAGGGCTGAGGTTTGGAAGGGAAGACTCAATTTTGACGGGCCCCTGGTTGCGTTGACCGCACCTTCCGAACGAGAAGGCCGGCTTGAGCTTCGATCCATAAGTTCTGCCTGTGCCGGAGCTGCGGCACGCCTCGTCGGTGTTATTTCGAAAGACGCGCTGATGGAGGCTGTATCCCGCGAGCTTGCCGGGCTTGGAGCCGCAGCCGTCGACATGAACCGGCAAGTGGCTCTGGCGTTTTATGAATCGATGGCAGCTCATGAGGGACTGGTGACCGAACTGGACGAATTGCCGCCGGAAGCCTGCCGGAAGCCTCATTGGATCGATCTTCCCTTTGAGGATGCCCGGACCTCTGCTCCCGCAATCCATGCAGCCGCGACCAGCCACCTGGTGAAGACTGGACTCTGGAGAACGATGCGTCCAGTCATAGACTATGGTCATTGCCGGGGCTGCTGGTGGGTCTGCAGCACTTTTTGTCCCGATGGAGCCATAGCTGTAACCGACGACGGGTATCCCCGGGTGGACTATGACCACTGCAAAGGATGCATGATCTGCGTGACCCAATGTACCTCTCACGCCATCCGGGCCGTGCCGGAGCATGAAGCCGGGCATGTGGAAGATCAGGGAGGTGTTTCATGAAGCGCACTCTCCTCACAGGTAACGGCTCCGCCGCCTGGGGTGCACGGCTTGCCAAAATCGACTACCTGCCCGCATTTCCCATTACCCCACAGACGGAAATTATCGAAACCATCGCCAAATGGATTGACGCGGGTGAGATGAATTGCCGGATGGTCACCCTGGAATCCGAGCATTCCATGATGACCGCGGCCGGTACGGCGGCAGCCACTGGCGTTCGGGTCTTCACGGCCACATCCAGCCAGGGGCTCCTTTATGCCATGGAGATGCTCTACACCATTGCGGGTTGGCGCGTGCCGTTCGTCCTGGTCAACGTATCGCGCGGGCTTTCCGCGCCCATCACCCTGGAGCCGGATCACAACGACATTCTCGCGGCCCGTGACTGCGGGTTTTTGCAAATTCACTGTTCGACATGTCAGGAGGTGCTGGACAGTGTCCTGATCGCCTGCCGCCTCTCGGAGCATACGAGCGTCAGGCTCCCTGTCATCGTGAACCTGGATGGGTTTTATCTCTCTTTTACCAGGGAGCCGGTCGAAGTTCCCGAACCGGAGCTTGCCCAGGAATTCGTCGGTCCATTCGCCTCCCAGGGTATGAGCTTTCGCGCCAGCTCCCCGGTCAGCCAGGCGGTTGCCGTGCTGGGTGGCTCTCCATACTCTTATTTTCGCTACGAAACGCACCTTGCGGCACAAAACGGCGTGTCGGCCTACGGCGAGATATCCAGGGAGTTCGAGCAGGCATTCGGAAGACGTCAGGATGCAGTCGAAGAATACCGTATGGATGATGCGGAACTGGCCTTCTTCATGATCGGCTCCTTTGCCACCAAGGCAAAGGATGCCGTAGACAGACTCCGCAGGGCGGGCTGGAAGATCGGGCTTCTGAGGCCGCGCCTGCTCAGGCCGTTTCCATCGGAGCTCATAAGGCGTGCACTCGCTGGAAAACTCGGCGTCGCGGTCATAGACCAGAACCTGTCTGTGGGAAAGGGCGGAGTGCTTTTCACTGAAATTGCCTCTTCGCTGTACGGAATGGAACGCGCTCCTCTCCTTGTAAGCTTCATCGGAGGCCTTGGAGGGCGCGATATCTCTCTTGAGGAGCTCTACGAAATGGCGTCGGTCACCCGGAAGGCGGCTCAGGAAGGCAAGGCTCCTCCCGCCAGGTTGCTTTACACGGAAGAGGAGCTGCGGGAAGTGAGAAAACTGCAGGCCATTGCTCACGTCGAAAGACAGGAATTGGAGCCGGGGCGATGAACGAAACGACATTTCGCCGCAAGAAGGACCTTCCTTCCATTCATCTTTTGGGAACCGGCACCCCGATGTGCGCTGGGTGCGGAGGTCTCGAAGTCCTCCATCAAATCTACGATATTTTGGGCGAGAGGACCGTGTTCGTCAACGCGGCCGGTTGCATGACTTTGCTCGCAACCTACCCCTTCACGCCTTTTCGGGGCTCCTGGCTCTATACGTCCATGGCCTCTGCTGCTGCGGGCGCCCAGGGTGTGCGGGATGGGCTCGACATCCTCCTCGGGAAAGGAGAAATTTCATCCGGCGAGGATTTGCAGGTCGTTGTCCTCGCCGGCGATGGCTCAAGCTACGGAATGGGACTCTCCGCAACGTCGAGCGCTATCGAGCGGGGCCTGGATTTCATTTATATCTGTTACGACAATGAAGGCTATGGGAATACGGGCCAGCAGTATTCGGACGCCACGCCGCACGGAGCCAGGACGGCAACCAGCAAAGGTCCGAGGGGATTTCCGGGGTACAAGAAGGATCTCTTTGCCATCTGGGCTGCGCACAAGCCGGCCTACGTCGCGACCGTGTTGGGTTCTGAACCGCTGGATCTGGCCCAAAAGGTTGAAAAAGCGAAAAGCCTTAAAGGGTCGAGGTTCATTCTGGCCCTTGCCCCTTGCCCCACCGGCTGGGACTATGATCCGAAGGATACGGTCGAAATCGGCACTCTGGCACTGAAGGCAGGAGTCTGGCCTCTCAAGGAGTATATGGCGGGGAACGTGGTACACACTCATATCCCTCGCATGAGGGTTCCCGTCGAGGACTACCTGAAGGCACAGGGGCGCTTCGGCCACCTCTTTCATCCGTACCGAAACGAAGCGGTCATCGGCGAGATTCAGGGGATGGTGGATGCATACTGGGAATCGGTGGGCTGATGGCCTCACGATGGATTGCGGATAATAGACATACGCAATGAGCCTCTTGCAAAAGTCCTCCGCCGTCATTCCCGCGAAGGCGGGAATCCAGTCTTTTCAAAGCCTTCTGGACCCCCGCTTTCGCGGGGGTGACGATATTTTGAGTTTTGCAAGAGCCTCG
>Ga0074195_1004942_pt1 | contig 10475 bp, 9 predicted proteins | sample EPASupsiteHSE623_FD_64525 | JGI IMG/M metagenome (GOLD analysis project Ga0074195, IMG submission 64525) | Bioremediated contaminated groundwater from EPA Superfund site, New Mexico - Sample HSE6-23 | ecosystem: Environmental > Aquatic > Deep subsurface > Groundwater > Contaminated ... | reverse complement strand
CTGATCAATTAATATCTGTGCATCTGCTTTTACATTATTTTTTACACCCAATACGCTTAATACCAATTGAACGAGAGCTGTATTTTCAGGGTTTACTTCAATTGAACTTTCGCTTGCTCGTTCAAGTATTAATTCAGCTTCTTCAAAGCCGAGTTTTGGTGGTTCGGGAGCTGGTTTTGATTTTGGTATAACAGGTACGACAACTGATTTTTTTCCCTTGTTGTAGGCAACAAATAGACCAATAACAAGTGCGACGATAACTACATATGCAAATAATGGCATAAAACCTCCTCGGGTTTATTGAATGTTTTTTTGTTAATTACGCGAAACGTGAGCTATTTGTATTTTGCCACATATAAAATAGATGTCAAGTTTTAAAAATTGAATGATTCATGTGTCGAATGTAGAATAGAGTCATGAAAACATCAATCGTTGAGGTGGGGCCGGACCATCATCTCACCCCGGACGTCGTCTGGGAGGTTGCGCATCGTCCGGGAATCAAGGTTGTTCTTTCTCCCCATGCAAAAAAGAAAATAATTGCATCGCGGAAAGTGGTTGAACGCATTGTTGAAAAAAGAAAAGTGGTCTACGGAGTAACGACGGGATTTGGAAGTTTTAAAGATAAGTTTATTGAAAAAGAATTTGTAAAAGAATTACAGCGAAATCTTATTCGCAGTCATTCATCGGGCGTTGGAGAATTACTCTCAAAAGAAGCGGTGCGCGCGTCAATGTTGGTGCGTCTTAATTCACTTACCCAAGGCTATTCGGGTGTGCGATTTGAATTTTTGGAATTTCTTGCGGCTCTTATTTCAAAAGATATTATTCCACTTGTGCCATCACAGGGATCGGTTGGTTCATCGGGTGATCTTGCGCCACTTTCGCATATTGGGCTCGCGATGATGGGCGAGGGAGAAGTGTGGTATAAGGGAAGAAAAATGAAAACTGCAGTAGCACTCAAAAAAGCGAGATTAACTCCTCCGGGATTTTTGGAAAAAGAAGGACTCGCGTTTAATAATGGAACGTCGGTGATGACGGGGATTGCTGCACTCACACTGCATAAAGCAGAGCAGCTTATTGAGATTGCCGATATGGGAGTTGCGCTTACGCTTGAGGCGGTATGTGGGGTGACAAATGCGTTTGATCCGCATGTACAAGCGGTTCGTCCGCATCCAGGGCAAGCGATTGTAGCAAAAAATATAAAGAAGTATATTTCCGGATCAAAATTAGTAAATTCAATGAAGGGGAGAGTTCAGGATTCGTATTCTCTTCGATGTTCACCCCAAGTGCATGGAGCAATTCGCGATGCAGTGAAATATGTGCATTCAGTGGTTGAATGTGAATTAAATTCCGTGACTGATAATCCAATTATTTTTACGAATCCGGATCATGCGGTTTCAGGAGGAAATTTTCATGGTGAGCCAATTGCAATTGCAATGGACACTCTTGGTATTGCAGTTGCTGAACTTGCCGATATCTCAGAACGAAGAACCGCGAAACTTATTGATCCATCAATGAATGCGGGACTTCCCATTTTTCTTATTGATGAAAAGAAAGGGGGATTACACAATGGACTTATGATTCCGCAATATGTGGCTGCATCTCTTGTTTCGGAAAATAAAGTACTTGCGCATCCTGCATCAGTTGATTCAATCCCCACCTCAGTGAATCAGGAAGATCATGTGAGTATGGGAACAATCGCGGCACGAAAAGCATGGAGTATTGTGAAAAACACCGAAAATGTTTTGGCAATTGAATATATGAATGCAACGCAGGCAATTGATTTTAGAGATATAAGAAAATTGGGGAAAGTGACAAAAAAAATGCATTCAATGATACGAAAGTATGTGAAACACATTGAAAACGACAGGATCTTATCCAAGGATATACAAGTAATGCGTGATGATGTCTTTAAAAGGGTTGCCGATTTATTGAAATAATCGGAAATATTTATAAAAACCTGGAGAAATTGGTCTTCGGGTTTTTTGTTTGACTACTATCAATATACGTCTTATTGTGTAAATAGCACTCTTTAAAAAAGGAGGTAGCGATGGGTGCAGATGAAAAAACTCGTTTTCACGCATTATGCGTTGTCCATGACACCGAACACATGTTTGTTGTCTCCGAAGATATCGATGTTCTTTTGAAAAAATGGGCAGAAAAAAATAACTTTCGAATTCCAGAAAAAGAATTTTTTCTCGAATTGCGAAAAGCAATGAAGCAAAAACTTCTCGAATTTTTCCCCGATGTGCATTTTATTGCAGAAGAAGAAATATCCTCATATATACGAAAATCAACTTTTGGAAAAGAATTGCACGTAGTTTCTCTTGATAAAGTTTATACTTCCGATGGCTTCTTAATACTTGAGGCAACACGGATGGTTGGGAAAGATTTCAAGGATCTTGATAATGCTTCGCGGTCGCATGTATCAATTGAAGAACAAATCGAAACAATTGCACTTCACGTACAGCAGCCGGTAGTTCTTATAGACGATGTTATCTACAGCGGAAATAATCTTGTTGATATCATACAACGGATGAAATCTGCAGGAGTTATGGTCTCGTCAATTATTACTGGTATTTCCATTGGAATGGGTGCAGAAAAAATACTTTCAGAGTTCAATCACATTTCCATTTATTCGACGGTTCATTATGAAAAAGTCATAGATGAAGTATGTGAACGAGATTTTTATGCGGGCGTTCCATTTTCAGGAAGACTTCTTGGTACTGTTGTGAATAATGTTCCTGTTCCAAACGATCCAGAAACTGGTATTCCATATTTTCGTCCCTTTGCAAATGTCGAAAAAACAATGTCGTGGGGATCTATTCCTGAGGAGTATGTAGCGGACTGGTCACGCTTTTGTATTTTACAAAGTATAAAACTTTGGGAAAAAATCGAAAGCCTATCCGGAAAAAAAGTTCTCTGTTCCGATGTTGAAAGAATTCCGATTTCTTTTTCAAAAGACGACTCATCATTTGTTGAAAAATTACGGGAGTGTCTTCACCTCGTATAGCACACACAAACCCTTTCTTGAATATTACAGGAAGGGTTTTTTATTTGATTTTTTGTATATGCTTGGTACCATAAAAGCATATAAATATGGAACAAATTCAACCACACATAAAATGTAAAAAGGGGGATATTGCTGATTTTGTTTTTTTGGTAGGTGATCCAGATAGAATACCCCTTGTTACAAAATATTGGGAAAGTGCAACGTGTGTTGCAAATAATCGAGGTCTTCCAGTATGGACTGGCGTCTATAAAGGAAAACCGGTATCCATTGCTTCAACTGGGATGGGGTGTCCCTCTGCGGCGATAGTATTAGAGGAGCTTATAAATATAGGAGCAAAATGTGTTATTCGTATTGGAACATGCGGGGCACTAAAAAAGGGAATACAGCCAGGGGACCTAATTATTCCTGTTGCTGCGATACGAGCAGAGGGAACAACTATTGAATATATAGGCAAAGAATTTCCTGCTGTCGCAAATAGTGATGTTGTTTTTGCTCTTGAAAAAGCCGCAAAGGAGAATAATTTTACCTATTGGAAGGGAGTAAATCGAACACACGATGCATTTTATGAACCAGTTGAGAATATGTTGCAGTGGGGAAAATTACTAAATGATTCGCGAACAAAAGAGTGGGCATTTCCACTTGTGAGTTCAGAAATGGAATGTAGTGCTGTTTTTCTTATTTCATATTTACGTGGTGTGAAAGCTGGTGCAATTCTTTCAGTAAATACGACCGAGCCACTCGATGAGATACAAAAAAATCCTGACTTAGTCTATGAACTTATAGAAACACCGGGAGCAAAAGAAGGGGTAGACAAAGCAATACGAGCAGCACTTGAAGCGTCTCTCAATTGTTAAATCTTGAACTATTTTGACAAAAACATCCATAGTGATTTATACTATGGGCAGTTTTTTAATTAATAAAAAAGAGGTATGAAATGAAGCCAGTAAAGATTTTTTGTACGCCGGGAAGTGAAGAAATAACTCATTGTATTTTAGCTGATATAAAATCTCGCTTGCCTGATAATGTGCAACCACATGGAATAGGAAAAGTAGAGTTTATTCATTTTTCAAATGAAAATGTTGAAGCACAGGTTCTTGAAAATGTTCGAGGAATATTTGTTGTGGTGATACATACACAAACGCCGTCGGTTAGTGAGCATGTAATTGAACTTTTTGCACTTCTTGATGCAATTTCAAATTCGGGAGCATCGGATATTCTACTTGTGTTTCCCTATATGCCGTTTTCCAGATCCGACAGAAAAAACAAGCCAAGAATTTCAACACTTGGTCAGCTATTTCCGAGAATTCTTTCGGAGGTGTTAAATGTTCATCGTGTGCTTCTTCTTGATCCTCACGATGGTCACTTGAAACATTATTTCAAACCAACCGCTGATGAAATAACGGCGATGTATTTGTTTGCAAATTGGATTGAAAAAAATATTTTTACACAATATTCTCGGGATGAGTGCATTATTGTGTTTGCCGATCAAGGTTCTTCAAAGAGATTTAAAAATATTTCTTATATCACTAAACTACCTTCTGCATATATCGACAAAGACAGGCCAGATGATTCTGAAAATCCTCATTTTGATAAAATCATCGGAAATACAAGTGGAAAGATATGCATAGTTATCGATGACGAGGTACTTACCGGAGGAACGGCTGTGGGAGATGCTGAACTACTCATGAGTGAGGGATGTGCCAAGAAAGTTATCATGTGTGCAATGCATCCAATTCTTTTGGATAAGAAAAAAACCAATGAAGAAGTGATACAACTCATTGATAATTCTCCAATTGAAACACTTGTGGTTACCAATAGTGTGCCGATGCGTGAAAAGAAAAGTATGAGTAAGAAAATTTCTGTAATTAATATCGGCCCACTCCTTGCCGAGTCAATATGCAGAATTATTCTGGATAAATCACTTGCTGATCTTCATGAATACAAAAATATTAATTATTATGTATAAAAATAACCCGGATTAATTCCGGGTTTTTACATGTAGTGAATTATTTGACATATATATAAGATTTGTTTTATTATGTATTTAGTACTTAATAACAGAGAGGGAAAAAAATGGATTTAAAAAAGAAAGCACTCGTATTCTTAGATGTCGACAAAACACTCATAAATGAAAAATATGAGTTGACCGCAGATCCAATTGAAGAAATTAGACGTTGTAATGAACTTGGTATATCAATTGGACTTTGTTCTGATACACCTATTGAACCACTTCGTCGTCTTGCATCAAAAATTGGAATAAATGGGCCAATTATCGGTGAGTTGGGAGCAGTTATCTTTTATCCAGGAGAAAATAGCATTCAATTTACTCATACCAATGAAACAATATTATTTCCAGTGATAAGGAATGAACTTATTTCCGTGCTCGCTGGGGAATTTCCTGATATTACACTTTTTGTTGGAGATAATACCGAGTTTGTTCGGAGAAATGTTTTTCTTGAATCGTATGAGGAAAATATTATTCTCGTGAGCGGATATCGACAATGTAGTCTTGCATTTCATTGTCAAACATTTAATAAAGGAAAAATGTGTTTTACGCCAAATGTTCCGCTTCTTCGTAACGTAACTTCAATTGCTGTGTCTATTATAGGAAGGATGAGTAGACATCAACGTCTCTGGGTTGATCAAAATGAAGAGTATGGTATTACAATTATTCACTCTGACCAAACAAATAAGAAAAATGGCATTGGACTTCTACTTGATAAGTTCGACATACGGAGCTGTTCAATGGTTGGCGACAGTAAATCTGATTTAATTTGTGACAGTCGTGTACGCCAATTCTGGGTACAAAACGCTTTCAAAAAAAATGAAGAAAGTGTTGAGAAATTTATCGGCAAAAATGATTACGTATCACCGTATTTCTATACAACCGGCGTGAAGGATATTCTGAAAAAGATAGCATTCGAACATAGTTCGACATTCTAAACAAATTAAAACGGCGAATATTCGCCGTTTTTATATGCCATTCCGAGAAAACCACGGGAGTAAGCCCGTGGAGTTTCATTTAACAAAACTTGACCAACCATCGATTTTTGAGCATATTTTAAGCAGAATATTCAAAAAACAAATAAGGAGGATATCTTATGATATTCAGAAAAGATGGGAAAAATCCAGGAAACACCGTTGTTGTTATGGGTGGAGTTCATGGAGATGAAATATGTGGCGTCGAAGCAGTAGAAAAAGCGATGTCTCTTGAGATAGAAAATGGAAAAGTATATTTCATTCTCGCAAATCTCAAAGCAATGGAATTGGGGGTGCGTCAAACCGATGTAAATATGAATCGAGTATTTCGTCCATTCGAAGAACTTTCGGAAAAAGAAAAACAATCATATGAGCGAAGTCGCGCCGAAGCGATTATGCCGTTCTTGAACGAAAGCGTTGCACTACTTGATGTACATTCAAGTATGTCAAAAGAAAGCATTCCATTTATTATTTGCGAACCCCATTCATTTGAAATAGCAAAAAAACTTCCGTTTCCAATTCGTTCACATGGGTGGGATTATATTGAAAGGGGAGGAACCGATTATTTCGTGAATAATAATCCACACAAGGGGAATGGAATTTGTGTTGAGTGTGGATATCACCAAGACCCGGAAGCTCCGAAACGTGCATATGACTCAATTGTTACATTCCTGAAAATAATGGATATTATTTCCGGAAAAGAAGAATTGAGAGAAACAAAAAATCAGCGGGAAATACATGCAAGTTATATCTATAGAACAAAACAGAATTTTGTACTGGATCGGGAATTTGCTGATTTTGAACCTGTTATGAAAGGTAAATTTTTGGGATATGACGGACAGACCACGGTATTTGCACCGTTTAATGGAGTAATTATTTTTGCAAGAAATTGTAAGGATCCTAATAAAGAAGCGTTTATTATGGGGAAAGAGAAGGTTAGTTAGAAAAAGAAACCGCCAGACGATGGCGGTTTTTCTATTTGACAATATGTTGATTTAGTTTTATTGTTATGGTAGTATTATTTATAAATTATTAGTAAAATAAAGGAGTATGGAAATGATAAAACCACAATTACCTAGCGGATTCAAAGATTATCTCCCGGAAGAAATGATTCCGAGAAATAAGATTTTTGATGCAATTCGAGCATCTTTTGAGCTGTTTGGTTTTTTGCCGCTTGAAACACCAGAAGTTGAGCGCCTCGAGATTCTTACTGGAGGTGATCCAAACTTTACTAAGCAGATTTATTTGGTGAAAAAAAGTGGAAACAAAGAAGACGACACTGATATTGCATTACGCTTCGATCTCACTGTTCCTCTTGCACGCGTTGTTGCACAATATCGTAATGAAATTGGGGGTTTGTTTAAACGTTATCAACTTGGAAGAGTATTCCGAGGCGAACGCCCACAAAAAGGAAGATTTAATGGATTTTATCAGTTTGATGTTGATACTGTCGGATCGAAGGATAAGACATCAGACGCGGAAATTGTCGCGGTAATTTATACTACAATGACAAAACTCGGCGTTGATGATTTTATTATCAAAATCAATAACCGGAAAATCTTAAACGCACTTCCTGAATTTGCTGGGTTTGAAAATGATCTGAACACCGACGTGTTACGAGTAATAGATAAACTCGACAAGCAGTCGTGGGATTCAATTTCAGGAGAACTTACCACAATGGGAATTTCGCCTGACGCAGTTACCTCAATAAAAAGGTTTTTAGATATTCCGCGCGGCAATGAAGAGGCATTAGACGCAGTATTCGATCTTGTTAATGCTTCAGAAAATGCCATTCAAGGGATAAATGAACTTCGCGAGATTGCTGAAAATTTAACCGCTCTTGGTGTACCGAAAGAAAAATGGGCATTCGACTTTTCTGTTGCACGAGGGCTTGGGTATTATACTGGGCCAGTGTTTGAAACAATGCTCACAAAACTTCCATCAATCGGGAGTGTGTTTTCCGGAGGAAGATATGATGATCTTGTAGCAAAATTCAGTCCGATATCTGTTCCTGCAGTAGGTGCTTCAATTGGGGTGGATCGTTTATTTGATGCATTAAAGGAACTTGGAATGGTAAAGAAAGAAAAAAGCATTGCAAAGGTACTCGTGCTTAATTTTGAAAATAATCCGAAGGCACGTATCTATGTGCAAGAAATTACCTCTTTACTTCGCGCAAATAATATTCCGACAGAACTTTATCTTGGAAAAGAAAAAGGAATGGGTGGACAATTGAAATACGCGGAAAAGTTGGAAATGCAGTATGCGATTATTGCAGGAATGTCTGAGGTTGAAAAAAATATTGTTCAATTCAAAGACATAATGAATCGCACACAAAAAGAAGTTGACAAATCTGAAATTGTTGCTAAAGTAAGATCAGTCATTTCTTCTTAAGTTTCACGGGACGCATAGCTCATGTGGTTAGAGCGCCTGACTGTGGATCAGGAGGCGGCGGGTTCGAGCCCCGTTGCGCCCCCGCCGTTTTTACGGCTTTATATACAGAGATCTTCACAATTGTGGAGATCTTTTTTTATCCATAAATAACTTATTTATATGGTATACTGATAAAAGATGGACAATAAAAAGAAAATTTTAGTGGTGGAAGATGAAAAAGCGATGGCGCGAGCACTTGAAGCAAAGCTTATGCGGTTTGGATATGAAGTAACTATCGCCGATAATGGTGATCAGGCACTTACCCTATTAAAAAACAATCAATATGATCTCATTATTCTTGATTTAATGATGCCCAAAAAGAATGGATTTGATGTATTGGAGGAATTAAGAAAAAGAGGGAATACTATTCCCGTTGTTATTTCATCAAACCTTGGACAAGAAAATGATATAAAAACCGCACTTGAACTTGGGGCGAAGGATTATTTTGTAAAATCGGATACGCCAATTGCCGAAATAATACAACGAATACAAAAAATATTTTCATGAGTCCATACGATCAAAAAGTAAAGGATATTTTAGTTGAACGGAATTATATTGATGTTGCTGATATGAAGAAGGCGGAAATTGCCGCGCAGACTGGAAATATATCCGCAATTGACTACTTAATTTCAAAAGAACTTATCACCAGAGATTTAATCGGGCAGGCGATTGCTGAGTCACTTTTTGTTCAGTATGCAGATCTTAATTCGCACCAACCATCACGCGAACAAACACTTCGTATTCCCGAGGACTCGGCAAGAAAATTTAAAATCGTTCTCTTTAAGGAAACAAAAGATGAATTAGTGGTTACGACCGATGATCCATCTCAACTTGGATTGGGAGAAAATCTCAAAATGATATTCGGCGTGGAGAAAAAAATTACAATTTCCTATTCACTTCCTGATGATATTAATGCCTGTTTTGTTCATTATAAAAAAGCTCTTGAAACACGGTTTGCTTCAATTATTAAACAAAACGAAAAAGTTGCCCCGGAAATAATTGGGGAGATTATTGAAGATGCGGCGACCTATCGGGCATCCGACATTCATTTTGAGCCGCAAGAACAGGAGATTATTATTCGGTTTAGAATTGATGGGGTGTTACAGGAAGCGGGAAGAATTCCAAAAGAATATTACGAAAATATTTTAAACAGGATAAAAATACAAGGACATATGAGAACCGACGAGCATTTTTCCGCGCAGGACGGCTCACTCCGATATAAAAACGGAAATGAAAATATTGATATGAGAATTTCCGTTATCCCGATTATGGATGGAGAAAAAATAGCGATACGGTTACTTTCTGAATATGTGCGTGGATTTACGCTTAGTGATTTGGGCCTCGCGGAGGAACACCAGGGTATGCTTATAAAAGCTGCACAGAAACCATTCGGAATGATTCTTGTCACTGGTCCAACAGGATCAGGAAAGACAACAACACTTTATTCGTTGATTAAAAATTTCAATACACCCGAAAAGAACATTACCACTATTGAAGATCCAATCTAATATAAAATAACGGGAATCAATCAAATTCAGGTAAACGAACAAACAAACCTCACGTTCTCCGAAGGTCTTCGTTCAATTGTGAGACAAGATCCTGATATTATTTTAGTGGGAGAAATTCGTGATAATGAAACTGCGGACATTGCGGTAAATGCGGCGCTCACTGGGCATTTATTGTTTTCGACGTTTCATGCAAACGATGCCGCAACCGCGGTTCCACGTCTCTTTGACATGAAAGTGGAGCCATTTCTTCTTTCCTCGACACTTGAAGTGATTATTGCACAGCGATTAGTGAGAAAAATTTGTGAATCATGTCGTTTCAGTATCCCCGTAGATCGCTCTCTGTTGGAAAAGATATCTCCACTTGTATCCGAATATTTTGAAGAGAAGACGACATTATATAAGGGAAAGGGATGTTCTGTGTGTAATTTCACCGGATATAAAGGAAGAACGGGAATATTCGAATTCATGCACGTGACACCCGAAATAAAAGATTTGGTAATGAAAAATCCATCCGCACAGGACATTTGGTCGCTTGCACGCACACAAGG
>Ga0074195_1004941_pt1 | contig 10476 bp, 9 predicted proteins | sample EPASupsiteHSE623_FD_64525 | JGI IMG/M metagenome (GOLD analysis project Ga0074195, IMG submission 64525) | Bioremediated contaminated groundwater from EPA Superfund site, New Mexico - Sample HSE6-23 | ecosystem: Environmental > Aquatic > Deep subsurface > Groundwater > Contaminated ... | reverse complement strand
TGATTTTGAATTAATTTTTTGTATTTCTTTAGCAAGCCTTATTGCCTCTTTGTTTAAATTTTTGTTTCTTTTGCCAATTTGGCGCAAAGCCCAATTTACAGCTTTTTTTACAAAATTTCTTTCATCAATAACTGATTTTTTTATAATTGGAAAAAATTTTAAAAAATCTTTGTCTTTCATTGTCTTATTATGCACGGCCAGGCAACACATTAATGTAAAAGCTGTTCTTTTTTCAAATTCTTTGGTGCGCTTTGCCAGTTCAAAAATTTTTTTATAAACAAAATCTGTTTTATCAAAACAGCTCGAGCAAACCTGGTCAACAACATCCCACGAGTCAAAACCTTTAATCCATTTATCCATTTGACTTTCTGTTAATTTTTTAGGATCTGCAATAAATCCGGCTAAAATTCTTGCCTCGTGAATTTTTAAATTCCAAAGTTTTAAAGCTAATTTATGGTCTTTTTTTATAATTTTTGCCAATTTTCGTAATTCGGGAATTGCAATGCCATAAACTTTTGTTTTAGGCCTTATACCAAACCGCGCCATGCCTTCAACATTGCGCGGATTTTTTAATAATTCAAATTTTTTTATAATTTCTTCAAACTGCATATTACTGCCAAACACTGTCTATTTTTATTTGTTCTGTAGATTTAATAATCCAGCTATCGCCATCTTTTGTTAAAACAACTTTATTGGCTGTCCAAATATCGCCCTTAGTTAAATCGCCAATTAAAACAACCTGTTCGTTTTTAATGTTTGATTCACAGCCATAATAAGCAATTTTGTCTCCACCAAAAAATGGCCTTGTTCCTGTAAATGGAGAGCAACGCGTTCCGTCTCTTAATTCTACAAACCATGCCCAATTGTCTTGCGTAAATTCCAGCGCCGAAGCTTGTGGCAAGGGTTTTTTAAGCCTTATTAAAAAAGCTTCTGGAATTGAAGGATTTAACTGGCAAAAAACCGTGCCTTGATTTTTTATTGCAAAACAAGGGTCATAAATTTCATTTTCAACTAAGCACCTGAAAGCATCGTGCCTGAAAGGGTGTGCCACAGATGAAGAAAAACACTCCCCCTCTTTTTGCTGTTGCATAAAAACTTCCGAAGGTTTAAAAACTATTACGTTGGTGTGCCAGCTAACAGATTCTTTTTCTTTAACATTACCCATAGCTCCAGACAAAGATGCTGTTTCTACCGTTGAGAGCATCATGGATTTTACAGCAAAATAGTAAAACAAAAAACTGAGAGCTAAAATAATCAGTATTGCAAATACCGCAACAGCAATTGTTAAATTAGATTCGGTTTTTCTATCCATATACCTTTATTTTATTACTTCTATAAAATCAAAACAAGCCCTCAAGTTTTAGAAATCAAAAAAGCCCGGAGGCAAACTCCAAGGCTTTTTTGATATTTATTTACTATTTTTTTATATTCTTGTTTTTTGAATAAAACCACCAAATGCCGGCTCCCAATAATACCACGATTATAATCAGCCATATAAGCCGGTTAGAAAACAATGAAGAAGGCTCTGTTTGGCCCAAAGCTGCCGGCTGGTCAGTTAAATTGTTTTCCTCTTCAACTGCTGTTAGAGAATTTTCTGTTTTGTCTTCTGAAACTGTTTCTGTTGTGCTTGCTTCTGTGTTTGCTGTTTCTGACGTTGCTTTTGGTTGAACTTTAGCAACAGACTGCTCTTTTGGCTGAACAACGGGTTGTTGAGCAAGAACGGGCGCAGTTATATTGTATGCCCCATTCTGCGGGCTAAAAGCAACATCTGTGCCAGCTCCTATAACCTTGACTCCCGTAAAAGACAAATTTGCTTGGCCGGCTTGGACTCCCTTTACAGATACTGAAAATAAATTTTGGACAGTAGCTGCGCAATTCGGAATACCCAGCATAAAACTTGTATTTGAACATGATGGAGCGGTCATTGCTTTTAAACTAGAAGCTACAGTAATGTTTTGACAGCTCAAATTGCTAAAAATTAAATTTCCGCTTACAACACAAACTTTATTATTTGCCGGATTCAATTGAATTGAAACATTAAAAGCCGAACCGACTTTATTGTCAGATGAAGCCGGCAAAACAGAAAGCGTTGCGTTGTCGGCATAAACCGCTTGGCCCAAAGCAACAACACCGACAATAACCAATAACAATGATAAAATTATTTTTTTCATTTTTAATTTTTAAGGTTTTTAATTCTTTAAATTTTATTCGCCCCAATGGAGCATTAAAATTGAAAAATCATATTCATCGACTTTTCCGTCTTTATTTAAATCGGCAGAAACTCCAGACCCTGTTTGACCCCAGCCAGACATCATTAAAGCAAAATCATATTCATTTACATTGCCGTCAATATTTATATCACCTGTTTTAACAGTAGCCCCGCCGCCACCGCCACCACCTCCGCCTCCGCCGCCACCGCCACCACCATTAGAGATATTAATGGTGTACGCGAAAGATGCAACAGAAGAAGCGCCTCCTTCATAACATGCAACTGCTTTTATGGTTTGCGTAGACGATACTAAAATTGCGCCGGAATAAATTGTTCCCACAGAACATGTTGGACTTGAAGCATCTGTGGTATAGCGAATGCTTGTAGACCCAACAGCTGACAAACTCACGCTTTGGGATGATGTGTATGTTCCGCCTCCGGGACTGGCAGTTGGCGCTATAAATTCTGCAGAACTAATTACATAATCAAATTGTGAAATAGAAGAGCCAACGCCACCGGAATAGCAGGAAATCGCCTTTAAGGTTGTTGTAGAAGAAATAGCAATGGGACCAGAATAAGTATTTGACCCCGAGCAAATCGGCTCTGTACCGTTAATAGTATAGCAAATGCTTGTAGACCCAACAGCTGACAAACTCACGCTTTGGGCTGATGTATATGTTCCCGATGGCACATTTGCGATTGGAGCTGTAATTACAGTTCCGCCAATGCCGGTATCTAACCCGGGATTAATGTTGCCTCCAATTTCTGAAGCAGAAGCAAAACTAACAGCGCAAAATATTGCCAAAAATAATGTGCAGATAATTTTTATTATTCTTTTCATAGTTTATTATTTTTAACAATTTATTACTACGGATTATTACTTAAAATTCCATAACTTGTTGAGTAAGAGCCTCCGACAGAACTCTCCGGAACTTTTGCCTCAACTAAAATTTGAATTTGCCTGCCGGCAGTTCCGCTGTCTAAATCTCCAGTCAAATGCAATGGGTTACCGTATGTATTTGCCGCTGTAACTTCTACCGGGCCATTACTGGCTTGCGCCGAAGAATATCTGACATTATTTGCAACAGGAATTGTGCTTAATAATGCGCTTGTCCAATCTGCAAATTTCATTTGCAACTCTGTTTCTGGCGTTGGAACAGTTACATTAAATATCCAACTCCATCCGTTTTCATATGTTCCATTGGCTACAGCATATGTTTTAATTGCAGAAATTCCGGTGACTGACAAAACAGTGTTATCGGGTATTGTTGTAAAAATATTACCTTCATTTCCTTTGCCGTAAGGTATTGCAGGATTTCCCACTTTATCTGTCACGCCAGCTAAAACAACAAAATAATATTGTGTGTTAAAATCTAAAGGATTTGCTGGGGTAATAATTACTTGCCTGTCCCCTTCTGCAGGAGAAACGCTTGCCGGCACCACCGAATCATCACTATATTTTTTCAATTGAATATTATCTGAACTTACTGTGGCGGTATCTAAAGGCTCGTCAAATACAAGCACAGGATGGACATTTAAAGCCACATTTGTAGCGCCATTAATTGGAGTGTGGCTTTCTACAAAAGGACTGCTGGTATCAACTTCTGTAAATGTAACTGTTACTGATTGAGGAGTTAACCCGTCGCTTGAAGCTGTAACGTGCACTATGCCTGCTGAATCTTTGGAAAGATTAGCGGTTGCGACCCCTGCCGACAAAGTTAAAATTGTGTTATCTAAACTTCCGCCTCCGTCAGCAGAAAGAACAATTATGGTTGAATTATTATTTGTTACAACATTTTCATATTGGTCTTTCCCGGTAACAGTAATTAAGCTGGAATCGCTAAAAGCCAATTCAGTCGGCGAAGCCGTTAAAATTATATGTGTTATCGGGCCCGCATAAATTGTTACATTTTGGTAAGCAACAGCTGAATTTCCCCAATCGTCTGTTACTGTCCACATAACAACTGTAGTTCCCAATGGAAAAGTTAGAGGAGCATTGTTAGTAATTGTTGGATTTGGGTCGGCAATATCTGAAACTGTCGGCAAACCCAAATCTGCAACAGTGGACATAAATCCATTATCCTCTTGGCTTATGTCTGCCGGAGCTGTAATTGTTGGAGGAGTTGTGTCAACTATATGAACCGTAAATGTTGACTGAGAAGTATTCCCATGGCTGTCTGTGGAATTGCAGGTAACTGTTGTGTCGCCCAATGCAAATTGAGAACCCGAAACTGGCGCGCACGAAACCGGGTCTGTGCCGTCAACTAAATCAGTTGCTGTTGGATTTTCGTAATCTACAACTGCTCCGTCAGCAGAGGTGGCCTCTGCAGTTATGTTGTCGTGCGGGGCTATGGTTGGAGGAGTTGTGTCTACAATAGTTATATTTGATGTTGCAGTTGCAATGTTGCCGGAAGCATCGGTTGCGGTCCATGTAACTATTGTTGTTCCCAATGGAAATTCTTGGGGTTGATAAGTAATAGCAGGATTTGGGTCGGCAATATCTGTAGCTGTGGCCGGAACCAATGGAGGAATTGTTAATGTTGTTAAAGGTCCGGTAGCTTCAAAAGTTTGGTCTATTGGAGCTGTAATAACCGGCACAGTCTCATCTGTTATAATAACTGTTTGCGTATCATTTGCGATGTTTCCTGAAGCATCGGTTGCGGTCCATGTAACTATTGTTGTGCCAACCGGAAAACCGCCCACTGGCGCATTATTTATTACCACAGGAGATGGGTCGGCAATATCTAAAACCGTCGGAAGACCTAAATCAACAGCAGTAAGAGGAGCTGTTGCTTCCATTGTTATATCATTTGGAGCTGTAATAACTGGCGCGGTTGTATCAACAACTTCAACTGTAAAAGTTGATGTTCCTGTATTTGAACTGCCATCAGTTGCAGAACAAGTAACGGTTGTATTTCCTAAAACAAAAGTTGAGCCAGATGCAGGAACACAATCAACCGATACCGAACCGTCAATATTGTCTGTGGCTGTTGGATTTGTGTAATCTACTGTTGCGCCAGAATAAGAAGTGGCTTCAACTCCCGAAATATTTTCATGCTGGCCAACTACTGGCGCGGTTGTATCAACAAAATGAATTACTGAATCGCCGGTAAGAACTAAATCATGAACTACATTTACTTTGAGGGTAACATCGCCTTTATTATTAAAATTTAAAACACGACTAACTTGACCGTTAAGTGTTGCGCTATCGCCGGTTATAATAACCGTTCCGGGCGTATTGGCCGTTCCTGTAACCGTTACTACATATCCATCATTAACCGGATTGCCATATTGGTCTGTAATAACAAGTGTTAAATTTACATCTACTCCTGTTAAACTGGCTTCTTGTGGTTTTGGACTTGCCGTTATATTCGCTGTTGTCGGATTGCTCACATAAAATTCAACAGACGGAGTGGTTGATAAAGTGGTAACCCCGGCAGTGGCGGTAACAGTTTCTGTTTGGACTATAGTTGAGCTTAAAGTAATTGTTGCGTTTCCATTAGCATCAGACAAAACTGGTTTTGTGCTAAATGTATTGCTTACACCGTTTGCCGACAAATCTACTAATGCTCCTTGAATAGGATTATTTGATTGGTCTTTTACTGTAATATTACATGTTATTGTACCCCCTACAATCTGTTTTGTTGGAGAACAAACAATTGTTGAATTTGTTGCGCTTGGGATTGGCATTCCTGTTAAACTTACGTCATCAAGCAAAAAACGGTCGCTAATAGAGCTTGTGTGCGCCACAAAACGAAAAGCAAAGTTGCTGTTATTTCCGGCTCCTGCGGGCAAAGATAAATTTACTTGCACCCAATCGCTCATAACGTTTTGATTTGTATAATCGGCAACTTGATGCCAATCTGCGCCATCATACCATTCCACATAAACATGGTCAGCGCCCTCCATGCTCGTCATTTTATAATAAAAATTTAACGAAACTGAATTATATCCTGATGTAGATATATTTTTTAGCAGTATATCATCGTTCGCTCCGGTGTCCCCAGAGACCACAGCTTTATAGTTGCTGCCGCCGTGCGTATCGGAAGAAGAAACCGACCAGCGAGAATTATGAGATGTCCATTCGTCAAAATTGCCAAGTTCAAATCCGTCGCTGAAAATATTTGCAGAAGCAGAAACTGCATTTGAAAATATAAAAAAACCGCTGGCTACCAAAAGCGCGGTGGTTAATAATATAAAACTACTCCTAAAAAATAGTTTGCTCATATTTTTTGTCCTATCAGATATTTTTACGTAGTAATTTTACTTCGCAAAATTATTTAATCGGACTTTTTTTATTATTCTTTAAATTTTTATTTTTGATAGGACAATATCATTGTTTTTTTATATTACTCTTCCAAAAACCCCTGTCAAGTGCAAAAATTTTATTTTAATATATTTTGTTTATTGTTCTACTATGCACCTGGCTTCGTTATCGGATTTTACTTCAAGGAATCCGGATTTTACCGGAAAAAAATGCTCTTTTTTATTTTTTTCAACAACTTTTATAATTCCCGCTGTTATAACTCCAATAAAAGTTTCGTGGTTATCTAAAATAGTAATTTCTCCCATCATTGTTTTGCAATTTAAAAGCGAGGCGTCGCCCTGAAATAAAACTTTTTTTAATGAATATATAGATAATTTCATACTTGCTAATTACTCTTTACTTTTTGCTTTTTAAGTGTATAATATATTTACTGTTTCTTTAACAATCTACAAGGAGAGACAAGGTGTCACACTATATTTATGTTGTTTGCGTGATGTGTAAAACACGTATGGGCAGGTTGGCCAGATATTGTAAGCAATGCGGAAGAAGGCTTCCTGTTCATGAGCAACCCCCAGAATTAGAAGAGCAAATTGAATATAATTCTCAAATATGCTCAGGTGAAAATCATGAAATGATGAAAACTTTGTTTGCTATAAAATTCTGCCCTGTTTGCGGTGTAAACCTGTAACCCGTTTGTTTTGAAGGGAGAAAAGTGATGGAAAAGGATTGCCCGAGCTGTGGAAGGAAAACGGAGTTTGAACGGATAGGTCCAAACATCATCCGCTGCAAAGAATGCGGATGCGAGCTTCAAGAAGGCAACGAAGAAGAATGCGTCTGTTCGGCGTGCGCTACGGGCGTATAAGTATTGCCATGAGAACATTTTTCTTATAGTTCTCCATGTCCTGACAATGTGTCAGGACTTTTTTTATTTTTAAATTACTAGTTGCTGGTTACTTCGTCTATTCCACCTTTCAAATAAAAATTATCTTCTGCAACTTCGTCGTGCTTGCCTTGCAAAATTTCTTCAAACCCTTTAATTGTGTCTTCTAATTTCACAAACTTTCCCGGCCTGCCTGTAAAGTTTTCTGCAACGAAAAACGGCTGTGACAAAAATCTCTGAATTTTTCTTGCCCTGTTTACAATTTTTTTATCTTCTTCTGACAATTCTTCAATTCCCAAAATAGCAATAATATCCTGCAAATCTTTATATTTTTGCAAAGTAAGCTGAACGTCGCGGGCAACTTTATAATGTTTTTCTCCAACAATTTTTGGATCTAAAGCCGAAGAGTTTGAAGCTAAAGGGTCAACAGCAGGATAAATTCCAATTTCAGTTAAAGCACGCGACAAAACAATTGTAGAATCCAAATGCGAAAATGTTGTGGCGGGCGCCGGGTCTGTAATGTCGTCGGCTGGCACATAAATTGCCTGAACCGAAGTAATTGCTCCATTTTTTGTGGAGGTAATTCTTTCTTGCAATTCTGCCATTTCTTGAGCCAAGGTTGGCTGGTATCCTACTGCCGAAGGCATTCTGCCCAATAGTGTTGAAACTTCAGAGCCGGCTTGTGAAAACCTAAAAATATTATCAATAAACAGCAAAACATTTTTCTTTTCTTCGTCTCTAAAATATTCTGCCATTGTTAAAGCCGACAAAGCAACTCTTGCCCTGGCTCCGGGAACCTCGTTCATTTGCCCAAAAACTAAAGCTGTTTTATTTATAACTCCGGACTCTGTCATATCTTTATACAAATCGTTTCCTTCTCTTGTTCTTTCGCCCACTCCGGCAAAAACAGAAACTCCTCCAGATTCTTCTGCTGTGTTTCTTATTAATTCCTGCAAAAAAACTGTTTTGCCAACTCCCGCTCCCCCAAAAAGACCAACTTTTCCTCCTTTAATAAACGGCGCTATTAAATCAACCACTTTAATTCCAGTTTCAAAAACTTCTGTTTTTGTTGACTGCTCAACAAACGATGGCGATGGTCTGTGTATGGGTAAATGTTTTGTAAATTTTTTATCTGTTTTATTTAAAACCTGCCCTAAAACATTAAATAAATTTCCCAGCACATCCGGGCCAACAGGAACTTCAATCATTTTTCCTGTGTCTTCAACTTCAAGGCCTCTTTTTAATCCGTCGGTTGACTGCAAAGAAATTGCTTTTACTCTTGTTGGGTCTAAATGTTTTACAACTTCCAAAACAATTTCTTTGCCGTCATGTTTTATTTTTAACGCATTAAAAATTGGCGGAAGTTTTCCTTCTTCTGAAAATTCAACATCAACCACCGGACCTATAATTTGTATAATTTTTCCTTTATTCATAATATTTAATTAATTATCAATTTTTAATTTTCAATTTTCATTGAATTTTCCAATGATTCAATGATTCATTGAGTAATTTATTGTAAATTGTAAATTGTTACTTGAAAATTTAGTTTTGCGCTTCGGCTCCGGCGGAAATTTCTGCAATTTCTGTTGTTATTCTGGCCTGCCTGGATTTGTTATACTGTAAATTTAATTTATTTCCCAAATCAGAGGCGTTGTCTGAAGCTGTTTTCATTGCCATTCTTCTTGCCGAATGTTCTGAAGCATTTGCCTCTAAAATTAAATGGTAAATTTGCATAAAAAATAAATGTTCTGCTAATTTTTCTAAAACTTTTTCAGAATCAGGCTCAATGGTATATTCTTTTAATTTCTTTTTATCTAATGTAAAAGTTATATTGTGCTCTTTTATTAAATCGGCAAATTTTCCGCGCTCGGGAATTATTTGTTTAATTGTGTCGGCTATATGGCTGTAATCAATTGGCAAAACCCTTCTTACATGGGGCTCCTGCTTTAAAGCAGACCTAAAATGCGTTGAAACAATAATTACCCTGTCAAAATCTTTATTTAAATATCCTTTTATTAAAAAATCAAACAACGGCCTCACCTGCTCAGGAGTTGTATAATCTCCGGCTTCAACAAACTTTTTTAAAACTTTAAACCCGCGTTTTACCAAATAATTAAACGATTTTTCGCCTACTGCAACAAAAACTTTTTCTTCGTTTTCGTGCCTTTTGTCTTCTTTAATGTGCTTTTCAAATTTTTTAAAAACCGAACTGTTAAATGCTCCGGCTAATCCCTTGTCTGAAGAAACTAAAACAAATAAAACTTTTTTTATAGATTTTCTCACTTCAAACAGCGGAGGCAATTTTTGGTCTTCTAAGCTTGAAATTGTTGCCAAAAAATCTAATGCCGCAAAAGCATACGGCCTGGAATCCAAAGCAATCTGCTGGGATTTTCGCATTTTTGTAGCCGAAACCAGCTCCATTGCTTTGGTTATTTGACCTATGTTATTTACGCTTTTTAAGCGTTTTTTTATATTCTGCGGTGATTCCATTTTGATATTGACAATTATTTATAACGGGTGTATAATTAATATAGTAGGCTAATTTAGCACTTTCCCATCACTCGTAGGCAACTATGCCTTAAAATAGCAGGAGGTTTTTATGGAAAAAATACTTGCTTTGGTCCTAAAGGACTGTTCCGGACACTTCGTTTGGTTCAGAAAAGAATACCAAACTGTCCCGGATGCGAAGTTGGTTTTTGGGCTTGAAGGAGACAAGAGCGATATGGCGTCTCTTAAAGACAAAGTAACGGCAGAAGCTCAAAAACGCGGAATTCCTCATGTTTCTGGTCTCTACTAAATATACTTAGTATTAACTCAACGGAAACAGTTCCCGTAGAGTCAACCATGTCCTGACAATGTGTCGGGACTTTTTTTATATTTATGGCTTTCCCTCGCTACACTCGGGATAAGTGTTCGTTAAACTCCCTTATCTATAAAAGAACTAATTACTTTTTTTATCTCCCCTTCTGTTTCGTCGGTTATTTGGCGTTTAGTCTATATTTTTATATCATTTTATCTGCCTCTGCACAAGATGAGATACATAGGTAACACCCTAAAATTAGCAAAATCTGCTAAAATTAGGACAAATGTTTAATCTATGTATCAACATGCAACAGATAT